>Ga0209039_10003884_pt1 | contig 11367 bp, 10 predicted proteins | sample BogFormECP12_OM1_FD_188238 | JGI IMG/M metagenome (GOLD analysis project Ga0209039, IMG submission 188238) | Bog forest soil microbial communities from Calvert Island, British Columbia, Canada - ECP12_OM1 (SPAdes) (version 2) | ecosystem: Environmental > Aquatic > Freshwater > Wetlands > Bog ... | reverse complement strand
CGGTCATGTCAATGGACTTGAGCGCCAGGTTCTTGCCATACCACGCATTCAGTCCACGCACTTCAATTCCCACGCCCATACTGGCTAGGACACTCCCTTCAAGGTTCCACGGCTGGTGGTGATGCGCACCGCCGCGACCGCCGCCACGATCATGATGATCAGAATCAGCGCGCCCGCCCACGCTTGCTTGTGCCACTCATCGAACGGTGAGATCGCGTAGGTATAAATCTGTAGCGGCAGGGCCGCGGTTGGCTGATTGGGGTTCTTGTTCCAATACTGGTTACCGAACGCGGTGAACAGGAGCGGCGCGGTCTCGCCGGCAACGCGGGCAAAGGCCAGCATGCAGCCGGTGATCACGCCGGCTGAAGCAGTGCGGAGCGTAATCGACAGGGTCGTGCGCCACTTGGGAATGCCCAATCCGAAGGCCGCCTCGCGCACGTTGTTCGGGACCATCAACAGCATCTCTTCGGTGGCCCGCGCTACCGTGGGAATCATCATGACGGCCAGCGCGATGCCGCCCGAGAATGCCGAGAAGTGTTTTTGCCGAACCACGATCAACGAGTACACCGCGATACCGATCACGATCGACGGCACGCCGTTCAGGACATCCGCAGTGAAGCGGACGACATCGCCGAAGCGGTCGCGTCCGTACTCCGCCAGGTAAATGCCGCAGCCAATTCCCATCGGTATGCCAATCACGCTGGCGATACTCAGGATCACTCCCGACCCGACGATGGCGTTGGCCATGCCGCCGCCCACTTCGCCAACCGGCTTGGGCGTCTGGGTGAGAAAGGCCCAGTCTAGCGCGCCCACGCCCTTGATCAGCAGGTAAACGAAAATGGCCATCAACGGCACGATCACCAGGACGGCAGCGCTGATGGCAAACACATTGGCCGCCTGATTCATGGCGCGCCGCCACAGGCTGAGTTTCAAGGTTTCAGGATCGCCGGGCTGCTTAAGCACGTGCCCTCCCCGCCGTTCCTCCGGTGATGCTCCACACCAGCAACCGCGCCAGCGCGTTGACCACCAGCGTCACCAGGAACAAGGCCAGGCCGATTTCCACCAGAGCGCTCAGGTAGAGGTCGCCGGTAGCTTCGCTGAATTCGTTGGCTATAACGCTGGCCATGGTGTAGCCAGGAGCGAACAACGATTTCGCAATCTCAGGACGGTTGCCGATCACCATGGTGACCGCCATGGTTTCGCCCAAAGCGCGGCCCAGTCCCAGGATGACCCCGCCCACGATGCCGATACGCGCGTTGCGTAACACCCCCATGCGGATCATCTCCCACCTGGTAGCGCCCAGCGCCAGCACGGCTTCGCGCTGGTTCTGCGGCACCGCCGTCAGGACCTCGCGCGTAATCGACGCAATGATGGGCACAATCATGATCGCAAGGATGATGCCGGCTGCCAGCATGCCCAGACCGTACATGGGCCCCGTAAACAGTCCCGTCCAGCCCAGGGTTTTGGCCAGAAACGGCTCGAGGTAATCACGCAGCAAAGGCGCCAGCACGAAGATCGCCCACAATCCGTAAATCACGCTGGGAATCGCCGCCAGCAACTCCACCAGAAACGAGATGATGGCGCGCAACCGTATGGGGCACATCTCCGTGACGTACACCGCGACGCCAATCGAGAGCGGCACCGCGAGCAGCAAGGCAAGGAACGACGACACCAGCGTGCCGTAGATGAACGGCATCGCACCGAAATCCCCGTTCACCGGGTCCCAGTTATGCCCGAAGAAAAATCCCATCCCGAACTGGTGCAGCGAGAGCCTGGACTTGTCCACCAGTTCCCACACCACGAACACCACAATGGCGAAAACCGACACCGCAGTAAGCAGAATTAGCATGCGGAACGTAGCGTCCGGCAGGCGGCTGCTGCGCGGTTGCGTGTGCCGGATCCTCTGCAGCACTGACGAGGCGCCGCCCGTCTTACGCTCGCTTACGGCTTGCGCCAGCGCAGGAATTGCGATCCTCGGATTTTGAGTCTGTTCAACCGGATCAGGCGAGTTCATCGGGTCTACGCTATCAGACATTTCTTTACAACCCGGTACAAGTGTGGAATCGAAAACGACGCCAACTCCCAAAGTCTCTGCCGGGAAGCTGGCGCTCCAGATATCTCCCCGCTTGCGACTATTTCACCTGCTGGTTGATCGCGGCCTTCGCCTTGTCGACCACTTCCTTGGGCAGCGGAGCATACGACAAGCCGGAAGCCATTCCCTCTCCGTTATCCAGCGCCCACAGCACCAGGTCCTTCACCATCTTGCCCTTGGTCTTGTCGGTCGGATTGGTGGGGATCAGCAGCCACGTGAAGCTGGCGATGGGATAGGCCGTCTTTCCTGGTGGATTGGTGATCGACACCCGGAAATCAGCCGGCATCTTTACTCCCGCAGCCGCCGCCGTGGTGCTGTCCAGGCTCGCCTTGATGAACTGGCCGGACGAGTTCTTTACGCTTCCGTAATTGATCTTGTTCTGCAGGGCATAGATGAGTTCGATATAACCAATCGAACCGGGAAGCTGGCGAATCATGCCCGCCACACCTTCATTGCCCTTGCCGCCCACGCCCACCGGCCATTTCACCGACGTACCCTTGCCGGTCGTTCCCTGCCAGTCAGCACTCACCTTGGAAAGATAGTCAGTAAAAATGTAAGTCGTGCCACTGCCGTCGGAGCGGTGCACCACCGTAATGTTCTGATTGGGGAACTTGATGTCCGGATTCACCTTGGCGATCGCCGGGTCGCTCCAGTTCGAGATCTTGCCCATGAAGATGCCCGCCAGGATTTCAGGCGTGAACTTCACTTCCTGGGTCACTCCAGGAATGTTGTACGCCGGCACGACCGCGCCGAGCACCGTCGGAACGTGCAGCACTTTCACCTTGGACGCGGCGATTTGCTCGTCGCTCATCGGCCCATCGGTGGCTCCAAAATCCACCGTACCGGCCTGCACCTGCCGGATGCCGCCGCCGCTACCGATCGATTGGTAGTTCACCTGAACATCGGAGTGCTGGTTATGGTACTCGCTGAACCACTTGGAATAAATCGGATAAGGGAAGGTGGCGCCAGCCCCATTTAAGGTTGTCTGCGCCAAGGCGCAGCTGGTAAGCAGAACACCGCACAGAATCACCCTGACAGAGCGAATCACGTAGTTTCCTCCTCACAACGTCTCTAGGGAGTTCTACTCTGCGACTGTTACAAGTTTGTTACAGAAGGGTGAAAAAGGGATAAAGACCACAAAGGTGGCGAAAGCAACTCAGGTGATACAGCGGAAAAACGCTTTGCGCGGTCTTTTCGATGCGAACGTCGCGAACTGGACTCGTCCCCCATTCGTCGTACATCCCACAATGTGGGATCAATCTTCGTTGGCCGAAGTCTCTCGCGCCTTGTGTTTCCGTCGCAGGTCGTCGATGAACATCTGCTCCACGGGCTTGTCGTAGGACCGCAGCACGTGTCTCACCGTGCGACCGCTCACCAGGTGACAAACCTCCTCGGCCAGATTCTTGGCGTGGTCGCCGGCGCGCTCCAGCGACTGTGTCATGAACAGCACATGGAAGCTCTCCTGCCGCGGCGAAGTGTCGTGCTGGTCCAGGTGACGCATGAAAACAAGGTTGCGCAACCGGTCCATCTCGGCGTCGGCACGCAGCACCGCCAGGGCTTTGTTCAAGTCGCGCTGACTGAACGCATCGTGCACATCGCCCAGCATTTTCTCCAGCCGTGACGCCATCAGCGTGAGGTCGCGAATGTCCTGCAGATCGATTCGGCTTCCCACGGATGCCGCGCGATTGCTGCAATTCAGCAAGAGATCGCCTACGCGCTCCAGTCCGATCATGAACTTCAGGCAGGCCAACAGTTCGCGCGCACGCTCTTCCGTGACCTTGGTGATGACGGCAGTCACCCCCTGATCTATTTCCCGATCAATGGTGTCCAGTTCCTTCTCGCGCTCACGCACCCCGTCCTGCAGGGAGGGGACTCCGGTAGCGATACCCTCCGCAACAATTCCCGCCGCAATTCGAGCTACCTGGCAGGCTCGCAGCGTCAGTTCCTGCAGGTGAGCACCTATCTCTTCCGGGCTGGGGGGCAGTGGTTCAGCCGAGCTCATGGATCTCTCCAACTTCTGTGACATTGCTGCCGAATCATCCCGGCCGATGCGCCCGCGACGAATCGGTGGACGATCCTTGCTTCAGGACAACGAACATGAAAAATAAGCTCTTCACGTGAATTATTGATCAATTAGCGAACAACATAGCTTAAATTCACAGCCAGTTGTACTGAAATTGCTAAGGACGACAGCTCTCACGCCCGCACGGCAACTTCTTCGCGCGGCAGCGTGAAGTAGAAAGTCGAACCATGATTGAGTTCGCTTTCGGCCTTGATCGCACCTCCGTGAGCCCGCACCACATGCTTCGCGATTGCCAGTCCCAATCCGGTTCCGCCTGATTCCCGCGAGCGCGCTTTGTCGACGCGGTAAAAGCGCTCAAACAAACGCGGCAGATGTTCGCTGGGAATGCCCGCTCCGAAGTCACGCACGTAAAACTGCACCCCCTCTTCCGTATCGCACGCCCCGACCAGGATCTTCCCGCCCCCTTCACCATACTTCATGGCGTTGTCGATCAGGTTGCCGAATACCTGGTGAATGGCATCGCGGTCGACCAGCACGGAGGAAGTTGCCGTGTTCATCACCGCCAGCTCGATGCCGCGGCTGTCGGCAATCTCCTGAAACGTTTGTACCGCTTCCTCCAGTAGTTCCTGGGGTGTCACGGATTCCAGATGCAAGCCCCTCTCGCCCGACTCCACTCGCGCCAGCACCAGCAGATCCTCAGTCAGCCGTGACATTCGCAACGCGTTCTTGCGAATGATCTCCAGAAATTCCCTCGTGCTGTCGCTCAGATTCTCGTTCTCGAGGACAGTCTCGGCGTAACCCTGGATCGAGGTCAGCGGAGTACGCAGCTCATGCGAAACATTGGCGATGAAATCGCGTCGTGTCTTCTCCACCCGCTCAAGCTCGGTTTGGTCGTGCATCACCGCCACCACGCCTCCGCCCGGCATGGGAGCCGCCGTCACATCGAAGATGCGGCCAGAAAAAATCTTGGCGGCGCGCGCGACCGTGATGTCGCGGGTTTCCAGTGCCGACTGCACTGCCCGCAGAATTTCGGGATCGCGTGCCGATTGCACCAGGGGCTCGCCGAGCCGGATGCCACTGGGCAGCAAGCGCTCCATCCGCTGGTTGGCCCACAACACACGGCCGTCCTCCGCCACGGCGATCACCGCTTCCTGCATGGAGTTCAGCAGCGTCTCCAGCGTCTGGCGACTCGACTCCACGGTGCGGAATCCTTCCTCCAGTTTGCGCGCTGTTTTGTCCAGCGCCGAGGCTACATGCGCGATTTCATCTGTTGATTCTTCCTCGATACGGGCCGAAAGGTCGCCCGCCGCCACCCGCTCCGCAAAGTCGGTAATGCGCGCCAGCCTTCGTCCGATCGACTGTGTGGCGACGAACGCCAACACCAGCGCAATCAACACCGCAACTGCCGAGCTTTTCAGCAGAACGGTGCGGACGCGCCGGTTCGCATCGCGAATGGCCGACAGCGGGTGCGCCAGCCGAACCGCGCCTCCCGGAACGGGCGCCGCCTCATAGAGAAAATCGACTCCCATGCTGTGGGACGACCGGGTCGATGTGCCCACCTGCCCGCTCAAGGCCGATGCAAATTCCGGGCGCGTGGCGTGATTGTCCATCGTGGCCGGGTCATTCTCAGAATCGGCGAGCACTTTGCCGCTGGAGTCAATGACGGTGGCGCGCTCATTGGCTGCGCGTGCAGCTTGTTTCGTAATTTCCGGGAGGGACTCGCGGGGAGCGCTCGCAACGCGCGAAGCAAACAGGAGCGTTTTCTCGCGCAGCGAATTTTCAGTTTCGCTGCGCACCATCCCTTCCCAAGCTTTCTGGATCAACACATTCATCGTAAGCGTGCACGCCGCAATCAATACCAGGGAGGCGGCGAACAGCTTAAGAAAAATGCGGCTTTTCACAGTTTGGGGACCTCGAAGCGATACCCTGCCCCGCGCACCGTCTTCAGGTAGCGCGGCTCGTCCGGATTCGCCTCGATCTTCTCACGAATGCGGCGGACATACACGTCAACCGATCGCGGCGTCACGTAGTGGGTGTCGCGCCAGACGGCATCCAGCAACTGGTCGCGCGTAAACACCCGACCCGGATGCCGTGCAAAGTATTCCAGTAGGCGAAATTCCGTGGCCGTGGTCTGGGTCAACGCTCCACGCACCGTCAACGTCATGCCGCCGCTGTCGATCTCGATGTCACCGGCTTTCACCACGGCGGGTGCCAGCGGGCGTTCGAAGCGGCGCAGTACTGCACGTACTCGTGCCACCAGCTCCCGCGGGCTGAAGGGCTTCGGAATGTAGTCGTCCGCCCCCAACTCCAGGCCGATGACCTTATCCGACTCGGTGGTCTTCGCGGTGAGAAAGATCACCGGAATCATGGACAGCGCTGGCGTCTGGCGGATGCGGCGGCACAGCTCCAGGCCATCGCCCCCGGGCAACATGATGTCCAGTAGAAATAGTGCGGGCGACTGCTTTTCTGCCTCGATGATCACGCCGGCAGTAGCCGGGAAAGAACGTACACCGTAGCCGGCCGCCTCCAGGTGGTGGCGCACCAGCCGCGAGATGTCCGTGTCATCTTCCACGGCAAAGATGGTTTGTTTCACGGCTGTATTGTAGCCGACGGTGTTGGTAGAGCTTTCGTGTCCTAGCATCACAGGGTTACCTTACATCCCGGCTTGTTACAGGATAATTAAAGTCTGATGAACGATTCCTCAAGCTGTTGACCACCTTGATTATTTCTGCAACCGTCTCCCCGCCATCAACATCCATGTGGGTTTTTGGGCCCCGCGGAGATCCGCGGGTGGCTCAAGCCCGGCCGTGGGCGCGCCGATAAACCCACTGTGTGCAAGAAGGCTCTCATCGGCGAAGTTCTGATTCTCCTGGCACTGATCTCGCTGGCGGCCGCAGCCACGCCGGACTCCCGCAGTCTGAGCGACCCTGGTACGAGCGGGCAGGATAATGGAACCGTCGATAATCCCACGACCCAGATCTTCGCTGGTCCATCCTCGCCCCTCGGTCTCGGAAGTCAATCCTGGACGTTAGCCAAGTCCGTCTTCCCCGGATACACGATCCGCCGCACAGTTCCCGAGGTGCGTTTTCAGTTCAGCGTGTCCGACGAGCACGGGCGACTGGTGACCAGTCTCTCCGCCACTGATTTCCGCATCTTCGACAACCAATTCGCCGTTCAGCGGATCCGGCAGTTTTCCCGCCTTGACGACCTTCCCTTGCAGCTCGGCATCCTGCTCGACGTGAGCGACTCCGTTCAAAAGACTGCCGCCCGCGAGAAGCTGGCTGCGCAATTCTTGGTGCAGCATGTGCTGCGGCAGCAGACTGATCGGGCTTTCCTGATGGCGTTCGCCAGGGATGTAAAGCTATGGCAATCCTCAACTGGCGACTCGGCTGTCTTGCGCCAAGCTTTGGAGCGAATTCAGCAACTGGGCTACGCGACCAACCTGTATGACGGCCTGTTCTCCGCCTGCGCCGACCAGTTCCCGCAAACTGGCCACCAGGATGTGGCCCAGCGAATCATCGTGCTTTTCAGCGATGGCGAAGACACGGGGAGCTTGCACGGAATGCCGGATGTCATCGCCCAGGCCCAGCGCAACGAGATCCAAATCTTCGCCCTCTCGATCCATGCCAGGCGCACGTCCACCACAGGCGACGAGGTGCTGCAGCGACTGGCCGACGAAACGGGCGGACGGTTCTACGTGGCCTCCTCCGACAAGGAATTCCCCGCCATCTTCGCCGAGATGGAGCAGCAGATGCGCACGCAATACTCCGTCTCGTTCCAGCCGCAGCAGCAGACGCCCGGCTTTCACATCTTGCGCCTTGAACTGTACGGCCCCCAAAGGCTGCGCGTCCGCGCCCGCCAGGGCTACTACGTCGAAGCCCCTTAACTCTCCCTGCCACATTGCGGGGCGTAACCCCACCAACTTTTTTCCACAAATAAAAAACGCCCCGCGCACTGCGGAGCGCCGTCAAACCACCTCTTCCTCAATGCCCGGGATTGGTCAGCCAGGCACGAGTCAGGTAGTCGGTCATGCTCAATGCCAGCAGCAGGAACAAGAAGAAGATGGCCGCAATCACCGTCACCTTGGTAAGCTTCGTGCTGTAATACAGGTGCATGAAGAACAGCACCACCAGCGTGGCCTTGATGGTCGCGATGGTCAGCGCCAGCACGATGTTCCAATCGCCCAACTCGATGAACGAGGCGAACACGGTCGTGGCCGTGAGAACCATCAGGATAGCCCAGATGCCAACGTAAACGCTGGTCGATATTACGTGTTGTCGATGTTCCTCAGTTGACATGGGTCCTCGCTTAGCCGCCGTGTTTCTTGCTGATCAGGTAGAGCAGCGGGAAAAGATAAATCCAGACCAGGTCGACAAAGTGCCAATACAGGCCGACGTTTTCCACCGGACTGTAGTAGTCCGGGCTGTAGGCGCCGCGCCAGCCCGCAATGACAATCCAGGCGACCAGCCCGATTCCGATGACCATGTGCAGGGCGTGCAGCCCGGTCATCGCCCAATACAGGGAGAAATAAATCTGAATATTCTGCGGATTGACTCCGGCAGCCTCGGCGCCCTCGAACTGGAAATTCGGACCGGGAAACTGGTGGTTGGTCCAGTGCTCGTGGTACTCGATGGCCTTGATTCCCAGGAAGGCAAAACCAAACACGATGGTGATCAGCAGCAGGACGACCATCATCCTGGTTTTGCCGAGCTGCGCGCAACGCACGCCCAGCGCCATGCTCAGCGAACTGCAGATCAGTACCGCCGTGTTGGTGGCCCCCAGCCAGATGTTCATGGTCTGGCTGCCTTCGACGAACGCCTGATAATACGTAGCCCGGTAGACCAAATAGGCGCAGAACAGCCCTCCGAAAAACATGATCTCGGTGACCAGGAACAACCACATGCCGAACGTGGACGACTCCTTCTGCTGGTCCATGTCGGCGAAATGGTGTTGCAGCGCGTGTTCAGCGATTTCGATATCGCTAGTGGCCAACGGGGACCTCCTCGTCCGGCTGATGCTCGTAGTCGTAGGCTTCCCAGGTCACGACCGGTGTCTCGTCAAAATTGTGAGTGGGCGGCGGCGACGGCGTCATCCACTCCAGGCCCACAGCGTTCCACGGATTGGGCCCCGCCAGCTTGCCGTACTTCAGCGACCACAGGAAATAGATCATGGGCAGCACATAGCCCATCGCCAGCACCGAAGCGCCGGCTGTGGACAGCACGTTGAGAACCTGAAACTCCGGCGGATACGCATGATAGCGGCGCGGCATCCCCATGTACCCAAGAACGAACTGCGGGAAGAACGTCAGGTTGAATCCCACAAACACCAGCAGCGCCGAAAGCTTGGCCCACCCCTCCGGATACATGCGGCCGGTGATCTTAGGCCACCAGAAGTGCAACCCCGCCATGTACGCCAGCACCATGCCGCCCACCATCACGTAGTGGAAGTGCGCCACCACGAAGTAGGTGTCGGTCACGTGAACATCGACTCCTATCGACGCCAGGAACACTCCGGTCAACCCGCCGATCGTGAACAGCCCCATGAACCCGAACGCGTAAAGCATCGGCGTGTCATACCGGATCGAGCCTTTGTACAGCGTGGCCGTCCAGTTGAAAATTTTCACCGCCGACGGTATCGCCACCAGATAGCTCAGCAGCGAGAAGACCAGCGCGGCGTAAACCGAAATGCCGGCGACGAACATGTGGTGTGCCCACACCAGGAATCCCAGCACCGCGATGGCGATCGAGGCCAGCGCGACAAACTCATAACCAAACACGCGCTTGCGCGAAAAGCAGGTCACGACCTCGCTGATCACGCCCATGCCCGGCAGGATCATGATGTACACCGCCGGGTGCGAGTAGAACCAGAACAGATGCTGGAACAACAGCGGATCGCCGCCCAGCGCGGGATTGAACACACCAATGTGGAACAGCCGCTCCAGCGCAACCAGCAGGATGGTGATCGCCACCACCGGCGTTCCCAGCACCATGATGATGCTGGCGGCGTAATTCGACCAGCAGAACAGCGGCAGCCGCGTCCAGGTCATTCCCGGCGCGCGCATGCGATGGATCGTCACGATGAAATTCAGCCCGGTGAAGATGGACGAAAACCCCGCGATAAAGATGCCCAGAGCCGTACCAATCACATGGGTGTTCGAGTACGTGGTGCTGAACGGAGTGTAGAACGTCCAGCCCGTGTCCACTCCCCCCATGACCATCGATACCAGCGCAAACGCCGCGCCGATAATGTATAGGTACCAGCTCAAGAGATTGATCCTGGGAAATGCCAGGTCCTTGGCTCCGACCATCAGAGGGATGAGGAAGTTGCCCAATACCGCCGGCACCGACGGAATCAGGAAAAAGAAAATCATCGAGATGCCGTGCATGGTGAACAGCTTGTTATACGTGTCGGACGAAACCAGGTCCCCAGCCGGCGTCAGCAGCTCCAACCGGATCAGCATGGCGAAGAACCCGCCTACGAAAAACATCCCGGTAATCGAGATCAGGTACAGAATCGCGATCCGCTTATGGTCTTTCGTCAACAGCCACGACTTCAGACCATAGCCGTTATTCAGGTAGTTTTCAGTCTCGACCGTCACTTGTACAGCAGTTGCCATGTCACACACCTTCAGGGTTAAAGACCTAGTTGCTCTCGTTCGCCGCACCCGGCTGCGGAGCTCCGCCCGCCGCCTTTTGCTGCGGTTGTGCCAGCGACTTCACATAGCTCACCAGCGCCCCTAAACTCTCTTCCGTCACCTGTCCCTGGAATGTCGGCATGATGGGCTTGAAGCCCGCCACGACCTTGGCTTGCGGATTCAGGATGGACTCGCGAATGTAGTTTTCATCCGCCATGACCGTGCGGCCGTCATCCAACTGCACCGGCTTGCCAAATACTCCCACCAGGTTTGGACCTCGTCCCTGCGTGTCGGAGCGGTGGCAGGTCGCGCATCCCAGTTGGGTGAACAGTTCCTTGCCATTCGCCGCCATCGTTCCAGTAGCCCCGCCGTTTGCCAGCCACGCCTGATACGCAGTCGGTTCCATCACTACCACTTCACCGATCATCCCCGAGTGCTCAGTCCCGCAATATTCCGCGCAGAACAGGTGATAGGTGCCGACCTTCGTGGTATGGAACCACGTCGAGGTGAAGCGGCCCGGCAGCACATCCTGCTTGATCCGGAACGCCGGCACGAAGAACGAGTGGATGGTGTCCTGCGAGCTCATGATCATCTTGATGTCGCGGTTCACCGGCACAT
>Ga0209039_10003883_pt1 | contig 11372 bp, 10 predicted proteins | sample BogFormECP12_OM1_FD_188238 | JGI IMG/M metagenome (GOLD analysis project Ga0209039, IMG submission 188238) | Bog forest soil microbial communities from Calvert Island, British Columbia, Canada - ECP12_OM1 (SPAdes) (version 2) | ecosystem: Environmental > Aquatic > Freshwater > Wetlands > Bog ... | reverse complement strand
TTCTCTTTTTTCCTTCCGGATGATCTACAGGCCATTCGGATCTCCAACATTCAAGACGATTAGCGCAGCGGCACGGTCGCCGCCAGCCTACATGGCTGTCTTTAAGCCATGCTTGCTCTCCGCGTCCTCCGCGCACTCTGCGGTGAGTTCTGTTTTCCCGCGAAGCGCTTACGATTTTCTTGCTCCGTGCTCGGCCACATAGCGTTCTCCCAGATATGCCTTGATCACTTCGGGCCGCTGTACGATGTCTGACGGTGCTCCTTCGGCGATAAGTTGCCCGCAATCCAGGACCAGCACACGCTGGGACAGCTTCATGACCAGTTCCATAACGTGTTCGATGAGGATCACAGTAATTCTCAAATCCCGGTGCACCCAACGAATGACCTCGATCATCTGCTCGATTTCTGTGGGATTCAAGCCCGCAGCCACTTCATCAAGGAGGAGCAGTACCGGATCAATGGCCAACGCCGTGGCCATAGCCACCCGTTTCTGAGCAGCCACCGGAAGATTGGCCAGTCGTTCCCCGGCCAGATCGGCCAGGTTCATCTTCTCCATAAGGCCCTCGGCCTTGGCTCTGGCCTTCAGGCGGGAACTGGTCCTCAGAAAGCTCCCCACCATAATGTTTTCCATCACATTCAGGTCGCCTGTGGCCACATAGACCTGGAATGTCCTAGCCAGCCCCAGCCGGGCCATGTCATACGGTTTCAACCCGGTGACATCTTGGCCGCGAAAAAATATCCTGCCCGCAGTGGGGGTGTGAAGGCCTGCCAGACAGTTAAAGAGTGTCGATTTGCCCGCGCCGTTGGGGCCTATAAGGCCGACCATCTCCCCTTCAGCCACCTCAAAGGAAATGTCCCAGTTGGCCCGCAACCCTCCAAAACTCATCCCCAAACCCTGGACCTTGAGAAGAGCCATCACACCCTCCGCCTCTGTCGCAATCGGGTGATCAGGCCCCAGACGCCCCGTGGCTCAAACGCTGCCACTAGCATGATAATGGTCGAGTAGATAATCAGATCGATTCCCACCAGACCTGCTCGGGCCCCTAACCAGGCGCCAAGATAGTTCTTCATCGGCACCATAATGGCCGCACCCAGGATCGGGCCCCACAAGCTCCCTGCACCCCCCAGCATGGCCATTAAGGCTATTAGGACTGAAAGGTCCAGGCTCATGGTGTCTTCGGGTTCTATATTGAAATTGTAACAGGCGTGGAAGGATCCCACCGCGGCCACAAAGGCCGTGGCAGTCGCGTATGCCTTGATTTTGGCCCAATGGGCACTGATCCCGAGACTGCGTGCAACTTCCTCATTATCCCGGATGCAACGCAATTGGAACCCGATGCGGCTGTGACGGAACCAATTCAGGTAAAGTATCCCCAGAAAAAAGAAAGCCAGCATGATGAAATAGTAGTAATAGTCCTGGCGGAACTGGATGTAGAGGAAATTCGGCATATCTCCCTTGAGAGGAATCTTCAGGCCTCTCGCCCCGCCTATGAACGACCAGGACTCGAACAAGTCCTTGAGAATCAAGGAAGTGGCGATGGTCGCGATAGCAAAGTAGTGGCCCTTCAGCCGAAATAACGGATAGCCTATGATGAAACTCCAGCAGATGGCCAGAGCCATGCCGACGGGGAGGGACACCCAGAAAGGCACATCCCAACGGATCATCATCACGGCCGTGGTGTAAGCTCCAATGCCCACGTACTGGGCCTCGCCCAAATCCACCTGGCCGCCGTACCCTCCTATAGTGTTCCAGCCCATTCCATAAACTGAGAACATGAGAAACTGAATCATGGTGGCCATTGCAAGGCTGGAATGAGGCAAGGCCGGGAAGGCGAGCAAAAACACCGCGACCCCGCCGGCCACCCATAAATCGACTTTGGGGAAATCCGAGAAATCAAAAGCCCTTTTCAGTACTTCCAACCGAAGAGACCTCGTGGCTTGAAGACCGTGATAAGAAAGAAAGCCAAGTATACGAAAGAGTACTTGAACTCGTGAAGCTGACCACCCCTCAGGCATTCGATTCCCAAGCACGTGCTCAGGGCGTCCCAGATTGGGGCCACATTGATCATGAGTCCGACGATCAAGCCTGCTACAGCCGCGCCGGGAATGGACCCGAAACCGCCGAGGGCCACTGTGGTAAAGGCGATCATGGTGAACAAGAGGCCGACGTTAGGGTCCACAGGCCAAAAGTTGACCAACAAGGCCCCGGCAACGCCCACCGTGCCACCGCCCAGGCCCCACGCAAGAGCGTTCATCTTTTCGGTGGGAACTCCCATGTACCTCGCGGCTTGAGCGTCCAAAGCTGTGGCTGTGAGAGCCTTACCCATTTTGGTCCGGTTCATCAACCACCATGTAGCCGCAAAGGCAGCCAGTGAAAGTCCCCCTGCGGCAAGCTTGGTAAGCTCAATGATGATACCGGGACCGACGATAAATGACTTTCCCACAAGAATGCCCTGGTGTAGGCCGCGAGGGTTGGCTCCCATGACCATCAACGCCACGTTGCGCAAGAAGAGCATCAACCCGAAGGTGCCAAAGAGTTGAGCCACCATGGGGCCGCGCAAGAGAAAGCGCACCAACCCGTAATAACAGGCCAACCCCAGCAGGAAGCCGACAACCGCGGCCACCGGTAAACCGAAGAGTGGGTCCACATGAAGGCCTGTGGCGGTAAGAAAACCGCAGTACATGCCTATCATCAAGAATTCGCCGTGGGCGAAATTCACGATGTCCATCACTCCCCAGATTATGGTCAGGCCCAAGGCCACGAGGCCGAAAACCATGCCCATCATCAGTCCCGATACCACTGCCTTGGCAATCTGAGTTAACGAGTCTTCCATGGTTGCTCTACGGCTGCGATGAAACCTGTAGGGCGGCCCGTGGCCGCCGATTGCGTCGGGCACGGCCCGACCTACCTGTTGAATCTGACTTACATGCTTTGTCGCAGCTCTCTAGCTATGGTAGTTGGCCTTACCACCCTTTGATGGGGTAGATCATGCCGGCTGTGGCCAGGTCAAACGGATAGACGATTTCGAGTGTCATCTTGCCGTCTTTCCCTTTTTGGTACTGTCCGATCAGCCCCGTGCCCAGTTCATTCTGGCCTATATCCGAGCCGGTTGTGGCGAATTTTATCCCCTTCCAGGGGACAATCAGTTCCGACGGATCGATTTTGATTTCGTTGGCTGCCTTCTGGATTGCCTCCGGTTTAGTAGATCCGGCCTTTTCCAAAACATAAACCCAGGCCTGTGTACCGGTGAAGGAACGAGCCGAGGCTCCGCTGAGATCTCTGCCCGTCTTGGCTTTGTACATGTCGTTAACCTGTTTGGATACCTTCTTGACCTCGCCTACCCTGGGGCTGAAGACAGTACGGGTAATTATGCCCTCGACGTCATCGCCAAGGGTGGATACGAACTCGGGACTCTCAAAGCCCGCGTCCTGGCCCCAGATAACTTTGGGCTTGGCCTTCATGGACTTGAGCGTCTTGATCATCAAGATAGCGTCCGCGCCGTACCCTGCAAAGAGCATCGTGCCGGGCTTCGGGGCCAGAAGGCTCTGAACTTCCGAAGAGAGGTCCGGGGCCTTGGCCGCGTAGAGCAGACTAACTTGAGGGTCAAAGCCGCTGGCCTTTCCCAGCTCCTTGATAGCAGCGTCCACGTTGGAGCCCCATTCAGTCTTCTCGCAGGCCGAGACAGCAGGGAGGAGTTCTTTCTTGTCCACGGCTTTGACGCCTTTTACCTTGCCTTGCGTCAACCCCTCCAGAAACACAAACAGATCGTTGGTGAAAGTGGTGTCGTGAGGAGTGGTCCTCCAAAACCATTTGAGTCCTTCTTTGGTGAGCGCCGGGCTCGTTGAGGAATCGTTGATCATTGGGACGCCGTAGCGTTCCGCCACTGATGCCACGGTCTTGGTCACCGCGGAGTGATAAGCGCCCAAGAGGCCGACAACTTTGTCGTCCTGAATAAGCTTCTTCGCGAGGTCTGCGCCTAGTTGCGGGTTACCCTGATGGTCCTGGATGACAAGCTTGATCTTGGCCCCTCCTAGAGACTTGATGCCTCCGTTCTTGGCCATTGCCATGTCTACATCCGCCTTCACGTTGTTTGCGATCTCCACGGCAAGCTCTGCACCATCCCGCAACTCCTTCCCTTCCGCGGCTGCGCCGCCGGTCAATGGATAGAGCACTCCAATCTTGATTTCTTCAGCCGCCATCGCAGGGACGGCCAAAGCCAGAGCCAACAGCAGGACGACGATGAATGTTTTGCGTGGCATAATATTTCCTCCCTAATAGGTTACTGGAAAAGTAACTCTGACAGATCCCAACGATACATTTTTACCGACTGTAGGCGACAAAACCGCCAAGTGTCAAGCCAATCCTTTACAGTGAACTTGAAAAAGCTATTTCATATTGAGATGTTAGTGATACAAAGGAAATTTGCGGCACCGGGATGTCTCTCGATGGCTTAATCCCGGATGACCTCATCCACCGTGAGGTCGCTCACAAACATATGACCGGGTTTGTGAGTGATCATGAACGGAACCCGCGAAGCCCTGGCCACGGCCTGTGGTGTGACTCCGCAAGCCCAAAACAGAGGGACTTGCCCAGCCTCTGGTTGCAATGGAAATCCCCCGTATTCGGGTTCAGGTATGGCAAGGTCGATTCCCAGCGCACTGGGATCTCCCACGTACACCGGCCCTCCATGAGTCTTCCTGAACCTGGAGGTAAGCACCACGACCTCCGTGACTTTGTCTCCTGAAAAAGCGCGGGCCGTCACGACCATGGGCCCTTTGAAACGTCCGGCGGGCTTACATGCGATATTGCTCACATAGATTCCTGGCTCCCGTCCTTCGGCGTGGTGGGCCTGGGGAAACCCCGAGCTATCAAGCACTGCATCGAACGTGTAGGAACACCCCAAGAGAAACCCCACCAGATCCTCACTCCAGACGTCAAGCAAATCGGTCCGTTCTTCTATGATTTCGCCGTCCCGGAATACCCGATAGGCCGGAAGATCGGTGCGCAGGTCAGCGCCGGGAGCTATCTCCCTCAACATCGGATCGCCGGGGTCGGTTACTTCGAGAACCGGACAGGGCCTCGGGTTTCGGTTACAGAAAAGCAGGAAATCGAAGGCCAAGTCGCGTGGCAGAATCGCCAAGTTGGCCTGAACATAGCCGGAACACTGTCCGGACGTCGAATTTCGCCACTGCCCCTGCCGGCAAGCAGCGCGGAGAGTTTTGGGGTCATCATAGTGACTTGCGGCAGTCAATGAACAGCTCCTTGTGAGAAGAAAGAGTCTTGTTGCGAATCGGAACTATTCGGCGGTCTTGCCATTTCGGCGGTCTTGGGGCCGGTGACCGGATGGTACCCCCAGTCTCGAAAAGGTCGCCGTATCGTCTCTCACATGACCACACAGAGGCAAAACCGTTATCACGTTGCTGAAAAAGCTGGTTTTTGCCAGTTCGTGAGCATACCTCGCCGCACCTCCGCCGGTCAAGCACAATCTTGAACGCTACAGCCTTGAAGAATGACGGCAAATGCTTGACAACCAACTGCTACCCACCTATAGTTCCATCGCAGATAATGCGCCTCATGGCTGCCATGCAGACGAACATAACCTGACCTTCTTTGTAAGGGCGGGCCGATGAGCCTGTCAGAAACCGGGCAAACTTAGTGAGTTGCCCATACCTCGCTAGCAGACCCCGTTTTCGCACCACGGCGGCCTCGTCAGGAGAGTGCCGCGATTGTAGACCGTCGTTGCCCCCCGGCCGTCGAGGCACGACGATCTCATTAGAATGTGTAGTTGAGCCTGGTGATTTAGGCTCAAATCAGCATCTCATAGTCTCCGCAAGCAAACTTGCTGGAATGAGGAGGTCATCTCATGAAAAATCCCTCTGGAACGCTTCTCTTGGTGCTCGCGATCCTAGGGCTGTTGGTCACCGGCAGCTGGGCTCAGGCCGCCGATGAGATAAAAATCGGCATAGTGGACACGTATAGCGGCCCGCCGAGCACATACTGCAATGATATTCTCGACGCGTTCAAGTTGGCCGTAGACAAGATCAACGCCAAAGGAGGCGTGATCGGTAAAAAGATTACCTTCGTAACCAGGGATGACAAATTCAAAGTGGACCTTGGGCTCAGCGCGGCAAAAGAGCTGATCATGAGGGAAAAAGTCGACTTGCTTATGGGGACGATCAACAGTGCGGTTTCACTGGCAGTTTCTGATTTTTGCAAGAAGGAGAAGATCCCGTTTCTTGTCACATTTGGGAAAAGCACCAACATTACAGGCGCCAAAGGCCACAGGTATGTCTTCTCCATGAACGAAAACACGACCATGATCGGCAAGGGCGCTGCCTGGGCCCTGGCGAAAAAGCCCTACGCCAATTATTGGATTGCCGGTGACGACTATGAGTACGGCCATGCAGTAGCTGACGAGGTTTGGAGCAATCTGCAGAAGGATAAACCGGCCGTAAAGCTTCTTGGCCAATCGTGGTGGAAGGTGGGTGAGCCTGACTTCACGCCGTACATCACCTCTATTCTTTCAGCCAAACCGGAGGCTGTCATCGTGGCCACCGGCGGAGCCGATTGCGTGCCGTTCCTGAAGGCCGCGAAGGCTACGGGCTTCAATGAGCGAGTCCCATTCTTTATGCACACGGCGACGGAACTATCCACACTGCGGCCATTGGGCTTGAATGCGCCTGAAGGGGTTCTTGGAACATCCAACTACTACTTTTACTATCCGGAAACTCCGGAAAACAAAACCTTCGCGGAGGACTTCAACAAAGCCTACGGAAGATATCCTTCAGCAGGGTCGCTTGTCGGACACATAAGTGCCCTATTTATAGCCAAAGCCTTTGAAAAGGCAGGCAAGATCGATACCGAGAAGTTCATAGATGCCCTCGAAGGACTGAGTATCGATAGCCCTATCGGCAAACTGACCATCAGGGCTGAAGACCATCAGGTGATGCTGCCCATGTTCATGGGTGTTACAAAGCAAGTTCCCGGTTATGATTTCCTGATAGCCACCGACATACAAACCATACCAGCGGAAGCACTGATGCCTTCTATCGAAGAGGTCAAGAAAGCCAGAGAAAAGGATAAGTAAGATTGACGGAATCTGGTTCTTGCGCAGCTCATTGACTTTACCCACTTAGGCGGGATCCGAGTTTGCTCCGTCTGGCCCGTTCGGGTCCCGTAGGGACCGACGAAAGTAGCCTGGTGATTCATCGCCAGAAAAAATCCGACCTGACGGGAATCAAAGAAACCAAGTCTCGTAGGGACGGCCGACCATCAGGTGAAAAGGACTGAAACTGTCAGTCGTCCCGAATGGGACGAACACATTTTGAAGTACCACAATATCCAGGCGATGAACCGCCTGGATACTTTCAATCGCCCCTTTGGGGCTCGTTATAGGAGCAAAAGAAACTATCCATTGTGTAGGGAAGTGTATCCCGGATTCTTTCCGGATCGACAGCAAACTGGTATTCCAAAATGGAAAATGTAGCCAACGTTACACTCCCTGGCTTGGCTCAGCAGATCCTCGTCGGACTGAGCAGAACCACCATACTGTTCATTGTGTCGTCCGGCCTGAGTCTCGTGTTGGGCGTGCTCAGGATTCCCAATCTTGCCCACGGTTCGCTGTACATGATCGGTGCTTTTCTTGCCTATTCCATTGCCACTCTTTTCGGCGGAGGTTCAACCGGCTTCTGGTTGGCGCTCGTCTTGGCCCCCGTCGGCGTGGCAGTAATAAGCCTTGCAGTGGAAAGAGGCATTTTCTGCCGACTATACGATAGAGAGCACTTGATGCTGCTCCTGTTCACATTCGCTCTTATGCTGTTCTTCCGGGATGCGGTGAAGCTTGTTTGGGGCTCTGATTACCGTTCTCTGGCTGCTCCAAGCCTGCTCGAAGGTTCGTTCTCGATTTTTGACTTGCCTTTCCCTCGTTACAACTTGTTCCTGCTGATTGTCGGTCCACTCGTCGCTGTTGGCCTCTGGCTTTTGACCAACAAGACCAAGATAGGCAAGATATCTCGCGCTGCGGCTGTGGATAGAGATATGGTAGGCGCAGTGGGGATCAATGTGAGCTGGGTGTTTGCCTTTGTATTCATTATCGGCTGCTTTCTCGCGGGATTGGGTGGCGCATTGGTCGCTCCGACACAGAACATCACCCAAGGGATGGACCACACCATTATCATGGAAGCTTTCCTAATCGTCATCATCGGGGGGCTTGGAAATATCTGGGGAGCGCTGCTGGGAGCACTTATATTCGGTCTGACCGATTCTATAGGGATCCTGGTGTGGCCTCAATTCGCCATTGTTTTCCCGTATGTGGCGGTGGTGATAGTATTGACCTTTCGGCCCAAAGGGCTTCTTAAAGCAACCTGGTAAGGGGATCGAGCTTGTTTAACGGATCAACTTATTGGAGATCCATGGTCGTCGGGTTAGGACTCGTAGTCCTTCTGGTAGTCGCGCCGGTGTTCCTGTCACGGTTCTATGTCTATTTGCTCGCCCTTATTTTGGTCACGGGCCTGTTGGCGACCAGTCTCAACATGGTGCTTGGCTACGGCGGCATGTATCAATTTCACCATGCGGTTTTCTATGGCATTGGTGCTTATGCTTTCGCCCTGATGCTGAGCAAGACGACCCTCTCGCCGGTGTTCGCGTTCGTGGCCGGCCCCGTGGCTGCTGCAATTCTGTCATTGGTTATGGGTCTTATTTGCGTTCGGCTGTCCAAACTCTACTTCGGGATGTTGCAACTGTCACTGGGATCTCTGGTGTGGGCGGTCGTATTCAGATGGTATTCGTTCACAGGCGGTGATGACGGGATTCACGGGGTTCCTATGCCCCCATTCATCTCATCTATCACCAGTTCGTACTATTTCACGCTGATCGTTGCCGGAATCTGTCTTTGCGCCATGTACTTGATCATCAATTCACCCTTTGGCCGAGTTTTTCAGGCCATACGTGATAACCCCGAAAGAAGCGAGGCCATTGGAGTCAACGTCAGGCTTCACCAGCTTGTGGGCCTGGTGATCGCGGGATTCTTCGGTGGGATTGCGGGCGTGCTTTTCGTAGCCGTCGAAGGATCGGTTTTTCCTGATCTGATGTTCTGGACCTTGTCACTCGAAATACTCATTATGTGCCTTCTCGGCGGATGGTTTACCTTTTTAGGCCCAATGCTGGGAGCTGCCATCATCGTGACTCTTCGAACCATTGTGGGTGTATACACGGCATACTGGACGATGGTCCTGGCGATCGTGTTGATGGTTTTAATCTTTTTCTTGCCCCAAGGCGTCCTTGGCTATCTCCAGGCACGGTTTCTAACGCCAGGCACTGTGGTTTTGCGGGAGGAAGAGTAAATGCTCCGAGTGGAAGCCGTCCAGAAATGTTTTGATAGTTTTGTGGCCGTGGCCGAAGCGGACCTGGTAGTAGAGAGAGGGGAGGTCATCGCAGTGATAGGGCCCAACGGCGCGGGCAAGAGCACGCTGTTCAAGCTCATCACGGGCCATCTGAAACCCGATAGGGGGAGAATCATATTCAAGGATGAGGATATCGGTGGATTGCCGCCATATCAGATCTGCCGAAAAGGCATAAGCCTATCCTTTCAGATTGTAAATATTTTCAGTCGATTGACCGTATTCGAAAATGTTCAGGTCGCGGTTCTTTCACATCAGAAGCGGACCTTCAACCTCTTTTCACCGGCCCGAAGGCTCGCGGTTAAACAAACCAATGAAATCCTGCGAAGCGTCGGCCTTTCTCAGCTCTCGAACAGAGTCAGCGGTTCTTTGTCCCATGGGGACCAGAAAGTCCTGGAAATAGCGATAGCCATGGGAAACAATCCTGAACTCCTCATCCTGGATGAGCCGACCGCGGGCATGTCCCCTGAAGAGACCGCGAGCACAATCAGCCTCATAAATCGCCTCACCAAGGATCTGGGCCTCACCATCCTGTTTTGTGAGCACGACATGGAGCTGGTGTTCGCTATCGCGGACAAGATAATGGTCATGCAGCAAGGGGTATCGCTCACCCAGGGAAAACCTGACGAAGTAAGGCACAACAAGTTGGTCCAAGAGGCGTACCTCGGAGGCCCGAACTGATGCTGCAAGTGCAAGCGATCCACACATTCTACGGGTTGAGCCATATATTGTTCGACGTGTCTCTCAACGTAGCCAAGGGTGAGATCGTCTGCCTTCTGGGGAGAAACGGAGCCGGAAAGAGCACCATCATGAAGAGCATCATGGGCTTGACTCCTCCGCGACAGGGAACCGTCACCTTCAAGGGTGAGGTCATTTCAGGCAAGAAGCCCTATCAGATCGCACGCCGCGGCATCGGGTTTGTGCCTGACGATCGCAGGGTCTTCGCAGACCTGACGGTTGGTGAGAATCTGGAAATCTCGGAGAGAAAAGCCGACGGAAACGCAACATGGAATAAACAAAGAGTATATGATTTCTTCCCGCAATTGCATAGGTTGGATTCCCGCAAGGCAGGCTTCCTCAGCGGCGGTGAACAGCAAATGTTGACCATAGCTCGGGCTTTAATGACCAATCCGGAGCTTTTGTTGCTCGATGAGCCGACTGAAGGTTTGGCACCGTTGCTGGTACGTATGCTGGAAGAGCAGATCCGAAAATTGAAAGAAGAAGGCTTGACCGTATTGTTGGCCGAACAGAATCAAAAAGTTGCTCTAAGTCTCAGCGATCGCGGTTACCTCATCGATAATGGTGTCATACGGTATCACGGGAGCATCGACGCATTGAGAGAAAATGAGGAATTGAGACGGAAATACCTGCTGGTTTAAGAGATGCGTCTCTCCAGGGATGTCTCGCCACAGGTCAAGTGCTTCCGGCAGCATGGAGCTTCTATTCACGCACCTTGGACAACCAGTCATCTAACCATCCGGTTCGCCTCGTTGCCACATCAGGCACGGTGATAGCTCCGCCAGACGTTCAATCCTCTTTTCTTCCTTTTCCTCAGTAGCTTGCGGACTGGCTAAGCCGGTCAGTTTTACTCCCTTGCTTCCAAGCAAGTTAAAAAAAGCACTGGCTGACCGTATTCGCTTCAAAAATTGAGGCGGATTGAACCCTTCGATTTCGGAACGGAGATCGCTCAGTGTGAGTGACGGCAGGAGCCTACTCGCCCCCTTCAGGAAAATGGCCGAGACTTGCTTCGAACCGTTTACGTAAGTCAGGAACGTACTCCGAGAAACCCCAATTCTATCGGAGTAGTGCTTCCAGATCATACTAGGAGCATCAAACTCTATGGAGTGGACCACTGCAACGGCTTCAACGCATCCTCTGGGGAGTGTGCTGTATATCCAAAGCCTGGTGCCCCGTTGAAGCTTCACAGGTCTATTTCTGATTTCAATGGATTTGTCCCCAGAAAGAATCATGTTT
>Ga0209039_10003882_pt1 | contig 11377 bp, 1 predicted proteins | sample BogFormECP12_OM1_FD_188238 | JGI IMG/M metagenome (GOLD analysis project Ga0209039, IMG submission 188238) | Bog forest soil microbial communities from Calvert Island, British Columbia, Canada - ECP12_OM1 (SPAdes) (version 2) | ecosystem: Environmental > Aquatic > Freshwater > Wetlands > Bog ... | reverse complement strand
CCCGCGCCGTCCAGCCTACGATCGAGAAGGCAGAGGCGAAATAGGCTGACCCGAGCTCCGCGCTTGGACTTGTACTCTTTAGCCGAAAACTAAACCGCTGTCACTCAGCTACTTTGTATGCGGCGGAACTCCGAACCTAATGGACAATTTAGCCATTAGAGCCGGAGAAACTTCGTCACCCTTAGTCCTCCTGGTCAGGCAACCCTTGGGCGCGGCGGACCAGTGGAACAAGTTGGTCGAGCAGTTGATCACGTTCGGTATAGAACCGATCAAGCGCATCCCGTTTGGTGCGGGACGGCATCGTCGGGTTCAACAACGTTCGGGAGATCATTTTCCTCTGCTGCGCGAGCATCTGGCCGGCTCTCTGAAACGTTTTATCCAGTGCCGGGTTATATTCGGGGTGCTTTTGCATCAGACGAGCGGCCATTTCTTGATCGCCCTTTGATTCGGCATCTTTCAGACTCTGGCCGACCTGGCTAACTTCTTTCTTCAGATCATAGAAATCGGTCTGAATGCGGTTCCCCGACTCAGGCCCGGTCCGGACAAAGCGATCAACCACGGGAATATCGGCACCTCCCCACGAAGCTTGAGTGGGTAGCCATCCAGCTGACTGTCCGATTGAATCGGTTGCGGCGGTGATGTATCCCTGCCACCCGGCAAGATATCCCCGGAGGAGATGCTGTACCACCTCGGGCGAGACCTGATGGGGCGAACCCGCATTGAATGCTTGCGTCAACGCCACAACGGAAGGGCTCGTGGTTGGGCCATATTGAAGATCCGGCACGCGAGCAGCTTCGGCCTCGTTGACGATCGGACGGCCGGTGTAGCTGTCTTCGTTGAAGAATGCTTCTAGCACCGGGCGAACGGCGACGGGAATCGGATTGAATCGGAAGATGTTTAGCATGAGCGAGGAAGCTGCGTTCTGCACTTGGCGCATGCTGCTGTTATCAAAATAATCGAGGATTATCTCCGGAAGAGATCCTGTAACAGCGCCGATCTCGAAAGGCTTTGGCAGACGCCAATGCTGGTCACCGATCCAGAAATGCCAAGCATATTGCTTATCCCAATCTTCGAGACGATCCCATTTATCGGAATTGTTAGCCTTGTTGTAATACCACAGCGCGATAGTGGCTGCAGTAAGGAGTCCGGCGCGCATCATAACCGAGTTGCGATCTTCGCCGACAAGCCCGCGCCCCGTCCGGGCAAGACCTTGCCATCGGGCATTGAGAAACGGAATGGTCTGCGCCAGGAAGCGGGCCGCACCCCCGTCGCCGTGAGTTGAAAAGTCCAGGAGATCGCGGGCTTTCTCAATCGCATCAGCCTCGGGAAGTCCTTCGGCGAGAGCTTTTTGATAAACAGCAACGCGTGGCCCCAAATCGGCGGCGCGGGTCCCCGCCTCCCCGAGACGACGAAGGAAATGCGCGGCATCCCGAGCTGTGCTTATCAACGAATTCTGGTAAGGCCTGCCTTCAATCTCCATTCTGATCGTGCGCGGCAGGCCCACATCGTATCGACCCGACACCGCGCCTGCGGCCATGAGTTTCATCGCTTCGGGGGTGAGCCCTCGGGCCATGCGAATCGCGTCACGGATCGAGGCATAAGGGCTTGTCCCGGTCAGCACATAGCTGTGCTCGGCCATACGCAAATTGTGTGCAAGCATGAACGCCGGATCGAAAACCACAGCACTTCGCAGCAATCGCGCCGGCCCCGAGAAAAGCCGTGTCAAGGCATCGACCGATGCTGGGCCAAGTGACACCAAAGACCGCAGGAGAAGCGGATTGTTGACTTGATAATATTGCGCTTTCCCGTTCTCCATGACCGACACTACATTCGGGTCATGCTTCATGATCGCGCCGAACAGACCCTTTGCCGCTTCTTTAGCTTTTGCATCCATCGTCGCTGGATCAAGACCGAGATCCAAAAGGCGGCTGCGGCTTTCGGGAGTCCCCAGTTCTGCGCGGGCGATCTTGCTCAGTGGCGTAAGCGCTTCCGTTCCGCTGAGTTCGCCAACAGTCAGCCTCATCGCCTGGTTGTTCATCCCGCGACGGATCATCGACGTCGTGTTCATCACGAGGTTGTCGAAGATGTCATTGACCTTCGCTTCGCCGCCCTTCAACTCCCGAATCGGGGAGCGCACATTGGCAAGTCCTCGACGCCCCGGAGTGGCACCCCGAATGTCATCTTCTCCCAAGGCCCGGAAGAACGGGACGTAATCGCCGTGCTCGAACAGCGCGCGGCTTTCAGGATTTAACAACCCCGTAGCCTGTCCAAAATCCAGGAGATGCCGATTGAATTGCTGGAGCTCGATGTGCGCCTGAACGAAGGGATTTGATCCATCCGGCTGTGCATACGCCCGGTCGAGATATCGGTATTTGTTGATCGTCTCTTCCGAAACGTTCCGCTCCCGGCCTTCGCCCATCAAGCGCTGCGCCCGCATCACGATTGCCCAAAGCTTGAAGTCGTCAACCGCCTGCTGTCCGAGGGCCGCAATCGGCTTTAGAATATCGGTGAGTGATTTCGCGTTGGGGATCTGCTCGGTTACGCCCGTCTCTGGATTGAAGCGGACCTGTCCGTACCTCACTGTAAAGTCTGTGATCGCGGCGGAATTTCGTGCAAGCCGTGCCGAAGCGGTTGGCGAAATCCCCGCTGGCAAGAGTTTGCCGCCGTGTGCCGCTTTTTCCTGAGCTTCAAGACCTGCGAGATCATCCAGCACATACTGGCGGGCAGCCAGCATGCCCCCGGTCTTTATGCGATCAACCCACGCCTTGAGATGATCGACAAGTCCGCGGCGATCCGTATGCATGACGGCATCAAGGGCAGCGCGTCGCTCCTCCGGTGTTCCGCCAGCTTCGGGTGGTTCTGGTGGTCGAGGCGGCCCACCACCACCGGGAGGTTCTTCGGCTAGCCGCGTGGCGGGGCGCGCTGGAACGCCAGCGCCTGCCGCCCCTGCTCCAGCGCCGCCTGCACCTGCGGGTCGTCCTGCGGCAATTTCTGCATGCGTGTCAGAAATTCTTCCCATTGCTTCTTCGGGGCGTAGCGCCCCGGCGGATCGATTAAGCCGATCACCGATCTCTCCTGCATTTGGGCCACGGAGAAGTTGTCCGATTCGTGCAGTCAGCCATCCGGGCAATGTTCGTGTGCTTACATAATCAATGATCCCGTTTGCCGCTAGCAGCCGGTTGCGGGCCTCTCTGAGGATCTCATCCGCTCGCTGTTTTGAAAGCATGCCTCGCTTGACAAGCGGGTCAGTCGCTTCCGCCGCGATCAATTCTGCGCCCATAGCCATGTTCTTGAGGCGCTGCTGCCGCTCGTTCGGATCAAGCTGAAACAGAGCCTCGCGCGCTTCGGGCGTAAGCGAGGCCGAGCTTATGGAACCTTCATGCCCGTGAGCCGCCACGCTGGCCATGCCGTGAGCCGAGAGGGCCATAATGTCCGGAATGGAAAGCGGGGAATCGCTTGGATGATTATGGTGGAATGCCAGAGCCGGCGCGTCGGGATTGTAGATCTGTCGCAGCGTTTCGTCCGAAAAACGGATCATGTCGCGCGACCCATTAGTTCCGGCATCAACCACCTGTCCGTCTGGACCGACAGCGGCGAAATGCTCTTTGCCGGTGTTCGACCCTACCATGAATACATAATCCCGGGCGGCTACATTACCTCCAGCCAAACCATCGTCATACGAGCCTGCTGCGCGGAAGTTTCGAGCTTCGGCCGTTGTGTCCTCATGCGGGAATTGCTCGGCGAAAGCATCAGCTGTAGCCCAGCCCCGCGGCGCTTCAGCTAGGCCTTCCGCCAGTCCGGTGCTCGCCATCTCCGTAACCGGTCGACGCTCAAGTAGCCTTTCCAGCGTGGGAGCCGCTTGTTCACCGGTTGGCACGAAGAACCGCGTGTCATATGCAATGCGTTCGGTGAAAACGCCGTCCCGGCTGAGTTCGTCGCGATGTGTGTAATTCGGACCGACCACCTCGATCCGCGGCTCGCCAGCGACGAGCGAGCGCTTCAGTGTCCAGCCGTTCGCCAGTGTGGCACGATCGCCTTGCATGATGCGGTCGGCAACATATTGCGGCGCATACGTCCGCCCGGAGGTTTCAGTCCCAAGCGCACGAAGCGTTTGATCAATCCGATCGTCCTGAATGACGCGTCCCAGTAGCCGCTCACCATCGTCGGTCTGTGTGCGGAAGACCTTTGGTGTACCGCTAAGCCGATCCCAAATCGGCAACACGGCACCGGTAATCAGATGTGTGTCTTGGGAGTTGTATTCCGGCAGTGCCGCAACCTGTTTATCCCAGAGGCCACGAGCTTGTTTTTCGTCGGCTATGCGATCCCAATATCGATCGTCACCTAATCGCCCACGCTCAATAAAATGCCACTGCAAGGGATCCGAGAGGCGGTACATATCGCTCACCCGCCCATTCGCGTCGGTTCTCGATGATGCTTCGCTGACCGCATAGACTTTCCCGGAACTCTTCGATGCGGCGTAGAACTCCGGTATGCGACCAGCGGTTAGCCGCCGTCCTGACGACACCTGATCGAATGACGCAGGCTTGTTCTTGGTATCCACCTTGAGACGGACATACTTGGTCTCGGCGCCGGATTGTGGATCGGTGTAGACGGTTTTCTCCTCAATCTTGTTGATCCTATCTCCTCTCAGGGTTTCGGTTCCCATGTCCAACGTGCCGGCCGCCGCCGCGCGATCGGTAGCATCCTGTAGCCGCCGATCAAACTCACCGAAGACATGGTTCTGCATGTCATATTTGAGCGACAGCAGCCGGTTGAGGAACTGCGTCACCTCGGGAGGATCGCTATCCTCGCCCTTCTCATTACGAAGATGCAGCCCGGTCTGCTGCTCGAAGTCGCCCGGGTCGACACCTTGAACGTCGTTGCGTTGCAAACTCCGCCAGAAATCGCGTATCGCTGCGTTCGCCTCAGGTCCCTCAAGGTTATCACGCGCGCTGAACATACCGGACTCCCCGGCGCGGCGCTCGCCCTTGGTCAGCGCCCCGAGTTGTGACAGCCGACGCGCGATGGAGGAAATGAACCTCTTTTGCCCTTGCAGATCAGTCGTCACGAGGTGGAAGATTGGGGCTGATGCCTGGTTCGTCCGGTGCGTTCGACCAAAGCCCTGGATCGCCTGATCCGCGCGCCATCCTGGCTGTACGAGATAGTGCGATCGTTGAGCATTGGCGCTCGGAGATGTCAGATCAGCATGATAGCTGCCACCGGTATTGCCGGCACCGGAGAACGCAAGGATGGGCTTCTTCGCGTTTTGGAAAGCGTTAATCTCGTTTTCGTTCGCGTGGCTGCCACGTTTTTCTGGCGTCGCTCTTACGACACCGTCTTTATCAGGAACATGAACAATGCGTTCCTTGCGCCCAGTAACTTCGGCAACTTTGTCCGGGCCGAAATGATTAATCACCATATCGAGCGGGCTGTCAGGCACTCTTAGACTGCCGACCTTATCGAGAAGCGCTTCTTTTAGTCTGAGCGCTTCGGGATTGTGCACGAGATTGCCCGCGCTGTCGGTTACACCACGGGTACGCTCATTGCCGTTTTCGTCGACGTAGGTTTCAATCTGCTGCGTCGGGAAAGATTTATTAATCATCTCCGCCAATTGACGCTTCGGTGTCAGATCAAGATCCTCGTAGAGATCCTCTCCCTCCGGCCCTTCCATCGCGCGGCGTTCTTCAAGCGCGCGCTTTGTCGTGGCTTCACCCGTGTTAACAAACTGGAGAACCGCTTGCTTTCCTTCTTTTAGATCAGCCTCGATGCCTCGGATGACCGAGGGCATCTGGATCGCGGTAATGATCTGATTGAAGAACCTTTGGTGCGCTCCCCAGAAAGCGCTTAGAGCTTGGGCTCTTTGTTTGCTGTCCGGTCTCTGAACTCCCGACTGATCAGTTGGAGCTGTAACTTTGAGTGCCGCATTGATGTTGCGCAGGACATGCTGCCAGCCCTCGGCCAGGCCGTCATAAATCTCCTTCTGCTCAGGTGTCAGGTTGTGTTCGAGGCGATCATATTTAACGTCGTCGTAACTAAGGTTACGGGAAAGGTATGATCCCATCGCCTTCATGTCTCGAGCGACGAGCTCCATCGCCGCGACCCCACCAGATCCGATACTATTGATGAACGCTCTTGCATCTGGGAACGCCGTCCCACGACCCCATAGGCCAAGCCGCTGAGCATAAGCAAGATTAGAGACTTCAGTCGCCCCGGTTGCCGAAGCGTAGACAATGCGGGCGTTCGGGAGTTTCTGTTGCAGCTCGACCCCGGCAAGCGCCTTCTGGGCCGCTGGCTTCACGCCACGCGGGCCTTGGGTTGGCATGATGTTCGAGAGGTTGTGTGCCTCGTCGAAGATGACCACCCCGCTAAAGTCTGGCCCCAGCCATTTGACAAGCTGATCAAGCCGCCTTTGTCCTGGTACCGTTTCTCCAGCCTCTCCCTTGGTTGGGCGCTCGCCGCCTTTCAGCGTGTCGTAAGTTAGAAATGCGATACCGCGTGAGGGCTTGATGTCCCCACCAGCTTTAACTTTCCCCAAGTCGAAGACATCGGCTTTCTGCCCACCCAAGCCAGTCCAATCTCGATGTGCGTCGTTTATCAGGCGTCCTCGTTCACTGATCCATAGGGCCTTCTGTCGTCCCTGTAGGAAGTTGTCGAGGATGATGCCAGCAATCTCTCGACCTTTTCCGACACCCGTCCCGTCGCCAATAAAATAGCCTCGGCGATATGGCGTCTCACCTACTACGGTGGGCAGTATTTGGCTATGTGCGTGGCCGGCGTAAGTGATCGCCTCGAGTTGTGCGTCGGACAGAGCGCCAGTCGAGATCAAGTTCTTGGGTAGACGCGGCGCGTAATCGACCACGGGGGGCATGACCGATGCCATCGCCGCAGATTGGACGAGATCGCCCGGATGAGCCTTGGCTCCCTCGATCGCGATGCGCTGAGGCTTATAAGGCTCGTAGACAGCTTCGGTTACACCAGCGCCTGATGTCGGATCAGCCGCGATCTCGTCGACGCGAACGGTTTCAGGTGGGGGGCCGGCAGGTTCGCCGGATGGCGCTACGATCGATGGCTCGCCGCCGGCTGGTAGTACGGGTCCTGCGCCGCCTTCCGGTCGTAGAACCACTCCATTAGGCCCTGCGCCGCTTCCTCCCAGCTCTTGGCCTGCTCCAGGAGCGACAGCAGCGTTTGGCTCTGCTCCGCCTGCGATGGGGTGTTCGGGTTGTTGGTGAACCAGCGCATCACGAGGACCGGGTTGAGGCTCCGGTCCAGCAACTCCGCGGACGCCTGCTCCAGTTCCCACCGGTACTTCTGGCCGAGTCCCGGCACCGGGAGTCCCACCTGGAAGCCCTCCGACAGGAGTTGGACCAGGTATGGGAGGTCTGGGCTCGCCGGGAGTCGCCCCTGGCTGAGCCACTGGAACGCCACTTGGTTGAGGGGCCACCGGTTCACCGGCAGCTCCCGGACGGTCTGTGCGGACTGCATCAAGGCGCTCCATCGCCTCAGGCAGCGAGGCGGCATTGCCGCCGACAATCGGCCTACCCGAGGGCGGCACCTTGTCGATGACCAGCATCCGGGTCGCGAAATTGGTGCCGTATTTCTGGTAGACGCTGCCCGGTACTCCTACATTTGCGCGAACATCGTAATTTCGCAAGATGTTTGCCCACCAATTTCTGAAGGTAGGCGCATCCATCGTCATCCCGCGGCCGACGATCGCAACAAGCCGGCCACCTGGATCGAGGCGAGCCAGCGCCTGGTCGATATGTCGGGCACCAGTCATCAAGACTGTCTTATCGCCCATCCGCCCCGCTGTGGCTGAGAACGGTGGGTTCATCAGCACGAGGCTTGGGCGGACGTCGGCCGGCAGGATGTTATTCAGCTGCTCGGCGTCCTCTCGGAAAGTTCGTGTTGTTCCGAGCGCATCGAGCGCCTCTGCGCGCGGCAGAAAAAGCTCGTTCGCTGTGATCTCGCGCGGGCCGGCATTTTTTGCCATCGCGACGAGGCTGCCGTTCCCGGCTGACGGCTCGAGGACGCGATCCGTGGGGCGGATGTTCCCGAGCCACGCTGCGGCATAAGCATAATCCGGCGGCGTCGAGAATTGCTGAAACCGATCCTTCTCGCCGGCTCGCACGGTCTGGGTAGCGAGATTGTTTTTGACCGCTTCTGCTCCGCGAACAATCTCTTTCGCTCTGTTTAGGTCTGCACGCGGATCGAAGAAGGCAGGACTCGCCTGCACATATTGATTCACCCCAAGCTCAAGCGCGTCATACATTGATTGCCGAGTGAACTTTCCTTCGGCAAGCTTCCCGCCATAGGCCTGTTCGGCCATCGTTTGCAAATCTTTTGCGCCGATAGTCTGACCTCGTGTAAGCCGATTGGTGACCATATCTGCGAGTTGGAACGGCGGAGCCTTCGCCTCGGTCGGCGTTCCCGGTTCTGGGGCTGGCGGATTGATGCGCTCGAACCCGAACTCGCCTTGCCCGATCGGGTTCTGCATGTCGCCGTCGCGCAGCCACGTCTTGATCTCGCTGAGCGTCATCGGCGTCATGTTGCCGATTCGCTCCGCTCCGCGACCATCGGAGAACGCTTGTTCGTAGATCGCGCGCGCTTCGGGCCAGGAATTGAACCCGAGCATCACCTTATGTTCATCAAATGCCTTGGTGTCCGCGTCGATCTGATCGATCACGAAGGCGTGCCCACTCTCAGGATGCGGTCCTAAGTAGGCATCTACCTGCTCTCTGTCCGCCCCCTCGGCCCGGGCGAGATATCCATAATCCGCTGGCATTTCGACTTCCCACGGATTCTCGGGAGGACCGCCACGGCGGATTGAACCGATCGGATTCTCCATAACGAATGGCAGACCATGGAAATCCACTCGGCCCTTGGCGTAGTTGCCGGAGTTTTGTTGGTCTTTTGTCGGAGTTGTGTCGGTGTCCTCGCGAGCTTGCGCTATCTCACGTCCTACTTCCTGCGGATTACGCGGACTCACCGAGAGCGGCGGCGGCGTAGGTTCGGGCTGGATTACCGGAGCAGCCTCAGGTGGAGGCATCGGAGCCGGTTGAGGCGGCACTATCGGCGGAACAGGTTCTGCGGCCGCCATGGGCGGAGGTGGTACAGGTTGGGCGGGCGTAGGTGGAGGAATCGGCGCAACAGGTGGCGGCGGTACTGGCTGGGCGACTGCGACAAGATTCTGGCGTGCTTTATCTGCTGCGGCATCTTCTGGTCTCTGTATCGGAGTCGGCACTTCAGCCACGGGAGGAGGTGGCGGAATCCCTGCTGTTGCAGCGAGATCCTGACGCGCCTTTTCGGCAGCGATGTCTTCGGGTCCCGGCTGCAGTGCAGAGGCTGGCTCCGGCACGGGCGTCGCAGGCGGCGGTTGTATGGTGGGCTCGGCGCGAGGAGAGATCGGCGCAGCCGCAGGCGGTGCTTCTTCGGCCGGTACAGCGGGCGGCAGCACTGGCGATTGTTCTGGCGCAGGAACCTGTCGCGCGGCCAGATCCGGCACCGTCATTAACTCGCGGCTCTTATCTGCATGCTGGAGTTCGACGACATCGGGCTGAGGAAATCCAACAACGGTTGCCGGCCGAGGCCCACTCGGATAGTCGATGTGCACAGTATCGCCGATGGCAGGAACTCCAGCAGGGGGAATCCCAGGAGGTGCCGGCAACGGCGGTAACGCCGCTCGACCGGTTATCGCACGAACCGGCGCGGCACCTAGTTCGGTTAGGGCGCGCCCGGCTGCGGTCTGCCGGTTCATCAATGCACCAGCTCCCGCAGAGATGCCGATCTTCTCCCAATCTGGCTCTTCGCCCTGCGCTAACTCTCCGCCCGCTTCCTGTGCGCCCATGACCACAGCGGGAAGTGCGCGTTGTGTGATCGGATGCCCCATCAGGCGGGCAACAGCGTTCGCGCCTTCATCAGCCGCCTTTTCCATCGCTCCCGGCCCGGCAAGCGCCAGATTCGGACCGAGTTCGCCGATCATCGCAGCAATACCGTGGTTCTTGATATCTGCCTGCTGTTGGTCAGGGAGTTGCCCGAGTGCTCGGGTTACACTCTCGGGAAGCGCGTTGAATAGCCACTCCTCAGCTTTAGCGGCCAGCCATCCCCCGCCCATCGCTCCCGCTGCTCCACCGGCCAGCCCAAGCACCGGAACAGCAGCCGGGGCAAATGGTCCAGTGAGAGCGCCAGCCGCAGCACCAAGTTCAGCCCCGGCTGCCATTGCCGGCCATGCCGCAAGCGCTTCCGGGGCACCTCGCACCGCGCCTCGCGCTAGCGCACCAAGAGCGGTCGGCCCTTCTTCTGGTTGAGGCGCGGCATTTGGCGGCGATATCCAATCATCAACTGCCTGATGTGCAGGTTTGGCTGATGGGGTAACCCAATCGTCTACGTCCTTGGCCGCTGCGCCGCCTTGTTGGAAATCGAAAGCCATTGGTTATGGCCCGACTTTATTCCCGCTCGCGTCGTACACGACTCCCTGTGGGTCGCGCCACGCATTGCGACTAGGGCTATATTGCGAGCCTGCTGGCACCCCCTGAGGCATTTGAGGGATAGTGGTCGGAGGAGCAGTCGTTTGGCCGCCTCCCGGCACTGCTGGTCCAAGGGCCTGGTCTACCCTTCGAACGGCCTCGGCGTGAGTGTCCATGCCCTTTGGCACGCCTAACGGATATTGCTTCAGAATGTTTGCTTCCTCGCCCTGTATGCGCGCGAGGCGTTCCGAAGGGGTGATCTGCGTCGCACGGACTTCGGCAGTCGACTGTGCACCAGTGGGCACGAATATCCGCTTGATGTCTCCTGTCGGGTGTTCGGGTACAGCGTACATTCCCGGCGTGCTCTTTGGATCTTTCGGATCTTCATATCCTGGCACCCACCTTGTGCTGTTCGAGAGGATAACCTCCCTATCCGCAGCCGCTTGTGCCTGGATGCGTTTTAGGTCGGAAGTTGCCCCCTCGGCTTGCATCGCTGCCGTTGCTCGCGCCATCGAGACGTCGAGCGCTGCCTGTTTCAGCGCGGAGTTTGTATCAAGAGTCTGATGCTGTAGTTCCAGCTTCGCCGTGTTGTATTGATCAGTCATATTGAGTCTGTCTCGGGCCAAATCCGCCCGATCCGCCATGCTCTTAGCTGCGGTCTGTGCGGTTGTGGCCCGAGCATCTGAAAGCTCGCCGCGATACTCTCGCGTCTGCTGATCGCCCGCAAACTTCAATCCAGTCTCGAGTCCTTCGCCAAGAGCAACACCGGGGAACGGCGACCGCGACGCCAACATGCCGGCCCCAACGGCAATCGGTATCATCCACGGACTCGACATGAAATCCGAGGTTTGCCGCTGTTGGCCGTTGGCTCGTTCAGGCGGCCCAAGTTGACTTGTCGCCATCGTCGTAAACGG
>Ga0209039_10003881_pt1 | contig 11380 bp, 6 predicted proteins | sample BogFormECP12_OM1_FD_188238 | JGI IMG/M metagenome (GOLD analysis project Ga0209039, IMG submission 188238) | Bog forest soil microbial communities from Calvert Island, British Columbia, Canada - ECP12_OM1 (SPAdes) (version 2) | ecosystem: Environmental > Aquatic > Freshwater > Wetlands > Bog ... | reverse complement strand
GTGCGCCATGTCTACCGCAGTTCCCCCACGCGCATGTTCAACCGCGAGGATGGGACGCGCGAGAAGGATGCCCGGTATCCCTTGATCGATTACCTTGATCCCGACGCCACCCGCGCCTTCATTTCCATCACCCACGAGACCTACAAACAGGCGGTCGGCGCCGAATTCGGCAAGACCATTCTCGGTTTCTTCGGCGATGAACCAGACTACGCCAGCTCCATACCCTGGACTCCCAAGCTGCTGGATGAGTTCCGCAAACAGAAAGGTTACGACCTCCAGCCCTACATCCCCCTGTTCTTCATGGGCAAGTTGACGGACGACGAGCGGCGCGCCAATCTGTTGCGGCAGGTGGCCACGCTGGATATGGGCCAGTTGACCGAAGAGGCGCGACGCGTCAAAGCCGACTACTACGACGTCTGGAGCAACATCTTCAAAGACAGCTTCTTCGGCGTCCAAGCCGATTGGTGCGCCAGGAACAACATCGAATACCTGGTGCACCTGGTCGGTGAAGAGGTCGGCATACACCAGGTGCGTACCGAGGGCGACTACTTTCGGGACGAGCGGTACGTGCAGGTGCCGGGGATCGATAACCTCGGCCAGTTGCTGCCGCTCACCGTACACGTAGCCGATGGAACTTGGGACCTGAACAACAATTTCCCCAAACTGGCATCCTCGGCCGCACACCTGTTCGGAAAGCCGAAGGTCTGGACCGAGTCGGGCGGCGGATTGGGCGCCGACGGCAAGTACACCTTGGATTATCAACTGGTGAGGGGCATAAACGCGATGCAGGTCGGGATGGCGCGCGGAGCCGGTGGGGGAACAGCCCTGCCGCCGCAGGCGCCCATGCTGGCGTGGTACACCAACCGGGCCGGCTATCTGATGGCCATTGGACGCCCGGCGGCGCAGGTGGGTCTCTACCATCCAGTCCATAGCATGTGGATGGGCGACGAAGGGGCCGACCGCAGCATGACCAAGCTCGGCTGGCAATTGTACGAACACCAGGTGGAGTGGGACTACTTCGACGAACAATCGCTCAGCTCCGAGGCCACCATCGCCGATGGCGGTTTCAAGAACCTCAGCGGCCAGGTTTACAAGGCCATCGTGGTTCCCGCCTCGACGGTCATCACGCGGACCGGCCTCGAGCGTTTTCAGGCCTTCGTGAAAGCCGGCGGCAAGGTGATTTTCGTCGGCAAGACTCCCACCATGGTGGTGGATAAGACGTTCCGCGATGCCAAGGGTGCGCCCGACCTGAGCTTCGCCACACTCATCGAGCCCTCCGGCAACATCACGCCGCGCGTGCTGGCGGCGCTTCCCAAGCCGGATGTGAAGGTTGACGCCGAGTTTCCGAGATTGACCTACACTCACCGGAGCTGGAGCGACGCCGACATGTACTTCTTCTTCAACGAGAGCGACAAGGCCGAATCGCGCACGGCGATGATCGCCGGCCGCGGCCAGGCCCAGGTATGGGATTTGGGCACCGGCGAGATTCACGCCATGGCAGCCGCCACGGCCGAGAACGGCTCGGTGCGCTTTCCACTGGTGCTCGGACCCTACGAAGCCAAACTCGTCGTGGTGGGGCCGCTTCCCAGCGGCGTCGCTCCTCCGGAACCGTCATTCGTCTCCGGCAGTACTCTGGCGGAGTTGAACGGAGACTGGACGTTGGACCTGAACGGCAAGCAATTGACCACGCCGCTCAAATCGTGGCAGGAATTGGGCACGCCATCCGTTGCCGGTCCGGCCAGCTATCGCAAGCAGTTCGCGGCCACGGCCGCGCCGGCGCGTAAGCGGGTTTTTCTGGAAATCGCCGATGTGCGCGAATACGCCAAGGTCAAGTTGAACGGGAAGGAACTCGAAGCACACGCCTGGCAGCCGTATCGCTGGGACATTACCAGCGCTTTGAAAGCCGGCTCCAACGATCTGGAGATCGAGGTGTGGGCGACCCCCTCAGGCCGCGGTGGCGGGGGTACGGCGGCGGCCGGCGCGGCGCCGGCTGCAGCGGGCGGGCGAGGAGGCAGGGCCGGCCCCGGGGGTACGGCTGCCCTTTCGCGGCCGGAGATGAGGGCTCGCAACGTGTTCTCGCCGCCCGTTTCCGGCGTGCTTGGTCCGGTGCGGTTGGTGGCGCGCTAGGGGCGGAAGGCAGGCGGAACCGCCTGCCCCACCTCTGAGAATGCAGGCCCAGTTGTGGTGGCGCAGGCGGTTCCGCCTGCGTTCCGCCGCCGGAGCTTCGGTATATAGTGAGAAACGGATCTGTATATGAAGAACACTCTCTTTAAGTTTGCCCTGCTCCTCCTGTTTTCATTCACGGCGATGGCCCAACGCCCCTGGCAGCAGATGACGGCGCCGACCGTCAGCGAAGTCGCCTCCAACTTCAGATTCCCGCCGCGCGAATACGGGGCCATTCATTGGGCCATTTGGGGCGGCGAATTGACTCGGGAACGAATTGTCCAGGAGTTCGATTCGCTGTACGCCAACGGCGTTTACATTGTGAACTTCGGACCGGCCCGCGGCATGACCCCCAAGTATCTCTCGCCGGAATATTTTGCGCTCATCAAGTTCGCCGTCGAAGAGGCCCGCAAGCGCGGCATGAAGGTCTGGATTGCCGACGAAGGCACCTACCCCAGCGGCTTTGCCGGAGGCCTGATCAAAGAGAAGTTCCCGCAGCTCGCCATGCAGGGCATCGTCGCCGACATGCGCGTCTCGCTCACCGCCGGCCAGACCATCTCCATGCCCCTCCCGCCGGACACCCTGGGAATCTACATCGAGAATGGCTCCGACCACTCCACCTCGGTGCTCCCCATGCCCAAGGACGGCCACCTCACCTGGACCGCGCCCAACACCGGCTCCGATCCGTATACCCCGAATTGGCTCTGGGACGTGGTGTTCGTGCGCCACGTCTACCGCAGTTCCCCCACCCGCTACATCAGTCGGGCCGATGGCACCTACAACAAGGATGCCCTGTATCCCATGATCGATTACCTCGATCCGAACGCCACGCGCGCCTTCATGTCGACCACTCACGAGGTCTACAAGAAGGATTTCGGCGATCAGTTCGGCGCCACCGTCCTGGGTTTCTTCGGCGATGAGCCCGACTACGCCAGCTCCATCCCCTGGACTCCCGCGCTGCTCGATGAGTTTCGCAAGCAGAAAGGTTACGACCTCCAGCCCTACATCCCCCTGTTCTTCGCCCGCGAGCTGACCGATGAGGCTAAACGCGTCAAAGCGGACTACTACGACGTGTGGAGCGGTATCTTCCAGAACAGCTTCTTCGGTTTTCAAGCCGACTGGTGCGCCAAGAACAATTTGGAATACCTGGTGCACCTGGTTGGCGAAGAGGTCATGATGCACCTGACCAAGACCGAGGGCGATTTTTTCCGCGATGAGCGCTACGTACAGGTGCCCGGCATCGATAACCTGAGCCAGTTGCTGCCGCTCACGGTGCACATCCCCGATGGAACGTGGGAGGTGAACAACAACTTCCCCAAGCTGGCCTCATCGGCCTCACACCTCTTCGGTAAGCCCAGGGCCTGGGCCGAGGGCGGCGGTGGTCTGGGCATCGATGGCAAGTACCAGTTGGATTACCAACTGGTGCGCGGCGTAAACACCATGCAGATTCGTGTACCGGTGGTGCGCGACGGCATGAGCTATCAGCCGGGCGCATCCAAGGCCGGTCAGGTCAACGCGCCGCCGCAGGCCCAGATGCTGGCATGGTACACCAACCGCGCCGGCTATTTGATGGCCATCGGACGCCCGGCCGCGCAGGTGGGCATTTATCATCCCGCGCAGAGCATGTGGATGGGAGACGAGGAAGCCGACCGCAGCACAACCAAGCTGGGCTGGCAGTTGCTCGAACACCAGGTGGATTGGGATTACTTCGACGAGCAGTCGCTCAGTTCGGTGGCCACTATCGCCGACGGCGGCTTCAAGAACCTCAGCGGCCAGGTGTACCGCGCCATCGTGGTTCCATCCTCGACGGCGATCACGCGCACCGGCCTCGAACGCTTCCAAGCTTTCGTCAAAGCCGGCGGCAAACTGATTTTCGTGGGCAAGACGCCCACGCTGGTGGTGGACAAGACATTCCGGGATGCCAAGAATGGCGCGCCCGACTTGAGCTTCGCCACGCTCATCGAGCCCGCGGGCGACATCACGCCGCGGGTGATGGCGGCGCTGCCGAAGCCGGATGTGAAGCTGGACAGCCCGTGGCAGCGGCTGACGTATACCCACCGAAGCTGGCGCGACGGGGAGATGTACTTCTTCTTCAATGAAAGCAACAAAGAGGAATCGCACATGGCGACCGTCGCCGGCCGCGGCCAGGCGCAGGTGTGGGACTTGGGCTCGGAACGGATTCATGCCCTGGCCGACGCGACTGCCGAGAACGATTCCGTGCGCTTCCCCCTGGTCCTCGAACCCTACGAAGCGAAAGTCGTCGTGGTCGGGCCGCTTCCCGCCGAAGCTCGCGATACGGAGCCGTCCTGGGTGTCGGGCACGACTCTGGCGGAACTGGGTGGAGACTGGACGTTGGATCTGAACGGCAAACACCTGACCACGCCTTTGAAATCGTGGGAAGACTTAGGCACGCCATCCTTCGTCGGGCCGGCCATCTATCACAAGCAATTCACGGCTCCCACGGCGCCCGCCGGGAAAAAGGTGTTTCTGGAAATCGGCGATGTGCGAGACTACGTCCGCATCCGGGTGAACGGGGCGACCTTCGATGCGCGCGCCTGGCAACCCTACCGATGGGACATCACCGGCAGTTTGCAACCCGGCTCCAATGATCTGCAGATCAACGTGTTCGCGTCGCCCTCGGGCCGTGGCGGCGGCGGGGGTGCGGCGACTGGGGCCGCGACGGGCGGGCGCGCAGGCCAGGTCGGTCCCGCCGGTTCGGCAACGGCTATCGCCGCGGCGGGCGGCGGCAATCGTTTCCGGGGAGTGACCTCGCCGGTAGTTTCCGGCTTGCTAGGCCCAGTGCGATTGGTGGCGCGATAATTGGCGCTACGAGGTAAGAGCATGAAGGTGATTTCTCTTTTGGTGTTGACCGCGAGCCTGGCGCAGGCCGCGCCGCTACCCCGGCTGCGGGTTTCGCAAGACGGCCATTTCTTCGTCAAAGAGGATGGCTCGCCGTTCTTCTACCTGGGGGACACCTCGTGGAGCCTGTTCCATCTCACGCGCGAAGACGTGGACCTCTACCTGAAAGACCGGGCCGCCAAGAAGTTCACCGTGATTCAGGCGATTGTCGCCCACTATGGCGGCCTGGAGAAGCCCAACCCTTACGGGCAGACGGTCTTCGTCAACAACGATCCCACGCGGCCCAACGAAGCGTATTTCCAGCACGTGGACTACGCCGTGAACGAGGCGGAATCTCTCGGGCTCTACGTGGCCCTGGTCCCCATATGGTCCAAGGAGTACGTCAATCAGGAGAACAGCGTGCTCGACAAGGCCAGCGCGTTCAGCTACGGCAAGTTCCTCGGCAGCCGGTACCGCGACAAGCCCGTCCTGTGGATTCTGGGCGGCGACTGGGTGCCGGACGGCATCGAAGACATCTGGCGCTCGATGGCCGCGGGCGTCGCCGAGGGCGATGGCGGCGCGCATCTCAAGACCTACCATCCGAGAGGCGTGCGAAGCTCCTCCATGTATTTTCACCAGGATGCATGGCTGGACTTCAACATGCTTCAGACCGGTCACAGTCTCTTCAACCGGAATTATGAGCTGATCGCCGCCGATTACGCGCGGGTCCCCACAAAGCCGGTCGTCGATGGCGAATCGGCCTACGAGGGCATCGCCAACAATTTGGCGGAGTACAAACCCGGCGTCAGGTTGATCCAGGGCGAGGACGTCCGCCGGATAGCCTACTGCGCCATTTTCGCGGGCGCGGCCGGCTACACGTACGGCAGCAACGGCGCCTATAGCTATCTCAGCAACTCCAACCCGAGGGGCGCCGGCGCCTGGGGTCCCGCGGTGACGTTCCGCGAGGCTCTGGACAGGCCGGCGGGCAAACAGATGCAGTATCTACGCGACCTGATCGAGTCCCGGCCCATGCTAGCGCGGGTTCCCGATCAGTGGCTGATCGTCGAAGATCCCATGAGCACCACCGAGCGCATCCAGGCGTGCCGCGCGTCGGACCGAAGTTATGCGTTCGTGTACACCGCCACCGGCAAGAGCGTGAAGGTGCGGCTGCGGGACACCGTAATCGAGACTGTGGCGGGCAAGACGATTCGAGCTTACTGGTACGATCCGCGTACCGGCGCCGCGACCCGTTTTGAGGATTTCACAAAGCCGGCGGCTGGCGATAACGCACGCTCGCAAGCTTTGTCCCGAGTGTACACGCCGCCATCGAGCGGCCCTGGCAACGATTGGGTCCTGGTGCTCGAGGACGCGTCGCGGAACTTCCCGGCTCCGGGCAAGGTGAGGTGAGACGATGAGGACGATTGCACTTTTGTTGTTGAGCGCCTGCCTGGCGCAGCCGGCCGCGCTGCCGCGATTGCGCATCTCGGAAAACGGCCGGTTCTTCGTCAAGGAAGGCGGCGCGCCTTTCCTGTACCTGGGCGACACGGAATGGACTCTGCTCCAGTGCACCCCGGAGGATGTGGACACCTACCTGAAGGACCGCGCGGCCAAGAAGTTCACTGTGGTCCAGGTCAGCGTGGCGGGCTTCGGCGCTCTGAAGGAGATGTTCATCGATGGCGATCCCGCGCGGCCCAATGAGGGATACTTCAAGTTCCTCGATTACGTGGTGCAGAAGGCGGAGTCGCTGGGACTCTACGTGGCCCTGGCCCCCATGTGGTCCAACGGCTACGTCAGGCCGGAGCTCAACGTGCTGACCAACGCCACGGCGTTCAGCTACGGCAAGTACCTCGGCACGCGCTACAAGAACACGTCGGTGATCTGGATTCTTGGCGGCGATTTCTTCGCCACCGGCTTCGAGGACATTTGGCGCCGCATGGCCGCCGGCATCACCGAGGGCGATGGCGGCATTCACCTGAAGACTTACCACCCCAAGTCGCCGCGCAGCTCGGCGATGTGGTTCCACGCCGAGAAGTGGCTGGATTTTAATATGCTGCAAACCGGCCACACCACTTTGAACCGCAATTACGAGCTGGTGGCCGAGGACTGGGCCCGCGTTCCGGCGAAGCCCGTGGTGGATGGCGAGGGCGGGTACGAAGGCATCGCCGATGGCTTGGTGCCCGGGCTGACGATTGCCACTCACGACGTGCGCCGGATCGCCTACAGCGCGATATTTGCAGGCGCGGCGGGCTACACTTACGGAGGCCACGGCGTGTGGGGCTACCGCTCTGCGGGGCCACCGCCACCAACAGCGGCAAAGAAGCAGGCGGCAGGTGGTGACACGCGCCACGGCCCCGCGCCGCCCTGGAAGCAAGCGCTGCAACTACCCGGCGCCAGCCAAATGCAGTATCTCCGCGCGCTCATCGAATCGCGCCCCATGCTGGCGCGCATCCCCGATCAATGGCTGATCGCCAACGACCCCCTCGGGACCACCGACCGCATCCAGGCCTGCCGCGCCTCGGACGGCAGTTACGCATTCATCTACACGGCCACCGGCAAGAAGCTCAAGATTCGCCTGATCGACGGACCGTACCCCAAGCTCTCGGGCAAGACCATCCGCGCTTACTGGTACGATCCGCGCCAAGGGACATCTACCGCGATCCCTGAATTCGAAAAGACCGGCTTCCACGATTTCACCCCGCCATCGAGCGGCCCTGGCAACGACTGGGTGCTGGTGCTGGACGACGCCTCGAAGAACTTCCCGGCTCCGGGCAAGTGAGGCATTACATGCGAACCCTCGCCGCTTTCGCCATTGCCCTCGCCGCATCCGCGCAGCAGCCGCCCTTCACCCTCGACCAGGTTCTCAGCTTCGCCTTTCCCACGGCGTTGACCGCCGCGCCCGCCGGCGGCAAAGTGGCCTGGGTCTCCAATGCCAAAGGTGTCCGCAACATCATGGTGGCCGAGCCTCCGGCTTATCAGGCCCGCACGATCACCGCCTACACCGCCGACGACGGCCAGGAAATGCAGAGTCTCGCGTGGACCCCGGACGCGTCCGCCATCATCTACGTGCGCGGGGACAGCGCCAACCGCGCCGGCGAATACCCCAATCCGGCCCTCGACCCCAACGGCGCCGAGCAGGACCTGTGGATCGTCGCCCTGGATGGCTCCGCGCCCCGCAAAATCGGCGAGGGCCACTCGCCGGCCGTCTCACCGCGCGGCGACCGCGTAACATTCGTTCGCAAGGGCCAGCTCTGGTGGGCGCCCATCGATGGCAAAGTCGCGCCGTCGCAGGCCTTCAAAGCGCGCGGCCAGTGCTCGGCACCGGTCTGGTCGCCCGACGGCGCGCGCATCGCTTTCGTGAGCGGCCGCAACGACCACAGCCTTATCGGCGTCTATGACACGGCCGCACAGTCGTTGCGCTATCTCGACCCCGCCACCGATTCCGACAGCCAGCCCGAATGGTCGCCCGATGGCCGCGCCGTTGCCTTCATTCGAATCCCCAGCAATGGACTGCGGGCCGTTCGCGAGCCTCACCGCTCCGGGGAGCCGTGGTCCATCCGCGTGGCCAATGTCGAGACTGGCGCGGGCCACGAAACCTGGCGCGCCTCCGCCGGCCCGGGCAGCGTCTTCCGCGAAGTGACCGCCCGAAACCAGTTGCTGTGGGCCGATGGCGGCCGCATCGTCTTCCCCTGGGAGGGCGACGGCTGGACGCATCTCTATTCCATTCCCACGGAAGGCGGCAAACCCACGCTGCTCACCCCCGGCGCTTTCGAAGTGGAGGACGTCGACCTTCCCTCCGGCAAGCGCGAGGTCGTGTTTTCCTCCAACCAGGGCGACATCGACCGCCGCCACCTGTGGAGAGTTGCTGCGGTCGGAGGCGCGCCGGTCGCCCTCACGTCCGGACCAGGCATCGAGTGGTCCCCCGCCGGCGCCGCCTTCCTACGCTCCGACGCCCAGCATCCCGCTCACCTCGCCATCCGCCTTGACAGTGGCATCCGCGACCTGGACCCCGCCGCCATTCCGCCCGATTTTCCGGTCCAGCACATGGTGACGCCGCAGCAGGTGGTCTTCTCCGCCGCCGACGGCCTCCAGATCCACGGGCAACTTTTCCTGCCGCCCAACAAGCCGCTCAAGCCCGCGCCGGCCATGGTCTTCTTCCACGGTGGATCGCGCCGCCAGATGTTACTCGGCTGGCACTACATGTATTACTATTCCAACTCCTACGCGCTCAACCAGTACCTCGCCAACAGCGGCTACGTTGTTCTTTCCGTCAATTATCGAAGCGGCACCGGCTACGGTCTGGATTTCCGCGAAGCGCTCGACTACGGCGTTTCCGGCGGCGCCGAGTACAACGACGTGCAAGGCGCCGGCGTCTATCTGCGGTCGCGCGCCGATGTCGATCCCGCGCGCATCGGCGCCTGGGGCGGTTCCTACGGCGGCTACCTCACCGCCATGGCCCTGGCTCGCGCTTCCGACCTCTTTCGCGCCGGTGTCGATTTCCACGGCGTGCACAATTGGGCCACCGAACTCGGCATCCCCCCCACCGAGCCGGACTATCGCGTGGCGTTCGAAGCTTCGCCCATGGCTTACGTCAAAGGCTGGCGCTCGCCGGTGTTGTTGATCCAAGGCGACGATGATCGCGACGTGCAATTCAACCAAACCGTGATGTTGGCCGACGCGCTGCGCCGACAGAAGGTCGAGGTGGAGGAGTTGGTTTTCGCCGACGAGGTTCACGAGTTCCTCCTGCACAAGAGCTGGCTGGAAGCCTACCGCGCGGCCGTGCGGTTTCTGGAGCGGCATTTGTAGGCTGCCAACAGTTGGCAACCGATCCTGCGAAAAGCGTATGATTGTGGTGAGGTCACCGCATGCCGTCCGACACCACCATGAACGTGAACTTGAGCCGCGATCTCTACCAATTCGTAAAGGCTGCGGTAAAGAGCGGCCGCTATACTAGCGCCAGCGAAGTCGTACGGGAGGCCCTGCGCGAAAGGCGGGACGAGGCGCTTCGGGAAGTGCAGCGGCAGATTGAGGAGGGCCTTGAGGCGGCGCGGCGCGGCGACCTGCTCGACGGTGATGCCGTCATGCAAGAGTTGAGGGAACTCAGCGCCGCACGGCGCGCGGCAGTCAAGGTCCGGAAGTGAGGCGCCGTTACAAGCTGACGCCGCAAGCGCGGTTTGACCTCCTTTCCATCTGGGAATTCATCGCGCGCGACAATATTCGCGCCGCCGACCGGCTGGCGGAGCGGATGGAAGCGGCCTTCCGGCTGCTGGCCCGCTTTCCTAGGACGGGCCACAAACGCGCGGACGTCCACACCAGCGAGCCGGTATTATTCTGGCCGGTTGGTTCTTACGTGGTGGCATACAGGCCGGAGCCCCGCCCGCTGGTCATTTTGCGGATCTTGCACGGGGCTCGCGATCTCGATGCCTTGTTCTAAAACCGCATCCCCGCCCCCACTGCTACCATCAAACTGAATGCCCAACCAGGTCCTCGATTCCCACGACCCTTCGCTCTACGACGTTCGCTCCCGCGCCCGCGGCCCGCAGGGCACGCTGCCCGTCACTCCCGAGATGCTGCTCCATCGTCCCTCCGGCGAGTTGTTCGGCTTGGCCCAGGATGCCGGCATGGGTTGGGACCCGGCCGCGCTCGGCGGCAAGGAGTTCCTCATCCTCAGCACTCACGGCGGCATACGCGCGGCCGACGGCACGCCCGTGGCCCTGGGCTATCACACCGGTCACTGGGAAGTCGGCCTGCTCATGGACGCCGCGGCCAAGGAACTCAAGTCGCTCGGCGCCATCCCCTTCGCCGCTTACTGCACCGATCCCTGCGACGGCCGCACGCAGGGAACCACCGGCATGTTCGATTCCCTGCCCTTCCGCAACGATGCCGCCTCCGTCTTCCGGCGCCTCATCCGCTCCCTGCCCACGCGCCGCGGCCTGATCGGCGTGGCCACCTGCGACAAGGGCGTTCCCGCCATGATGATGGCGCTCGCCGCCAGCCGCGACTTGCCCGGCGTCCTGCTGCCCGGCGGCGTCACGCTGCTCCCCGAGGAGGGCGAGGATGCCGGCGCCGTGCAATCCGTCGGCGCGCGCTACGCCCGCGGACAAATGACCCTGGAGGCCGCGCTCCAAAATCTCTGCGGCGCTTGCGCCACGCCCGGCGGCGGCTGCCAGTTCCTGGGCACCGCGGCCACTTCGCAAGTGGTGGGTGAGGCGCTCGGCATGTCGCTGCCGCATTGCGCCCTGGCGCCCTCCGGACATCCCATTTGGACCGACATGGCCCGGCGCTCGGCGCGTGCCGTCCTGGCGCTGGAAGCGCGCGGCCTCGCTATGCGCGACATCCTCACCGCAGCCTCGGTACGCAACGCCCTGACGGTGCACGCCGC
>Ga0209039_10003878_pt1 | contig 11390 bp, 13 predicted proteins | sample BogFormECP12_OM1_FD_188238 | JGI IMG/M metagenome (GOLD analysis project Ga0209039, IMG submission 188238) | Bog forest soil microbial communities from Calvert Island, British Columbia, Canada - ECP12_OM1 (SPAdes) (version 2) | ecosystem: Environmental > Aquatic > Freshwater > Wetlands > Bog ... | reverse complement strand
GATTGAGCCAACAAAGGGGTCATCGGCGAAATACGTGCAAATGCTCCACCTGAGTGACTTGATTTAATGGAGGTCAGCATGAAAGAAACTAGTCCCTAGTTGCCTCGATTGGGGGGCAAAAACTATATCGGATCGTAGGGTATTGACCGTACTTTGTAGAGTCAAGATTTACCAAAGTAAAAGAAGGGGCAATACGTGCAATCCCTTGCGAATCAGACAGTTAAAATATTACTCATTGAGGATTCTGAAGATGACGCATTAATAATCGTTCGTGCTATCCGAAAGGGGAAAATTGAGGTAAATACTCATCGAGTCGATTCTAAAGAAGGTCTGATTGCTGCACTTGATGCAAATACGTGGGACGTTGTCCTCTGTGATTATCAAATGCCATATTTAGACCCATTTGATGCCTTTAACATTGTAAAAGAAAAGGGGTTAGACATCCCCTTTATCGTAGTTTCGGGTAAAATTGGGGAAGAGACCGCGGTTCAAGCATTGAAAGCCGGCATGCATAATTACATTATGAAGGACCACTTGGCCCGCCTCGTTCCCGCCATTCAGAGAGAAATTGAAGATGCAATCCTGAGGCGCGAGCGGCGCTGGACAGAAGACCAGCTCGAGAAATATCGTAATGATCTAGAACAAATGGTTCAAAAACGCACTGCTGAACTTGAAAAAACTACAAGGCAATTAAAAGTCACCCTTCAGTCTATTGCAGATGGAGTTATAACGACGGATGTCCAGGGAAATGTCACTCTTTTAAATCCCGTGGCTGAAAAATTGACAGGCTGGTCGAATGAAAAATCCATCGGAAAACCTCTTTCTGAAGTTCTGCAGTCTTTCAATGAGGAAACTGACGCGCCTGTTCATCATATCTTCGAAAATGTACTGAACCAACAGTCCGGGTTATCCTACCCAGGAGGTGTCGTAATCCAATCCAAATCGGGAGAAGGGTATTATGTACTCCTTAAAACTGCCCCCCTCCTCTCAGAGACTAAGAGCTTTTTAGGCGCAGTAATTGTGTTGCACGATGTCACCGATCAAAAGAACTGCCAAGAATTGGAAACAAAAAGTGGGAAATTAGACGTGAAATACGACGTAGTTCTTGCCATCCTGCAGATTCCGATTCCCGTCGAGAGTTGGCTCGCGGAAGTGAGTAAACTCTACCCAAACCTCATCATAAATATTCAGATGGCTTTGACCAGTATGGCAAGAGGACAACCATTTAAAGATATAAATACGGTTTTGGCCCAATTTTCGAGTCCCGACTGGGAGGTAATAGTCCAAATAATCGAGAACCACCCCCGGGTCTTGCAGGTTAATAAGTGGAGTGGCGACGAAAACAGCATTCTCATTAATGTAAAATACGAATACGGCAGACTATTTCGAATCGTCCAGCAATCGGAGTGCATGCATAAATATCCCATTGTCGTTCAGGATGGCACGAGTTCGTGGGAATTACTTGGCCCCCGTGACAAAATTGACCAATTTCTTAGTTCACTTGACCAATTACAAATCTTATATGATTTAGTAAGCATAAAATCATTCCAAACTCGGAGAGATCACGAAGAATTAACAGAACGGCAAGAAACAGTGCTGCAAATGGCCTTAAAATATGGTTATTTCGAAACTCCCCGCCGCATTACATTAGCGGAGCTGGCAAAAAGGTTAAACATTGCCACGTCAACACTTTCAGGGATCTTGCGACGAATCTCTCGCAAGCGGATGACGCAATAAGTGATATTCGAACTTTCTTTCTTTTTAAATTCATTCGCTCGAATTCGATCCGAAGGTAATCCGTTAACATGAAATTTTGGTTATTTAAAAAAGAGAAGCTAATATTATCGCGCGAGAATCATCGCGCATATTCATATATGGTTTCGAATGATTATTGTACATAGGTACTTGAAGCGGTGAATCAATTACCAGTTGGAGAAAATACCCAAAACGAAGGTAGTGGAGATTAGGATGGATCAAAAAGATTACGCAATCCTGTCGGCGCTCGAAAAAGACGCCCGGGTCTCGCTGAAGCAATTAGCAACTACCCTGCACATGAAGGTAAATTCCATTTATTATCGCTTGAATAAATTGCAGAACAACCGGATATTGCAGGATTTCACGATTTCCATTAACCCCCTTGCGATGGGGATGTCCATCCAAGCAGTTTTATCCATCCACTTGCACCCACTTCAAATTGATTCGCTTAATACGACATTCCTTGAGCATTTTGCCCAGTCCCTTGCAGAGGAATACGAGGAATTCTCCTTCGTTTCGATTTCCAACACCCAAGCGATAATTGTGGTCGGAACATTCTATGATAAGGCGCATTTAGACTATGTATTGTCGAGAGTGCGGAAAAGTCCTTATGTCAAGGAGATCAAGACCACGCCTCTCAGTAGGATTGTCAAAGGGACGAAGGTTTTCAATTTGCTTTTGAATTATCTTGCCACAGAAAAATCGGAGTCTTCTGACCTAATAGAAGAAGAAGTAGTAGATGCGACTTCCATATCAAATCCGTGTTAAATTTTTAAATTCGCTATGAAAAAATGCAAGGTCTTATTTTTACATCGATAATTTATTAAGATTTTTCTCGGGATCTTCCGCTTCTTCTTCTATATCATTGGTACTGGCAAATGAAGCTGGAGTTTCGTACGTTTCTAAATTTTCTTGGTAAAAACTTGTCTTTTCGAAATATTCAGTTCGAAACCTAAAGACTCTGTGCCCCTTGATGATTTTGTCAAATTGGATGACGTCCACTTTACTACATGTCATAAATTATGACATATCCCCTTGCGTCCCGAAACTCTAACTAATGTTCGTGGTTCAAATCATTGGAATCTTTCCAATGCATTTTTGAAAAATTTTACTGGAGAATTATCGAAAAAGTGTTTTAGGTTCTTTTGGCTAGGATTGGCCCGAGATTCGCGAGCAAACTCGTCCATCCTTTTTTTATGAAACTCTGCTAGTGGTTAGAGTTATGTATTGAAACCAATTATTGTTATTTAATTCCAAAGTTTGTTGGAAAGGGTGAATTGAAGTGTATTATCAAGCCGCGAAGAAACAGACATCCCTTTATCAAAATGCATTAGCGTCCGAGACGAAATTATTGCGACCAGTGTCCATCGACTACAAAATGATTAACCTTGTAGCCATGGGCATTTTGGAAATTGGGGAGAAATCCCTCGACCTAGCGCAATTGGAAGCAGTCAAAGAGGTTAAGTACCTCAATCGTTTTCCGTGTGCGATGTTTAAAGTGGAAGGAATAACAGTCCTCCTGTTCAAGAATGGGAAAATGATCATTACTGGTCTCAAAGATACAATCCAAATTCCCCATATCAAATATGCGCTCGAGGAAATCCTTGAAGATGCGAGGTTTAAGTACAATAGTTTCGAAATAACTATTCAAAACTTGGTTGCCATGGTCAATCTCGGGCAACGGATTGATTTGGAGATGATGTGCCTTACAATGGAAAATTGCATGTATGAGCCAGAGCAGTTCCCTGCCGCCATTATAAAGAATTATCGCAAATTAGGGGGCGTATTCCTCATCTTTGCAAATTCGAAAATTATTTGCCTAGGGATGCATGATGAGGATTTGTTAGACGAGCAATTCAACGCAGTTGTGGATGAATTGTATCAGCTCGATTTGGTTGTCCCAAAAGATATCAATTAAGGCAAGTCGCGAGTCATTTTTTTCCTAAACTTGTGTAATGCAGATATTTCTTATCTGCATTTCTTGATTAATCAAAAAGATTTCATTTAGCGAGATTCGTGGTTTATTTTATCATTTTTACCCTTTAATCTATAAGGTGAATAAATTGGGAGAATTAAAGTGATAGTTGATCCTGAATTTGGTATATTTGAACGAATATCAATTGATCCTTGGTGTTGTTCTATAATCTGTTTGGCAAGATAAAATTCAACGCCAGTTCTCGGTACTAGATTCATTTTTTCCATTTTAAAAAGAGATGCCGAGAATGGGCGCCAAGCACTCTCAATTTCATCAGGGGATAATTCAAGTCCTTGGTCTATGATACTTAATTCGTAATGTTGAAGTTTTATGATAGAATTAATCCGGATCTCGCTTCCCTCGGGCGAGATCTTGATACAATTAGTTAGGATATCGGTAAAAATCTTTTCGATCTTCACGCTATCTACTTGAACTGGGACGTGTCCGACATTCACATGGATTAAAATGTGGTGAGAGTCCGCATAATGTTCAACCTTTTCCAAAGAATTGTAAAGCAATAAGCTAATATCCACAACATGGCGATTTTTTATCACGCAGGTTGTGTCTCCTTGATACAATTCAAGGAAGAAGTCGATTAAGTAATTTAAACGCGTTGCGGATTTAAAGATGCTCAAAATTTCTTCATAACCAATAATATCGCTAATTTTTTTTCCGTGTTCTAATTGTGTCTTAATTAATTCCACCCAACCAATTATTGGAATAAGGGGTGTTTTAAATTCGTGGGATAAGAAGGTAATAAGGTCTGTTTTCATTTCAATTAACCGAGTATATTCAATGTACAAATTCTGTAGAAAATTTTCTTTCTGTTCCGAAGTTAAAATAGTTTTATTATCATTATCCTCATACGAATGCGGGGTTAAATTTTTGTTACTTAGATTTTGTAATTGTTGATTAGCCTTTATTGATTTTTTTGGAAGAATTATTGCCACTGGCCTTCTTTTTTCGAGTTTTTTCATGCTGCAAATAACCTTCCGGATCTGAAATACAACCGACTTTTCTGCTCTCGCCGAATTTCTTTATACAACAAGATAAAAATTTGTATTATTTCACCTAAGTACATATTTATTTAAAAATTGAAACAACTTAATCGGGGTCCAGTTTGACCTCGAAATCGCATGCTTGGCACTAGTAAATTGCATGTATGAACCAGAGCAATTTCCTGCGGCAATAGTCAAAAATTATCGCAACCGGGGCGGCGTCTTTCTCATTTTCGCCAATTCGAAAATTATTTGTCTTGGAATTCATGAAATCGAATTACTAGAAACCCAATTCGATGCGTTGGTTGAGGAATTATATGAAATGGGCCTAGTGGTCGAAAAAATCGATTTCTGAACAACCAAATCTGGTTTACTTAATATTACGCCCTTTCATTTTTTATGAAAGATATTGCTAGATGTGCCTAACATTAATATTTTTAATTTTAGGAAAGCAACGTGGGCGTAGGCCCGCCCTTTTCCAAAATTTTTTAATGAAGGGATTTTTCAAAACCTCATTATCCCTCCACACCGGTTCCGAGAAAACCGTAAACTTATCAAACTTCACCATTAATTTAACAAGAAATCGTAATTCTTCCGATAACCTCCCAGTAATCGGTTTTTTATTATTTTTTGAATCGTCTAATCAAAAAAAGATTTAGGATTTAACGTCCCTCATAAATCAACAATTAGGTTTTAAGTTGGTTATGACAAATTTTCTGCAATTGGCCCCTGCCTTTATGGCGGGTATCGCAATTTACGTCGCCCTTTATCATGTATTATTATATTTTCGATTAAGAAAACGGAACTACCTCTCATTTTCTCTCCTCTGCGTAACAATTGGGATTTACGCTATAGCCTGCACTGGCCTCTATAATGTGACTTCCCTCGCAGAGGGTATTACCTGGCAACGAGCTCAATTTGTCATCGAACAATTTTTTGCAATTACTTTTTTCTGGTTTGTGCTCGATTTCATCTCGTATGGGAAAAAGCATTTTTTTTATCCCTCTTTCGCATTTTTCTTCATTGCTGCAATCTATGCTCCCTTTGACAAAGCGGGGTTAATTCTCAATATCTCCGAACCAGCAATTAAAATCATTCAACTCCCATTCAACATTGATATTACATACTATGAAGCCGCGTCAGGACCCCTGAAAACAATCATTGGGATTTTATACCTTATCACCTTTGGTTTTCTGCTTGGAGTAGCCATTAGGTATTATCGTAACGGACACCAAAAAGAAGGTCGCCCCCTACTCATCAGCTTATTCGTAATTTACGGCTCAGTTTTCAACGATGTCTTCATCGTTTCCGGTATTTATCAAGGGTTTTACTTGGTGGAATACTCGTTCATCGGTATTGCGATTTTTATGACACTCAGTCTTTCTAACAACATCGTTGATTCGGTGCTGGTCCAAAGGGCTTTAAAGGAAAATCAAGAGCAATATAGCACCCTCGTCGAAAAAATGACAGAAGGACTAATTATTGTAGATAGTCAGGCGACAATTACCTATGTGAATGATAAATTCTCCGAGATGCTAGGATACCCTCGAAGCGAGATTATTGGAAAAAAATTTGTTGCATTTTTAGACCCCACTAATCAAAAGATATTCTTAATTAATTTTGCCCTCCGCAGGCAAGGGAATAGCGACCAATATGAGATAGAATGGACGGGGAACCATGATAAAAAGTTGCATACTCTGGTCTCCCCAACTCCACTTTTCGATGAGAATCGAGGTTTCAAAGGTTCTTTCGGAATTGTCATCGACATCACCCTGAAAAAAACGGCAGAGGCGACTCTGAAGCGACTTTACGAAGAGGCTATGGAAATCTCAGAAATGAAAACCAATCTAATTACGTATGCGACTCATGAACTCAAGACCCCTCTTGTGCCAATAATGGGATGGAGTGAATTCATCAAGAAAGCACTCGCCGATGGGAAAAAGTTGGACCGATTAATCAGTAAAACTGAAATTGAAAGTATTTTTAATTCTGCAGTCCGCTTAAACAAAATTATTGACAATTTTCTTGATGTTGGTAGATTGGAAAGTAAGAGATTAGAGCTTCAAAAAAGACAAACTAAGGTACTCCCGCTAATTGAGAATGCAATGAAGAATGTGGCGTACCAAGCAAAGACTGCCAACATAAACATTCACAATGAAATACAAGATACTGAAATCTATTGCGATCCATTTCGCATCGAACAAGTCTTCATCAATATCTTGTCAAATGCCATCAAATATTCGCCCCCAGAAACAGAAGTTTCGTGCAGCTCGGAAATAATTGGAGATGAAGTGGCTTTTTATTTCCGAGATCAAGGGCATGGGTTTACACTTGATGAATTGGAGCATATCTGGCAACCCTTTTCTAAATCGTTCCCAGAGAGGTATGGCCCCTCCCCCACATCCACTGGAATAGGATTGTATTTATCTAGAGGAATCGTTGAGATGCACGGCGGGGCGATCGAGATCTCCTCGGCAGGACCTGATTTGGGATCGACAGTAAAGATTATTCTTCCTATGGTTAATCCCGAAAAGAATTTACCTTAAGACCGGCGTTGAACGGTCTTTGAAGGACTTGGGCAAAGATTTCAGCAGAGATATTTATCTCCGATTTTAAGTTCCCCAGCCTCTCCAGCAATAAATGTTTTTAGTTATACGAAAGCAACGTAGGCGTAGGCCCGCCAATTTCCAAAATTTTTTAATGAAGGGATTTTTCAAAACTTCATAATCTCGTGTAGAATCAATAATTCAGGTGCAGACATTGCCGAGTTTCTACGACGTCTTTCCCGACGATCTTATTCCGGCCGTGGCCGAGAAATTGAAAGAAATCCCCGCTATTCAACCTCCAGAGCAGCTTATGTTCTGGAAAACTGCTGTATACAAGGATTTCCCTCCCGTAGACCAAAAAGGTTTCTGGTATGTGCGCTGTGCATCATTACTCCGGAAACTCGCGAAATACGGGCACGTCGGGGTTAATAGGATGCGGAAGAAGTACTCTGGGGCCCACCGCCACGGGTCGGCGCCTCGCCACTCCGCGAAAGCATCGGGGGCCATTATTCGGCGGTGCCTGCAGCAATTAGAAGAAGCGAACCTCGTTGAAAAGACGGAAGCCAAGGGTCGGCAAATCACGAACCAGGGCAAGAGTCTCCTCGACCGGGTCGCGTCCCAGATAATTCGCAAGAAAAGTGCAAGTGTAGCATAATCCGATCACGGTTGAAAGTCCCGAGTTGACCCGCATGTCGGACGAAGACGACGAAATCGCGCAAATCCGTCAAAAGAAACTCGCCGAGATGCAAAGGCAGGCAGCATCAAAAGAAAACCAAGAGGTTGCCCAAGAAGCCCAGCGCCGGGAGTTTGAAGCTAAGAAATTAGCTCTCATGCGTCAAATACTCGTGCCAGAAGCGCGCCAGCGGATTGAAAACATTAGGATGGTAAAACCGGAATTCGCGGAACGGGTCGAAATGACCCTCATCCAAATGTTCCAAGGTGGGCAGTTACGCGGGGCAATCCCCCTTTCGGACGACCAACTAAAGCAAATCTTGCAGAAGATGCAGAATAAAAAACCCGACTTCAAGATTCACCGGGCGGTATGAATCACTGTTAGCAATCAAAACGAAATAAAACGAATAACTGAAGTGTGAAGAATTTTGGCACGCAACAAATGCTTTCCAAAAAAGATGCGCCTTGCGAAAGCAGGGAAACAAAATCGCGCCCTTCCCACGTGGATCGTGGTTAGAACCAAGGGCACAGTCCGCTCGAGTCCGAAGACACGGCGATATTGGCGCCACGGTAAGATAAAGGCCTAAGTTACAGGATGTCTGAATAATGGCTAAGAAGAAAGTAATTGAAAGGAAACCCGCGGAAGGATCGGAAGAAGAGTCAAAGGCCGAGAAGAGCAAGAAAGCGAAGGCCGCGAAAGGCAAGACTCCAAAGGCCGAGAAAGGCAAGACACCAAAGGCCGAGAAGGTTAAGAAAGAAAAAGGCGAGAAGAAAACCGCTGAAGCTCCTAAAGAAAAGCCCGCGAAGAAGGCTGCTAAGAAAGCAGCCAAGAAAGCCGCCAAAAAAGCTGCAAAGAAAGCAGGGAAGAAGGTCGCCAAAGAAGAAGTTGAAGAAACACGTGCAGAGGCTGCGGAGGCATTAGAAGTCCCTGTAGCAGAAGCTGTTGTTCCCGAGGCAGATCTTTTAGTGCCAGAGGCAGAATCCGAAGTCACCGAAACCTTTGACGAAGAAACCCAGCTCGAGCGTGACTTTCGAACTGCAGAAGTAGGCGCGGAGGCAGAAGCAGATATTATTTTGGACCGGGTCTATGTCGTTCCCTTGCGAAAGGCCCAAGCCGCCCCTCGCACGGAACGCGCCAAGCATGCTATGAAATTACTCCAGCGTTTTGTAGTTCGTCATATGAAACCCGAGGGCCTGATTATTGCCCAAACCGTGAATGAGCGGATTTGGGAGCATGGCATTTATAAGCCCCCGCGGCGTATTCGCATCCGTGCCACGAAAAACACGGAAGGTCAAGTCAACGTGACATTGGCAGAGTAACTTCTTTTCCTTTATCCCATCTTCTGGGGGCATTTATTCTCATGATTATTCGCAAGAACTTTTTTGGTAGTATGGAGACCGTCGGCGTTTTCATTGCAGTGACCGACAGTTATTTTTTGTTCCCCCCAATCCTGAAGAAAAAAGCCGCACTTGAACTAGAAGAAGCCTTTGGCGTGAATGGGATGCCGACCACTATCGGAAATGGGCGGGTGATTGGCGCTTATGTCGCAGGGAATTCGCGTGGGATGCTAGTTCCCGGGATAATTATGGAGGAAGAACTCGAAAAACTCCAAACGACATACCCTGATGTCAAAATTGGCGTTGTGGACTCGAATGACAATGCACTGGGCAATTTGATCCTGTGCAACGACAAGGGAGCAGTCATTAGTTACAAGCTGCAAGATTTTTCGCAAATAATCTCGGACACGCTCGGGGTGCCCGTGAAAGTGGGAAAATTTGGCGGTACCGATTTAGTGGGGTCCGCAGGACTCGCCAATGACTCCGGAGCGGTCATTCACCCCCTCGCGAATGACCAGGACTGTGAGAGTGTTGCAGAGGTTCTCTCCGTGCCGGTGGACATCTCCACGGTCAATTGCGGGATTCCTTACGTGGGTGCGTGCGCAATCGTGAACAACCGGGCCCTAGTCGTCGGGAAAGAAACGACAGGTCCTGAATTGCAGAGACTTTCGCAAATGCTGAACCTTTAGCTGGTCCAAAAATGCAAAACAAGGATTAAATCAAAAAAAATAAAAAATGGCGAATGTTTTAGAACGCAATCAAGGTGTCCTTATGAGTGAAGTTAAAGTATTTCGCGTTTCTGGGCATTACTTCATGCGGCGGAAAAAATACTCGTTTTCCAAAGACGTGCGGGCATTGAAAGTCGAGCACGCCCTCGAAGAAGTCCTGTCGGTAGTGTCTTCGCAGGGAATGTTCCGACGTCAAATTCGGATTGACGACGTCCATGAAATTCAACCCGAAGAATCCCAAGATTACGTGATTCGATACCTCAGCACTGATTTGAAGTAAATCCTACACGAGTTGCCAACCATGGGTGCCCAAGACCCAGAAGTTCAAAAGCTTGCCTACAGCATCCAATTTCTCGAAGATCAAGCGAATGTTTTGGGTCAACAGCAGGAATTTTTCGCCGAGACGCTCCAAGGGGCGAAATTGACCCAAAATACCCTCACTGAGCTCGAAACCCTCCCAGACAACAACGAGATTATTCTCCCCATCGGCAACCGGGCGTTCGTCCGGGCCCTGGTCCAAGACCCCTCCAAGGTGCTCATCGCCATCAGCAAGAATATCATTATGGAGAAAACTGTCCCTGACGCCCAAGCCTTCACCCAAAAAATTATCGATGATGTCTCCGAGGCCCAGAAACGCATCCAAGAGCAAATGGAAAAGGTTACCCAGCAACTGGAGTCGTTGAAGGGGGAATTAAACCGGAGAATGGGCGGTGCTCCGCAACAGCAGCCAGAGGAAGCATCTCCTGACTTTTAATATATTTCCTTCGCCCACATTCGAGTTGGTGTGAGATTTGTTTTCCAAGCTCAAACAAGGGCTGAAAAATGTTGCCCAAAAAATTTCCACCAAGGAATTGACGCAGGAAAAGCTGGACAAGATCCTCCAAGATTTGAAAATTGAGTTGATTAAAAACGACGTGGCCGTCTTTGCGGCCGAGAAAGTCACTGAACTCGTTTCAGAAGATTTGGCGGGAGAACGCGTTGGGCGAACGACCAATACAAAGAATCTTCTCCTGGAGTCCATTCGGGCTGCAATCCTGCAGATCTTACATACTGACGAAAAGATCGACCTCCTCGAGATGGCGCAGCAAAAGCGGGACGCGGGCGAGCCCCTCATAATCTGTTTCTTGGGCGTGAATGGGACGGGAAAGACCACAACTATTGCCAAGGTGGCCAAATTATTCAAAGACAATGGCTTCATCCCCGTGGCGGCAGCCTCGGATACCTTTCGGGCAGGGGCCATCGAGCAACTCAGCAAGCATATGGCAAGTGTCGGCGTCGAAATGATCAAACACGATTACAAGGCGGATGCCGCGTCGGTGGCTTATGATACTATCGAGCACGCCCGCGCGAAACACCGTAACGTGGTGCTTATCGACAC
>Ga0209039_10003875_pt1 | contig 11394 bp, 10 predicted proteins | sample BogFormECP12_OM1_FD_188238 | JGI IMG/M metagenome (GOLD analysis project Ga0209039, IMG submission 188238) | Bog forest soil microbial communities from Calvert Island, British Columbia, Canada - ECP12_OM1 (SPAdes) (version 2) | ecosystem: Environmental > Aquatic > Freshwater > Wetlands > Bog ... | reverse complement strand
CCGCCCCCCGGCTAAGGAAGAGTATCAGTCCTGCGACCCACAAAGTGACTGGGAGGGCCACAAGCCAAACCCCGGGCTGGCCATGAGGAATCGAGGTGAAAGGCGCTGCAAGGTAAAACGGTAATAGAGCCAAATACCCGCCCACTAGGCTGGGAGAGGGAACAATGCCTGCGTGGTTCACGGCACCACCGTTCAAAAGTAAGAACCTTATGGCCAAAGCGGCTGCGAACGCGGTGGCAATGCCTGTGCCGATTCGCAAAACGAAACTCTTGTCGGATCGTTTGGCGCAGCGCTTATGGATCGGCCACACCAGAAGAGGGACAACAAATATCAGGAAGCTTGCAGCTTCATAAGTGAGGAAACACAGCAGGTAGATGAGAATCGGTGGAACCAAGCCAGCCCACGATTGGGAGCGTTCCGTCCAGCTTTGGAATGCCAAGGCCGCGGCCCAGAATAAGAGCAGACTGAGTCTAGAATTGTCTGTGAAGACGACGTAGGTGAGCGACGCTATCATGGGAAGAAAAAACGCAAACAGCACAGACAACACTACCAATAGACGGCGTTCCGGAAACGCCTTTGAAAGGCACGCGCCCATTAGAACGCAAGACCCGGCTAGGAGCAGCAGAGAACACAAATGAAAAGCCACGCTGTTGAAGCCGAAGATCTCGAACATGCCGATCCAGTAAAGGCCTTCCACTGGCCGGAGAAATTCCTTGGCGTAGCTCAAGACTGAGCCGGGGAACTGGTGCCAGTAGGGCCAACTGAGTACCCACCAGTCATCTCCGTCAAAACCTATGTCTCCGGTCAAAACTGTGAGCGTGATGGCGTATATGACAAGGCCCGCAGCAAGTAGCCATAACAATCTGGAGTTTGATGTACTTGGCTGCGGCAATCTGTGTTTTTCCAAATTTGTGCTCCGGCAACGTCAAAAAATTCGATAAATCATCTAACCAACAAACGTAATCAATACCAGAGCTTTGGCCACAAGAAAAGAAATTATTTGCGTGGTCTGAGATCATTTGGTGACAGGTGAGCTAAAACAGGAACTCCTTGGGGGGGAAGCAACGGGACGCGGCGCAATGCCGCGGTCCGGCAGGGGACCGCACCAAGCAGAAGACCATAAGTCAAAACGGTCCATAAGCTCTTTTACTTGTCCTGCCGCTATGGCACGCCCCGAATCTACGATGACTAAATAGTCAGCCAGATTGACAATCTCATCCACTGAGTGGCTCACATAAAGGATAGGAACGGAAAATTCCTTCGGCAGCGTGGCGATGAATGGGAGGACCTCGGATTTACGGTCATTGTCCAGAGAAGCGAGCGGTTCATCCATCAGCATCAGATGGGGACTTGTCAGAAGCGCGCGCCCAATGGCAACCCGTTGCTTCTCTCCCCCGGACAGTTTCGAGGGTTGACGGTTCAGCAGGTGTCTAATCCCTAGAAGTTCCACTACCTGATCGAACGCTACGAATCGTTCCGAACGCGGCACGAGCTTCATCCCGTAGGTCAGGTTGGATTTTACGGATAGATGTGGAAAGATCCTCCCGTCCTGAAAGATGTACCCGAATCGGCGCTTTTCAGGAGGAACGTTTAAGCCCTTTTCTGAATCAAAATAAGTCCTCCCGTTTACGACGATTCGTCCTTCATCAGGTCTGACGAGACCCGCTACCATGTTGATTACCGAGGTCTTTCCCGCTCCCGAGCGACCGAAAAGGGCCGTAATGCCGGTCCCGTGTGTAACAAAGGACGTGTGGATCCTGAAGACCCCCTGTAATCTTTTTACATTGATGTCCAGCATGAGTCAGCCTTTCATGCGAGCGGCCAGACGCCTTGATAGGACTTCCGAGCAGATCAAGGCGATCATCGCCAGAATGACCGAGATGACACACAGCCTGAATGCGCCCTCTTCGCCACCAGGCACTTGTGTCAATGTATACAGAGCCAGGGGAAGCGTTCTAGTCTCTCCGGGGATATTTGACACAAAGGTGATGGTTGCGCCGAACTCACTGAGACTCCTGGCGAACGCCAATATTATGCCGGTGAGGATGCCGGGCATGATTAACGGCAGAGTAATGGTGAAGAAAACTCGAATCGGACTGGCTCCCAAGGTCCGTGCCGCCGCTTCCAATCCTTGATCCACCCCCTCTATGGATAGGCGAACCGCTCTCACGAGAAGAGGAAACGCCATGATTCCGGAGGCCACAGCGGCTCCCTTCCAGTTAAAGGCGAAAGTGATCCCCAAAACATCGTACAACCATGCTCCCAAAGCCCCCTTGCGTCCCAACAGCACCAGAAGGATATACCCCATTACTACCGGCGGCAGCACCAGCGGGAGATGGACCAGTCCATCCAAAAGGAGCTTCCCCGGAAACTTCTTGCGAGCCAGAAGCCACGAGAAGAATACGCCGGCCGGCAGGCTCCCGGCCACGGCCCAGCCCGACACCCAGAGACTCAGCCTGAGTGCCTCCTTTTCGAGGGAAGATAGTTCCAGAATTTCCATTAGCGAACCGCGAACCCGTACTTTACAAAGATAGCCTTCGCTTCCGGCGTCTTCAAGAAGTCGAGAAAACTCTTTGCTGCGGCCGTGGCTTTTCCAGTTACTAACGCAGCGGGGTATACGATCTTGGGATGAGTTTCCGCAGGGAACACGCCAACCACTTTCACTTTGGGTGTAATTGCCGCATCTGTCGCATATACGATCCCCAAAGGGGCCTCTCCCCGCTCCACCAGTGTCAAAGCTCCGCGGACATCCGCAGCGCGTGCAAGTTTGCTCTCGATGTCGTTCCACACTCCGAGCTTTTCAAGCGCTGCTTTTGCATACTTTCCGACAGGCACATGATCAGGGTCGCCTGTGGCCAGCTTGCCGTTGCCCAATAGCTTTGACAGATCGAACTTTGGACCGATTTCCACCTTGTTGATTGAGCTGTCAGACGGGGCTATAAGCACCAGCTTGTTGCTCAGCAGATCGAACCAGCTCCCAGGCTCAATCAGCTTTCGCTCTTCCAAATAGTTCATCCACGGCTCATCTGCTGAAATAAACACATTGGCCGGAGCCCCGTTTTCGATTTGCTTTGCAAGGGTGGAAGACGAGGCGTACGAGGGGACAATTTTGCCGTGTCCTTTCTCGGCAAACATTTTGCCAATATCATTTAATGCGTTGGTTGTGGATGCTGCAGCGAAAACAGTGACAGAATCCGGATCAGCGGCCAGCACAATTAATGGCAGACTACAAGACAGCAGCAAGGTGATTGCCATTATCCGGAACGCTGCCGTTGGTGCGTTCTTTCTAATCATTTCCATTCTCCTATTCTTTCGTGACAACCTCTTGTTCCAGTCAACCGTGTCGACCGTGCTTCTTAAACACGGGTCCACAACCACTAGACCTCCCAGAATTCAAATTTGGTGTGTTCTGGGAGGCTTGCTTCTACTGCCTCACACGGTCAAACACTTCGGAGTCTCCCGGCAAAGCTGGGGGTTTAGCAGACTGATTACTAGGGCTTAATTCGCGATTGCAGGAGGCACCCGTACGATCAAATGACCCGCCCCAGTAGTTAGCCGCGAATGCCCCTGCGGCTCACTCTTTGGCCAACATGACACTGCTAGCTTTGATGAGGACGCTGACCTCGTCCCCGACCTTGATTCCCAGCTCCTTGACGGCCTCCACGGTAATGGTGGACGTGATGACATTGCCCCCACCGATGTCCACCTTCACCTTCGCGGCGACCGTACCTTCCAGTACCTCTGTGACCTTTCCTTTGATGATGTTCCTAGTGCTCAATCTCATGGTCTTTCCTCCTTCTATAGTCATAATATGATGTCAAAGTCGCTAGTCCCCGATCAACTCTGTGGTTTAGAAAATCTGCCATGGCTCGGAGCTGTTCAGAGTGTCCCCCTAATGTTTAGGGTAGGCCGCCTTCTGTCCAAACGCAATCCCGATAGCCAGATCGACCACTGGTAAGGCTATAGCTTATTGACAGCTTGCTTATCTCACCGAGCGAATAGAATCACCGCGGCAAGACATGCCACAAAGATCAGAATGAACAAAAGTTCCCATGTTTTCCTGCACATGGATGAAGTCCCTGGGCTACGACGGCGCCTGAGCCCCCAGGCAAGACCGACGGCCTGGATTTATTGACGTACATCCCGCATCATCGGTCCAACTTTCGGGAATGCTACAACGCCTGTCACATGTGGTGCATGATACGGCGATTTCTCCAGCTCATGGAATTGAAATAATTCCTTATGTCGGTCCCGTTCACCATGAATAAGGTGCCACTTTTGTAATATCCATGAATGTCTTCACCCGCGGATCCTTTCGTGGTTACCGGAAAGATCCCGTGAGGGAGTTTCTGGCCTGAGTACTTTCACAAGGCCCCATGCTCGTCTACAATGGTCTCCCTACCCTCATCCGGCGGAGCGGTCTTCAATTTGAGTTCCATAAACACACATACCCCCTTCCGATTGTTATGAAGCCAGCTTTCTCCATACGTTTGGCGCTTCCCGTTACATTTTAGGTGGTTACCAGCATTTTCTTGCAGACGTTGCTGACGGTGTCCCGCCCTTGTTCGCACGCTATCAAGTATTGTAGAACGTTGTAATGCGAAAAAGTAAGCCCGTTCTGCCCAAGAATGGCTGAAGACTTCTTCTTGAACATCTCCGAAGCCATGACGATGAAGATCATGACTTTTTCGATCAACTCCATCTCATCCTCCTAATCCGGGCTCCTGCCAGGGGCCCCGTCATACCGCCACCTTTCTCTCTCAAATTCTGTCTCACTGCATATCAACCGGACTTCCAGAAAACTAACGGTCTGTCACTCCGAATCGCAGGTTATGGAAACGTTTCTTGTCCCTCGGCAGGAATCGAGAGCATTCCCCGCGGCGTTCCATGTGTAACGTTTGATATCATTTATCCGCGCTCCAAAAAGCCTTAGCATCCCCTTGGTTGCAGGAGGATGTGCTTAATCACCACATGGGGAAACACCAAAGAGACATGTCAAGTTAATAGAGCAGTCACCCAATCGACTCTCTCTGGAGCCGTCACTGCGACCGCTTCGCCGCGAAAATCTGCTGATGTTCGTCGCGGTCTGAAACCCTTTCATCATACGGCAGTCTTATTCCATTGAACGCCCCCTCGTAGGCTCGAGAAGCGGCTATCGAGTTCTGTCGCAATCTTTTTCAGGAGCTTTAAGAGCGCGGTGATGTCGCCACCCGGTGACTGCCACTTCAAACCAACCGCCCATATGGCCGCCTGGAGATCTGCTCTGTGGGTGTTAAAGGGCACGGCCAACGCAACAATCCCTCTAATTTGGTCTTCCATGTCAACAGCAATGCCCTGCGCGCGGACTCTTATGATGGCTTCCCTGAACCTAGCCTTATCCACGCATGCATGAGGAACAGATTTCTTCAGTTCGCTCTCACAGAGCATCTTGTCGAGTTCCACGTCGGAAAGCTGACATAGAAGCGCCTTCCCTGCGGCGCCCACAAGGAGAGGCAGCCGCATGCCTATTTCGCAAGATACTTTTATGTCTGCGCAAGCATCAACTTTGTCGACAATAACGGCCTCCAAACCCGACCTTACGCTAAGAAAAGAGGAGAAGACTGAATTGCCTGAGATTTCTTCCAGGTAAGGACGAACGGTACGCACCAATTCTGCCTTACTGCCTGAGACCTTGCCCAAAACATATAGGTGCGTTCCGAACGACAACTTGCCATCCGGCCTGTATTCGAGGATCTCCAAGTCAGCTAGCGTACGTATGATATTAAAAACAGTGCTCTTGTGCAGATGGAGCCGCCTTGAGATCTCGCTTAGACCAAGGGGCTGCTCGGTCCTCGTAACAAGGTCCAGAATGGCAAAGCATTTGTCGAGGGCGGGGACCCTTTTGAATCCACGGCTATCGGGTTCCCAAGGATCGATCTTTGTCAATGTCAGCGGGGCTTTCTCCAAATTCAAGTCCATATGAACTCATACCTCCTTTTGAATACCAAGAAGCCGCGATCCCCGGAACCATGACAAGAACCGATCTGCAACCTTTTTTTCAGCTTGCACTGACCTGGTTGATGCGTGAAAGCACAGGCGTCCTTCTCTCGCGGACTGAGCCAACCACAACTGAAAGCCATTTCCACACTCTCATACGATTTCTTTCCTACGACGGATGATTTCTGGTTTGTACAAGTAATTCCTCCAACCACAAGACCGCGGCTTGAACAATCGTCAATCGAAAACCGATGGATCGAGACTCAATCTCAGTGCTGCACGAAGCCTTCAGGGCTTCCAATCTCTTCACTTTTTCTCGGCACACAGCCAACTGCTGGTCAATCAGCGTTCTTTCGTGATCCGGGTCTGCCTGTCGAGCAAACCAGAGCTTGGCCAGGAACTCTAGCCGCATATCGCGAACGCGATTTACAGGGGCATCGACCCATTCTCTGAAGACTTCCTCTCCCGTTGTGGTGATACGGAACATGTTTCGGGCGGGAAGATTTTCTTGACCCACCCGTTCATGAGCCACAAGGCCGTCCCGCTCCAGCCGGGTCAGCAGCGCGTAAACCTGGCTCTTGCCCAGCTTCCAGATAGAGCCGATTCCTTTGTGAAGTCGACGGCAAATATCGTAACCATGTGCTTCCCCGAGAGTGAGAATGCCCAACACCGGATATTCAGCCGGATTGCGCGAAATCTCGGCTTTAATAATGTTCAGATGGCGACTAGTCATAGTGTGACTACATATCATAAGATCTCATACTCGGACAACCTTTTTCAACATTCGTGCCAGAAAATTGAAACGTCTGTTGAAGCGGAAGTGAAATCCGAGAGAGATCAAAGTCCTTACAAATTTGTCATTGAGTGGTTCGTTTTTGTAGTTCGAGTTGTAGACATGTCTGGATCTGCGCATCAAATTCCCGCACAAAACTGGATTGCTGAACCGTTGTTTCTGGGAATATACCTGCGGCCGCTTCACAGCAGGGATCGCAGCGACTTTTTTCTTATTGTTGCGGAGTGAAAGGACGGAGCCCGACAGGGGACTTGACCGCCAAATATCCTTTTGGTAGCGTCTGGCAACAATAACGGCCTCGAGAAGATTCAATATTAGATCCGCGGCCCGGATCACGTTGAATACTTGGTGAGATGTTCTGATGTCCTCCGATATAGTCATCAAAATAGAAGGTCTTTGGAAGCGTTACGGTTTGCCGATTCCGGAGGTTCTTAGAAAAGTCCGAAGCCTTCTGGGAAGTGCAAATGCCGCCGGGTGCAACAGTGAGGCCCGCAACTGGGCGCTCAGGGACGTCAATCTGGAGGTTCGCAGCGGAGAAACTATCGGAATTGTGGGGCGCAATGGCGCGGGAAAGAGCACACTCCTCAAAGTGCTTGCCGGCGTGACTGCGCCCACCCGGGAAACGGGATGCTCTATTCGAACCTCAAGGGATGGCTCATGTGTGCCTAAAGCGAGGCAAAATAGCTGATATTCGTTAACCAAACCTTAAACACGACCAGGTAGGCCGTGCCCCGTACATGGAGCCTTGAAACTTGCCACCTCACAGCTTTCCAGACAGCGACAGATTGGAGCTGGATCTTATACGCGTAGCTTATCTTTTCAGCTCTTTCCTTGCAGCCGCTGTATGGATCTATTATGTATCCCACGGTTTTAAGGTTGATGGACTGATTGACGGGGTATATGACATTCAAGCCGCTTCACTGGCCTCCGGCCACCTTCATATAGAACCAGGCCCTTTGAAAGTGTTTTATGACGATACTCTGATGTATTTTGGACAATACTATTTCTATTGGGGCTTGCTTCCATCTCTGTTGCTTCTCGGGCTGTCCACCTTGATCGGTAGGCTGGCAGCCCATTATGCCATAGTCTCCTCGTGTTTCTTCAGTATAATTTACTTTTATCACCTGATATTGGATGAGATACTGGACTGCTCACTCTCCGGGCAAACGAAAGGCCGTACCGCGCTGCGGCTGTCCCTGATTATTGTTGCCCTAACGCTTATTTTTGTCATCCCCTACCCGGTCGACCCGGTGGAAGCACCCGGATTCTTCAGTCGATTCACTGTGTACGAGCAACAGGTGCTCTTTGGGTTGGCCTTAGCTATGCCGGGGACTTATTTACTGATACGCAGTTTGGAGCAAAAGCATATCGGGAAGTTAGCAGCGGCAGCTTTGGTGTTTGCCTTGGCCGCTTCCACCCGTGTTACCTGGTTTCCCTTCGCAGGTATATTATGGATCGCTGTGCTTTTTCTGGTCAGGAAATGGACAAAAGGCATCTCTCCGAGGCTACTGGCGAAAAAGTGGGGCTGGACAGTGGGTCCTTCATTAGTGGTTCTCTGCCTGATCATGTATGTAAACTATGTGCGGTTCGACTCACCCTTTGACTTTGGCGTACGACATCAGAATCCCGGCGATTATTTATACTTCCGCAACTTGAAGCTCTATTTCTCTCCGCTAACTAAATTCTGGAACGTGATTTTCAATCTGGCGTCTTACTACGCTCCGCCGCAGGTAGTGGGCAACCTGGGGCTGTATCGCCTGGGTTTTTCCTATTGTGAAGGTTTCCCCCCTAGCTTCTTTTACTTCAACCCTTATTTTCTGCCACTGGTCGTGCTTTTTCCCCTGGGCCTTTACTGGGCAACGAGATCCCGGAGCCGGCTGCTCATACCATTTGCCGTGCTAAGTGTTGTCGTAATTTACTTGCATGTCATAATCGGGCTTTTCGGCACCATGGTCATTTTACGCTACTTTGTGGAATTCTACTACTTTCTGGCTTTACTCTTCTTGATCATCCTCCTTATGCTTACGCGGCCATGGTATGCGGTGCCTTTATTCTTTGTGCTGCTCGTCATTCATTTCCCGTTTGCAGCGCAGGTGCCGTCTCAAGTTACAGCTTCCGGATCCGGCAAGAGTGAGCCGGCACGGGGCTGGCCTGCTCGTGCATTTTATAGCTTCCTCAATGTGCAACCTGAGCTAAGGCTGGCTGAAGTAAAAGACCGGCATCAGATCAAATACCTCGCCGGGTCCACGCCGTTTCTAGAGCCAAAGGCCAAATGGGCTCAAGGTACGCTAACTTCTCGCGAGCTTCCACACCTACCCCGGTACGCTGTCATGGGCGCAAGTTCAGCGGGCCCGGAAGGTATTCTCGGCAATGACCTATTCGCTGCTTATCTGATACCGAGGGATGGACCTACCGAACTGTCGAGCCCGGAATTGATCATTCGCGGACTAAGATCGCTTCAGGAAAAGGGGGTGGCACGCATTTTCGTAGAGAATCGACTTGTGGGTTCGCAGGACCTCAGCCCGAACCAGTCCGTCAACTTCTCCGCGAAGCTTCCTTTCAGTCTTCCGGTCTTTGGACCTTACCAGATAATGCTTGTTTTTTTGCCCCAGGGAAGCGCGTACCTCTCGTGTCGTGCTCCAAGCCGGCCGGCCGTGCTGTTCCAGGAGATTGTCCTGGAGAGGCCTGGTCCCGAGAAGGCTGCCAAGTCTCTTCTCCCAGAGCCGACTCAAAAGAGCGAAACGTACAATGCACAATGAACTGATAGGCAAACAAACGTGGCCAAACTATGGACAGATAGTAGTACCATCGAGTTATCCTCTCAATCAATGCGCTTCTTCCTGTGGAAGAGAACACCAGCTCAAACGGAATAGGCGTGAACCTGGTCTCCAAGACAGTGTAACCGCTTTGCTGGAAAAACCGCGTAAAGGAATCCAGAGTGAACAGATGGACGTGAGTTCTGTCGAGTATACCCCTGGGGCCGTACTCGAAACGGCCTAGGAGTAAGCTGAGCCTGTAAAACCATATGGCGACATTCCCGGTAGAAGCTATCAGATGGCCATCAGACTTCAGATGGCGGCGCAAGGAGTTCATTAGACCGTCCCGGTCCTTGATATGTTCGATCACATCGGACAAGATCACGGAATTAAAGTCCCGGCCGTAGGGTAAATTCAGCGGCATTTCGAGATCATGCGGGATGTAGTGTTTCACAAAGGGTGATACCTTCTCCGGCGGCACCACGTCCACACCTACAACGCTCATCCCCCGCTTGGCGTATTCTTCTGCGAGGAGGCTTTGGCCGCAGCCGATATCCAGCACTTGGGCACCTGGTTCAAGCGAGTCAAGGATTTGCATGTGTGAGCTGTATCGGTTCCGTTTGAGAGTGTAGGTTTCCTCGAGGTCCACGAAGTAGCGTGCATTCCGCAAGAGATGAAGTTGGTGAAGTCGATAACCCGCCGAGGTGCCAATAGCCCGCAAGCCGTATCCTACCATCTCTCCGAATCGCATGTGGGGATCGTGAAAATCAGGCACGGGCACAGTGCACATCGGTACCCCCAGGCATCGGATCTGAATCAGCAGTTGGAGATCGAACCGATAATCCATGGAATTCAGGCCGTACGGTATGCGTTTCAGCACCCGAGTTGCTATCAGCTTGTAGCCGCAATGGTAGTCCCTGAGATCGGTTGCAAGGATCAGTTCCTCAAGCACGGAGAGAATCCGGTTTCCGGCTGCTTTCAGCGATCCGGCCCATGCTGGTCTCTCAGTGGACTGGCATTGAGTTCGATCTCCCATTACCGCGGGACAGCCCAGGACTACTGCCGAGTAAAGGAAAAGTGGAAGGCAGGCAGGATCATAAAGGCCATCACCTCTTAGGATGGCCACATAGTCGAAACCTTTTTTCAGTGCGTAGTCAAAGCAATTCTTGAGATTCTCGCCGTAATCATACCTTCTCGGAATGCGGCAGTAAGTGAGCTTTTCCCATAGATTCACCCGTTTCAAGCGGTCCAGGATTTCGGCTGGATCTTCTTTGTCGAACGGGTCAAATACTGTGATTTCGTGAATGAGAGGAAGCAGGTCGGTAGGGATACGGGCGAGCACGCTTTCCAGTTTCTCTACACCTTGATAGGCGCCTATCACTACGAGGGTCTTGGGAAAACCGAAGGTCATCTCCTTGGCACGGCGGGACAGGAGTTCGGTAGCATGATCTATTGGGGGGAGGCTCGGTACATTTCTTGCCACGATCTCCATCCTTCGCATTCCAACACCCCCATGAGCGTCAGACGGCGGGAACGAACCATCGAAAAGCGTTTGGCCTCCAGCACACGGAAGGCCCTGTACGACACCGGGGCCGCTGTGCGGCATCAGTGTCAGGACCTTTTTGTCAAAAATGAAGCGGAATGTAAAGGCCGGCCCAGAAATGTGACGGTGGGGGGGCCGGATCGCGTGGCAACCTTGTTTTAGCGCCTGTGGGTTCCGACAGGGGACTTGACCGCCAAATATCCTTTTGATAGCGTCTGGCAACAATAACGGCATCGAGAAGATGCAATATTAGATCAGCGGCCCGGATCATGTTGAATACTTGGTGAGATGTTCTGATGTCCTCCGATATAGTCATCAAAATAGAA
>Ga0209039_10003874_pt1 | contig 11395 bp, 9 predicted proteins | sample BogFormECP12_OM1_FD_188238 | JGI IMG/M metagenome (GOLD analysis project Ga0209039, IMG submission 188238) | Bog forest soil microbial communities from Calvert Island, British Columbia, Canada - ECP12_OM1 (SPAdes) (version 2) | ecosystem: Environmental > Aquatic > Freshwater > Wetlands > Bog ... | reverse complement strand
GCAGTGTCTACATATCTGATTTCTGTGCTGTTTCGGCAGGCGGATCTTCGCGGCCATAGCGATTTTTCTTGCGATTTTCGCGTATTGTTGTGCTGTAGCTGGGTCTCGTCGGAGTGATTCTTCCGCCATAACGAAAAGAGTTTGAACGCGTTGCCGAGCAATGCTCTTAATGTTGTCCTGCATGTGCTCTATTCCCCATTGGTCAGCTCCTTACAGTCTTAGCATGAAAGCTGTTTTGGAATGTAAACCTTTCTTGAAATGAGTCAATGGTAGATTCCTGTTTCTATATTTCCATGGGAAATGGTAAAGCTTATTTCTTGTTGAAAAGATTTGAATACCCTTAGCTAAGATATGATGGTAGGTGTCCGTTTGGGCGGGTTCAAAACAATGGTTACTGGAATCGAATCTGATGTGCGGCACCTTCCTGAAGAGTTGAAATATCTTCTTCGGCATGATGCGAAAATCCTAATTGGCACAGCTGCTGTCGTAACGTTCTCTGCAGGTACCTATTATGCAGATATTCTGCGAAGCCTTGCGTTAATTCAGGGCGATATTCACCTTCGTCTTGCTAAGGAAAAATCCGAATCGCCAAGACCTAAACGTCTCTCAGCTAAACGCTCCTTGAGAACTGTGCTTTCAGAATGCTCCCCTGGGGTTGGCAGTAAAGGTTTGGGGCGTGCTTGGGCAGAGTCTGGATCAATTGCTCTAACGCTGATACTGCCATTGTTTCCGATGCGTTGACTTGTAACCTTTATATGTTAATTTTTCAATGGGTTCTACTATGCCTCACCCGCGGAGAAAATCGCATACAGTTAGAAATGCTCTTGTGGCAATAGTCGCGTTAATAATCCTTGTGAGCGTAGTTTTTGTGGCGAACCAAATGCGGGGTGGTAATGCCACGATTCCAACATTCTCAAATGTTTCAAGCGGCATCCCCAATGCAGGCACATCAGTCACGTTTGCAGCCACTTGGACTGATTCCGCGAACGTGAGCGGGTACATCTTCGGATCCAACAACACGGGAGTCTTCATTAACGATAGCTGGACAGCCTTCCCTGCAGGTGAATCTTCTGTTTCAGCGACTGTTACGAAAAATCTTGATGATTCGATTGGAAACATTGTTAGCTGGAGGTTCTGGTGCAATAATTCAAAAAATGGTTGGAACAGCATTCCATTGCAGAATTTGAGCGTTGAGTCAGACAAGATTCTGTTTATCGTAACGTTTTTGAATGGTACGCAAATAGTTACAGGAAACATAACAATTCAATTGTTCGACGACATGCCCGTCACCAGTGGCAACTTCAGAAATCTTACAGAGACAGGAGCACTTAACGGAACACTCTTCAGTCGCGTCCACCCGGGCTTTGTCATTCAGGGTGGAGATTTAACGCCCAAGGGGATCAATTGGACGACTATTCCTGATGAACTGCCGAACAGACACAGCAACATTCGTGGCACTGTGGCCATGGCAAAGTCATCTCAGGCCAACTCTGCTACCAGCCAGTTCTTCATTAACTTGAACGACTCGAATGCTGCAAATTTGGACAGCAATTTTTCAGTTTTCGGCCAAGTGATAAGCGGAATGGACATAGTTGACTCGATTAGTCATGTGCCTTTTACGCCGAATACTAACCTTGCCCAACCTGATGGTCAACCCGTATCTGACGTTACATTGGTTTCCGCCACATTCATCAATTGAGCAGGTTCAGCATCGGTATAGACTTACCGCTGCGAGCTTCTTGGAAAAAAAGACAATTACGACAAGTGAAAGTTTTCGAAAAATCGTGCACGTGAACGCACCTTGGTCACGAGGTTTTATAGTAACTACTCAGTTTTCGGGAAGAAAAAGTGGAATGGAATACTGTTGACGTCATTGGTCAGGTGCAAATCAGTGCGTCTTCCATCCATGCAGTGAATCCCGTAATGCTGACTTCCGCCAGCTATGTCAGCTTGACTTTGTTGATTCAACGCCCTCTATTTTCTATTTGCGCGTTCAGTTTGGAAAAGTCCTGTTTGCTCATCTGCTTTCTGCATGAAATCTCTGATCATTGGTTGCATAGCTATGGGATACCGTTCGATGCATGTTTCGCCTTCACGAGTCCTCAACAGGCATTGCACAAGTTTCTCTTCTAAAAGTTTTTGTTGGATTTGCCTATTGGCTTCCCAGCCCAGCTTTACACTCTCGGCGGCCCGTATATCAAGCAACTTGACATCTTTCTTCTTCAAACTGATAACTTCCTGTACTCAAGATTCTATATCGTAAATCGTAATAAAGCAGTTCTTTCGGTTTTCGATATATATCGAGAAACGGAATATCGCAAAATGTCATGCACATCTGCGGGCTGACTCGTTTGACCTCAAACTACTCGTTGGCGGAAGCTACGAAGGCATGGTTGGGTCTTTTGCTAGAAGATAAAAGACCGATGCAGCTGCAATACCTATGGTTCCCAGAACAAAGCCCAGACCTTCATAGCCAAAATATAACAATGCCAGTCCTCCTGCCGTGGCTCCAAGGGCTGAACCAACATTCAACAGCGCGGTATCAACCGACATCAAAGTACCCTTCAGTCCCGGGGTCTGCTCAAGAATCAGACTGTTGGCTGATGAAGCAACCATGCCGAAGAACCAACTTGCAATTAACATTAATATCATAGAAATCCAGACGTTTGGGACAAAAACAAACGAAATGGTGAATGTTCCTGACAGCAAGGCAGTAAGAACAGTTGAAGACTTTCGTCCCATCCTACTTACGAATCTCTCAGCGATCAAGCTGCCCAAGACGTAGGACAATGCTCCACCTAATAGTATGAAAGAGGCAGAATCTGTAGCAACCAAGAATCGCTGCCTAAAGAATGACGTTGCGTAAAGCACGATTGCAACGAAAGCTGCGGAACGAAGGGTATCCCCCGTCAGACAAGCGGCGATAGACTTGTTCAGGAAAAACGCTTTTGGGCTCGAATTAGGTTTCGCCTCTGATGAGGCTTGACGTTTGTCCGATGTAGCTGGAAGACCGAGAAAAGCCAATAGCAGACTTATGAAAAGAATTGGCAAGACAAAACCCAGTAATGGAAAACGCCAGCCTTCGTATCCTGACATCACCGCAATCAACGGAGCTCCAATAACGTACACTAACGCTCCGCCTGCAACAATCAACCCTATCGCATTTGCTCTTTTTCCTAAAGGAAATTGCTCCCCAACTAAGGTGAATGCCATAGGGTTGACAATGGCGTATCCAGCTCCGCTCAACGAATAGAATGCAAGCAACGTGAAGAAATTCAGAGCTAAGAAACAACCCGCAGCTGATATCGCCATCAAGAACAAACCTATGAGGAGCAACGACTTATGCTGGAACCTGATACTCAAAGCTCCCGTCAACAACGCAAAAATGACCGCGGCGACAGAATATAGAGTGTAAATCTGACCTGTAACACTAACTGATGTACCAAAAGTGTTGCCTATATCAATTAGGAGGAGAGCTCCTAAGACCGTAATGGGACCGGAAGCAAAGCTGGCAGTGGCCAATGCTGGCAAAAACAGCCTATTGCGCGGAGAATCAGCAGAGCTTGAGTGGGTCTTCATGCCATACGACTTTCCTACGCGGAGTTATAGCAGCTACTTTGGTCAAGGACCCCCTTCTCCTCTTGTCGAATTAGGCATTTGTTCTATATAATGGTTGGAATCCATGCGCCTGCTGCAACAGAGGTGATATACCTCGAATGCCCGCGAGTACAGATATCGTCCTCGCTCGCGATCGTTATCACTGAATCTTGTTTTGATGGATATGCATTTGCGCGTGTATAACGTATCGTGAATGAGCTTTCCATTTTGCACTGTTTGGCTTTGAATCATTTGCGTTTGCCAGAAACACTAAATCTTGAAGTACCCGCGCGCCGAATTTCATTAATATGGATGCTATGCGCTAATTGCTATTTCTGCTGCAAGGATGCGGGCTGATGGCGTCTGAAGGGAATCTTTGGCAACACCGGGACTTCCTGAAGTTCTGGACGGGTGACACGATAACACAATTTACAGGTCAAATTTCTGGGTTGGCGCTACCTACAGTCGCTATCCTCACTCTTCAGATAACGAGGTTTCAGGTCGGAGTACTCAACGCCCTGGGCTTCATAGCTTTCCCGACGCTCGGCCTGTTCGTCGGCGTGTGGATGGACAGGATAAGGCGGAAGCCTGTAATGATAGTGGCGAACCTAATCCAAGTTGCGACGCTCGCGACAGTGCCTGCGGCTTTCGTATTTGGCGTACTAGGGTTGTATCAACTGTACGCCGTTTCGCTGGTCATGGGGACGACCACACTTTTCTTCGACGTCGCCTACCAGTCTTACCTTCCCAGTCTTGTCAACAAAGAAGACGTCGTAGAAGGCAACGAGAAGCTTCAGACTAGCGCCTCCGGAGCCGCGGTGATCGGCCCGAGCATTGCGAGCGTCATGATGCAGCTCGTCGGTGCGGCGCTATCGGTCATCATTGACGCGTTCGGAACGTTGGTCGCTGCGTTCACTCTAGTCTTGATAAGAAAACCTGAGCCCAAGCCTGAGCACAGCTCTGTCGATGGACAGCGACACTTCTTCGCCGAAATGAGGGAAGGAATCAGGGTGGTTACTGGCAACAAGCTGCTTTGGACGCAGGCCGGCTGCACCGCCACTGCGAACCTCGGCAGCAACATATTCGGCGTGGCGATACTTCTATTCGCGTACCGCACATTGGGAATTTCCCCGGGCATCATAGGAATCGCTTTCTCCATTGGTGCAGCAGGGTTTCTTATAGGCGTCCTGATATCTTCCCGTGTCACCAAGAGGCTTGGTCTCGGCAAGACAGTGGCTCTTTCTATCGCGGCCAATTTCGGACTATTGCTTGTTCTGCTCGCGAATAGTAGTCTCGCCGTATTCATAATTGGGGCTGCATCCTTCATTGCGAACCTCGGGATACCAATCTACAATATCAATATGGTCAGCCTTAGGCAGATAATAACTCCAAATAGGCTTCAAGGGAGGATGAACGCCACGATGAGGACGATCGTTTGGGGCACGATTCCAGTTGGCTCATTGCTGGGAGGAATCTTTAGCACAAGTTTTGGAATCATACCTACGCTCATCATTGGAGCCGTCATTTCAGGCAGTTCATTCTTTTGGATAGTTCTCGGACCCATATTCAAACTCAGCAAGCAACCCGAGCCGGTGAGCGATTGATTTTCGTGACAGTTAACCAACTCTTCGCAATTCTGTGAACTCTGTCAATAGCGTGAGCTATCAAAGGTATCTTCGGTTGCCTTTCATTCGTCGACGCCAATTCTGGTACTGGTCAAGCGCAGCGCGCATTGCGTCGTGACGATTTCTCATTTGGTACAGCGTGTTTCTTGCAGTCTGGTAATCTATGTGGCAGTCTTGAGCCGCTTTGATTAGTGGTTTCGCATGTCCGCTGTCCATGGCTTTGATGAGTGCCTCGACTAGCTTTATTTGTGAGGGGGTCCACGCTACATGAGTTCCCAACTTGTTTCGCCGTCCATGGTTTGCGAGTATGATAATTCATAGTACAAGTAACGCCTTAAAATAGACATAATACTTGAAAATGTCAAACACTCAACACCTCTACTCAATCAGGCCATACGATTAGCGGAAAATGGGAGCAAGATACCAAGACTACAAAACACCTTTCGCACGCATTAAGCACTTCCTTTGATCGGTGGCGGTTCAATCTTCATACTGGCAATGTACTCACCGTTTTTTGGTGGATTCTTCTCTTTCTTTTCTTCAAACAAGATTGTAGCTTTGCTTCCAAAGTGTTCGGCTGCGACCTCCAAATGGCAAATAGCAATTCCCACGTTGATAGGGAAATACTTCCCGCCAACAAGACTCCTCAGGAAGCTGGGTCTGAAAGAATAGGCATGAATCAAGTTCTTATCACCAATAAAGTACCAATTTTGACAGTTAACAGCGGATGGAGCCAGACGGGCTGGTTCCAGCAATTCATCAGCGTCCTTAATATCGGTTATTTCCGAGAGAGGTTTTCTCTTGAACTGCGAAACACTAGTCCTGCGTAATGTTTCGCTTGAATTTCCGAATTCCATCAAAATAACAAATTCAAGATTCGAGTCTTCCATTACTTCTTTGGTAAGCTTGGGAATGCCCAACCAGCAACTGCCCAAACCAGTAGCTGAAAAATAGAGATCCATCTGCTGTAGCATGAAACCTACGTTAGTCATGTAAACGCCCTTCGCTTCAGAGAATGCCGCTATATAGTGGGGTGCTTTCTTCATGGCTCTTCTATTTACTTGATGTGGTGAAATGATTTTGAATTCTGTCTTAATATCAGTGGTCATCGGCTTCAAACTGTGCAGGTTCTCTGAAATCTCATCTAGGCGGTTTTTGTCCAGAGAAGTCAAATCATAGTCTCTAATTGACTTTCTCTTGAAAATCGCGGTGTACAGATCGTCCTCCTTCATTTTCTCACCTTTAGGATAATCACAATGTGGGCTGTCAGTAAAAGCTTCCCTACTGAAGTTACAGCTCTGAGCAGCACGCGTTTAGATGAAGGACACGTTTTAGACGGCCCACAAACCGCACGAAAGACATTTTGTACGTCATGCGGGTTATAGGTCATAAGAGTATCAAAAGCACACTGTTGTACGTTCAGCTTGCCGAAGAACTCTTCAAAGACCAGCAGGAATACGTGTCAAAGGTCGCGAAAACGGAATAGATGCATGCGCCTTGGTGGAAGCAGGGTTCGAATATGTTTGCGACTTCAACAACGTCAAAATCTTCAAGAAGTGGAAATATTGATTCGCCCTCGCCGACAAGCCTCCATCGTTTTACCCTAGTAGGTGCAGGGGTGGGATTCGAATCTCCACAACAGTGGCGACGTCTCCCGTGCATTCCTTTTTGCCGATTAATGTCTTAGCGCGCGTGTGCCAAGTTTTATTGAGAAAACATAAAGCCTTCCTTTGATTCTCTATGCTGGTCTTCACCAGTCAAATGCTCCAATGGGAGATTGTTCAAATGGGAGATTACAAGCGTCTTCTGTCCTACGCTCTTCCCTCTGAAGACCTGACACGTGACGTTCTGTTGATTTGCCTATCCAACGTGGTGGGCGCTTTTGGTGAGGGATTGTATTTCTGGTTTTTCCCCTTGTACGTCAGATCTCTGGGCGCCGACTACGTGCAGCTCGGTCTGGTTCTGTCCACTTTGATGGGGTTTGCAGCTCTAGTCCCGTTGTTCGGAGGTTTGCTGGCCGACCGTTTTGATCGCAAAAAAATATTGATACTTTCTTGGACGCCCTGGGTATTCGCACCTCTTATCTATTCCTTCGCTAGCAACTGGGTGCAACTGATTCCAGGGGCTTTCTGTTGGGGATTGTCGATGATTGGCCTTCCAGCTGTAACTGCTTACGTCATCACGTGTGTAAGGGACAAGACGAAGTTGGCTTCGGTCCTTGCAATCGTTTGGGCTAGTTACGCTTTCAGCTACATTTTCGCCCCAGGAATCGGCGGCTACTTGGCAACGATCATGGGGATGCAGTGGGTTCTCCGCATTTCAACAATTCTTTCGGCGGTCGCAACAGGCGTTTTCTTCTTTCTTCACAGTCAGCATCCTCGGAAAGAAGAGATATTAGAAGAGAACAAGTCTGCTGATGCACCTTTGAAGAAGGGATTCTGGAAAAGGATGGTTCTTGTTTTACGCGCGCCCGAAGAGAGGGGGCCCTGGCGAAAGATTCTTGTTTGGTCGATATTTCTTGCGTTTTCTTCTTTCTTCATAGGTATCGGAAGGCCCTTCGTCCAAACGTTTCTGGACGAAAGCGTCAAAATGAATGAAGTTCAAATTGGACTGTTCGGTTCGATCAACTATGCAGGAATAACTTTCATTGGCGTCGCCATGGGCCGTGCAAGCGATAAGTGGAGGAAATCAGGAGCTATAGGCGTCTGTCTTCTACTCTATTTTGCCTCGATAATTCCTCTCCTAATGTTCAGGGAAGTCCCGACACTGATGTTCTTTGCATTTCTCTTGGGTGGCTCAGCCATTACATCTCAGTTAGTCTACTCTTTCGTCGGCACAATCGCGCCTAAAACAAAAAGAGGACTTTGGGTTTCAATCCCTCAGACTTTCAGCCTAATGGCATCCTTCGCTGGGCCCTATCTGGGAGGTTATTTGTACACCTCTTCACCAGCATATGCTTTCATAGCCTCTATCAGTGCAATGCCAATTCTAGCAGCCTACGCCTTCGTGGTGATGAAGGACTAACCCCCCTAGCGCGCGGCCGAAGCAATGTTCAAGGACACAAAGGGCTTTAAAGCGAAGTCGGGAGGCGCGTCACACATTGCCACAGTGCCCATAACTCCAGCGAGGGAGTGACCGAAAATTGCGCGAGCGCTAGAATGACAAGTTCTATTAGGAGCGGCGGACTTATGCCTTCTTGGTGAGAAATACGCGCGGAATACTTTTGGGATTAGTTCTATTGATACTTCTAACAGCTACATTAACAATTGCAATAAGCCCTCAACTAGTTCGGACAAACGCAGGTGCAGCATTCAATGGAGCATCCTCTTCTACTATGACTTCAAATTCATTGATACTTCTCGGTAGCGGTGCAAGATGGGCGTCTCCGAATGGCAGCAGTGCGTTGTACGTGGATTTTTATGACAATCTGGTAGCCCATCCAAACCCAACAGTGTTTCCCTGCTATGAACCTGGGTTCTTCCTTCCACAACGCAGAGCAATAACGGCAGCTCTTGAAGGACAAGGATTCAACGTGACCTATTCAGGAGACGTACCCTCTGATCTGAACAGCTATAACCTTGTGGTAATTGACGCTTATTGGGCTTGCAACCCCAGCATAGCTCCACAAATTGAAACTTTCATTTCTGGTGGAGGAGGAGTGGTTCTTCTATGGGGAACCCCCTGTTACCTGTCATCCTATTCCACAGAATGGTCAGCCGGAACCAATTTGAACCCAATTCAGGCATGGTTCGGAGCCAGCATGTATTACAATAGCATTGGAACAGCCCATGTCATAGTCGATAATCCTGCGGGCAGTTCATTGGAGTCAGGGGACCTCCTTGGAACCTGGAATAATGGCTCTTTCGCGGCAGTTAATGGGTTAAGCAATGATTCGACGGTGCTCGCGACGTGGGATGACGGAAATGTGCTTAGCTTTACGCACTCCTATGGATATGGACGCATATATTACCAGTCTGAATACCGGCAATCTCCAGTCGCGGATTTTGGAAGCGTCCAAATATCACCGGACAACCCCACTTCAGAAAATCAAGTGAACGTCACTGTCACGTTTGAAAATACTGAGGTTGATATGACCGTTCTCCTCTGCAATGGGGTCACTTATACGATGACCAAGAACGTTGATGGTACCTTCAACGTGACACTGCCTCCAGCAGTTCAGGGAGGACAAATTCAATTTCAACTGTCCGCCAGCGACGTTAACGGAAATTGGGTAAGCTCAAACGTATATTCGTACTCAGTAGGTGCACCGAACTCGGCGCCGGGAGAAGCAGGCCAGGTCTATTTTAGTTTGGAGCCAGTGGCAGTTGCGCCTTTGGTTGACATAAACGTCAGTGCCAATGGCTTGGAAACACCACCCATACCGTCTCCAGTGGGAGAGAACTTTACTGTTGAAATACATTTGAGAAATGCGACAGCAACAAACGTTCCAGATGGAGTTGCAGGTGTCGAGGTCCACTTTAACTTTGCCAATATACTCGACTATTGCAAGCCCATAGGATTCGCAGATGAGCTTGGGCAACCAGGCGGCGCACTGGTTGGGCCCGTGAATTACGCACTCAAAGGATTCTATGATGATAAGGGGAACCCAATTGTCAACCCACCATACACCAACGCTACGCAATATATGGTAGCAGCTGCAACAACGACTGGACCATGGTACGGCAACGATGGTATAGTAGCATTAATAACCTTCCAAATCACTAGACAACCGCCACAAAACACTAGTCAACCATACTTCTATGCCCAATTGCAGATTGGTTTTGGAGAGCTGATTGACAGCAACTTTAACGATATACCCTTCTCTGTTGCCCAAGGGACGTTACGAATTGATGATCCCTGGTCCTTGACCGGTGACTTGAACAGAGACGGCAAAGTAGACCTTCAAGACCTTGTCTTGATGGCTAATGCCTACGGTTCCAAGCCCGGAGACCCCAAATGGAATTCAAATGCAGATATAGCTCCACCATACGGAATAATCGGTCTCTCAGACCTCGTAACACTGTCCCTGCAATACGGACAACACTCCCCCTAACCCCTTCTCTCAATTTCAACAACGTCAAAATTTTCAAGAAGCGAAAATACTAGACTCTCACCAGTGGGCAAACCTAGGTTTTTTCAACATAGAGGTGCGGGGGGTGGGATTTGGACCCCAACAACAATGGCGATGTCTCCCGCATTTCCCTTTTTTCTCGAAAATTGAGTTGCTCAGTAAAATGCATTTAGAAGGAGCGCTTATTCAGAAAACGAAAATAGGTGTGCGCGCCAATACTGAAGTAAGGCTGTGATTAGGACTTGGAAAAGACCAAACTCATTTTTCTATGCACAGGAAATTCGGCGCGGAGTCAAATGGCTGAAGCAATTTTAAGGAAATACGCGGGTAACCATTTTGAGGTTTATAGTGCGGGCTTCGCAAGTCGATCAATTCACCCCTACACCATCAAGGTGATGAGGGAACTGGGATATGATCTTAGTGACCAGCATCCGAAGGAATTGAAACAGTATCTAGGAAAGGTACATTTTGGAATAGTCATAACAGTATGTGCAAAAACAGAAAAAATCTGTCCTACCATACCTGGTGTATCCACTAGATTGTTCTGGCCCTTTGAAGACCCAGCAGCATTTCAAGGAACAGAAGAGGAGAAACTCGCCAAATTCCGAGAAGTTCGAGACAAAATCAACGAAAAGATAAAAACATGGCTGAACGAAAGAGGAATCACGGAAAACCGAAAGCCTCAAGATTGTCGCGAACTCGCGCGTGCTTGAAAGCCTGAAAGGCGGCTTCTAAGTGCTCGAGCAGCAAGCTTATTGTTGCTATTGCTATAACAAAACCCCGGCTACAACAAGTAACGCGGAACCTGTGAAGATAACAGGGCATAATCTGAATTGAGGCAGAGGAGTTCTTGCCCCTGTCGCTAAAGACACAACTGCCATTACCATTAATGTAGCGGCTGGTAGCCAAAAAATGACTGACTGAAGACTTATCAAAGAGCCTACAATAGCAAACAAACCAAGAAAGACTATCAATAGCCCTTCAGAAACCCATTCCATGGTTACAATTCGCTTATTATCTACGGATAGCCGCCCAAAAGTGTTGACCGCAGGATTCGTTTTTATGATATGAGCTAAACCCCAGAATAGCAGAACTGCACCGC
>Ga0209039_10003873_pt1 | contig 11397 bp, 9 predicted proteins | sample BogFormECP12_OM1_FD_188238 | JGI IMG/M metagenome (GOLD analysis project Ga0209039, IMG submission 188238) | Bog forest soil microbial communities from Calvert Island, British Columbia, Canada - ECP12_OM1 (SPAdes) (version 2) | ecosystem: Environmental > Aquatic > Freshwater > Wetlands > Bog ... | reverse complement strand
TCCTGTCAAACCAGGCATCATCGGTTGTGGCATTGCTGGGCAACGGCTCCTCAGGGCAGCCGGCGTGTTTGGAAACAACATTGAAAATTCCGACCCAGGGCGGTTTGCAGGTCGGGGAGGATTGGGCGCGGTCTTGGGATCTAAAAGAATCGTTGCGATCATTACAGACGATACGGGGGGAAAGGTTCCCGCACCGAAAGACAAGGAAATGTTCGACACGGGGCGCGCAAAACTTGCCAAGGCGCTTATTGAACACCCTGTCACCGGAGACGGGTTGCAGAACTACGGAACGAATATCCTCCAGAACATTCTCAACGAGGCTGGAGGGTTACCTACCCGCCTGTTCCGCGAAGCGCGCTTCGAGGATGCGGCAAAGATCTCAGGTGAGGCGGTCCATGCCCTCGTAGATAGCACTAAGGAACAATTTGGGGACGAGGCGGAAGGTCGTTATGGGCACGCCTGCCACCCCGGGTGCGTCATAAAGTGCTCCAACACTGTCCCGTATGAGGACACGGGCAAGGCACACGTATCTCCGCTCGAGTACGAGTCTGCGTGGGCATTGGGGTCGAATCTCGGGATAGGAAACCTGCAGGACGTTGCTGAGTTGAACCGGATCTGTAATGACGTCGGAGTGGACACCATTGATACAGGCAATGCTTTGGGCATGTTAATGCAAGCGGGTTTCGTCCCGATCGGGGATGGGGCCGGTGCCATCCAAGCATTGAAGGAAATCTACTCCGAAAAGAGTGCTCTAGGGCGTTTGGTCGGGTCGGGAGCGCAGATCGCAGGACAAGCCCTCGGAGTGACGCGGATCCCGGTAGTCAAGGGCCAAGCCTTGCCTGCATATGACCCTCGCGTGATCCGGGGCATTGGAGTAACCTATGCGACCACCCCGATGGGGGCGGACCACACCGCGGGTTACACCATCGCGGCGGAAATTTTGGGGATTAAAAAAGAAGTAACAGATCCTCGCACCCTTGAAAAAGCCGACCTCTCTCGCAACTTCCAAGCAACAACCGCTTACATCGATTCGACTGGCTATTGCCTCTTCATTGCCTTTGCGATTCTCGACAATGATGCAGGGTTTGAGGGCATGATGGAATCGGTGAACGGTTTCTTGGGGCAGAGCATTGATGTCACGCAATTCGGCTTGGACATCCTCCGCAAGGAACGGGATTTCAACCAGCGAGCGGGATTCACCGTGCAGCAAGACCGCCTTCCCGAGTTCTTTGTGAAGGAACCTGTCCCGCCGCACAATGTGACATTTGACGTACCCAACGAGGAACTAGACAAGGTCTTTAAGGCGAGCAATGAATAAAGTCTCGCCCCTTCTTTTTTCATCCATTCGGAAGGCAGTTTCTCGATGATTGAAATTCACCTGTATGGAAAACTCCGCGCTCTCGTGCCGGGAAGCCGCCCTGACGAAGATACGATTTTACATCAATCAAGTGTGGCAGGGGAAACATTCGCGGACTTCATTACACGTTTAGAACTAACGCCCCCGGACTTGGGAGATTGCTTCGTTAACGGCACCCTTGCCAAACCCACCACGCCTGTGCAAGACGGGGACCGCGTGGGCCTGTTTCCGCATAACATGGTGTTACTCTGCGGAGGCCAGCACTTGAAGGGGCATGGGTTTACCCAATCGGACATTGACGTGAACTACTATTAGGGAGGGCTCGTGCGTGCAGGTTTCCGTTAAATTATATGCTTCCCTCCAACAATTCGCCCCTCCTGAAATAGCACTCGGAGAAGCTTTTCCTCTTGATCTTGACGAAAATACGATCGCCGAAGTCCTCAATAAACTCGGTATTTCGCCGGATAATGCGAGTATCGTGCTCGTAAATGGTCTTCGAAGGCAAGACTTAACGAGCTCTCTCCAAACAGGAGATTTAGTTGTGATTTTCCCCCCGCTTGGCGGAGGTTAAAGTTCCTTCACGTTGATTGTCGCCGAAATTTACTAGTGCTGAAAGTACGTATCGAGCGTGCGGGTCCTTTTCGCCGCGTGCTCCTCCCGCCACTGGTCGAGGTCCACGGGCACCAAGTTCTGGAAGGCCCGCCAGACCAGCTCCACGTATTTCGCTTTGTCGTAGGTGCCCGCGAACAGCTCGATGACCGCGACGCGCTTCCGGCCCTCCGCGGCCGCCGCATTCGTGATCACGTACGAGACTTTCTCGCCGGGACCTGGCCCGCGCCCCAGTACCTGGAGCTGCTTGGCGGCCACTGCTTGGTAGGAGTCGACCTTGTACTCGCCGGGGCGGCGCGAAATTTGATTGGTGACAGCGAGCTCCTCCGGCGCGACGTCCCCACTCCGGATTCGCGCGGCGTACCGCTCCACCACCTGCTCCACTTTGGGAATCCACGCAAAAAAGTGGTCCGCGTCTGGAGCGCCGGCAAAGGTCTCCATCATCTCCTGCTGGGCTTGCTGGACGATCCGCGGCACGTCGTGGCGGCGGACTTCCACGCCCCGGACCTTTATCTCCCCGTCCCACGCCACGCCCCAGTAATGGTTGAGGGTGGGCACCCGCGGGGACGCCCGCGACGGCATAAACACGAGGAACTTGTGGCGGGCGTCGTAATTGATGCGTAGGCGGGTCCCGCCAAGGATGTCCTCGCACAGCGCCCGGCAGTCCGCGTCAAAGGCCTCGTCGTGGGGTTGCCACCCGCCCTCGCGCTGCAGGTACAGCGAGTCAACGATGCCGTGAATTACGTGGAACGACCGCTGGCGGGCGAGCTCGGCGGCGCGGAGCAGGAATTCGCGCGAGAACGCGCACACCGCCTGGTGCGCCTCGACCCGCCCGAAGCGCGCGTTCTTGAACCCGAGGTACCCGAACGACACGACGAGAATCCACTTGAGGGCCGCTTCCATGTAAGCATACGTTTTGCCCCGCCCTTTTGGACCCAAATCACGACTCAAGTGCTTATACGCGATGCGTTTTATGAGGGGCACGCGCAGCGACTCGGGCACGATCCCCACCTCCCGCGTGCAGGTGTGGTACCCGATCTCCGGCACGGGAATGCCGGCCGCCCCCGTACAGCACACGCAATTGATAGTCTCGGGGGAAACGTTGTACTCGCGCATGATCGTCGGGTACATGGACACGAAGTCCAGCTCGGCCACGTCCCCGAACACGCCCACGTGGGGTTCGAAGAAATGCCCGCCCTTGTCCGCAGCCACCAAACCCAGCGCGTCGCGGAAGTCCTCCGCGTTCTTTTTCTCGGGAGGAATTAGTATCCCGCGCCGGTACGCGTTGCTGAACTGGATGGATTGCAGGGCGCCCCCGATCGTGACCCGCGTCAGCCGCTGGGCGGGCACGTAGGACACTCGTGCCACTTCCACGACACCCGGGATGTTCCCGTCATCGAAGTGCAGGCTGCTGTGGGACGTGGTGTCCACGTGCACGCGGCCTGTCAGGTAAAACTGAGTCTTAGACCGGCGCAATATGTGCCCGTACGAAAAGTAAGACGAGTCCCCATCCCCGCCCGCGTCGAATCGGCAGCGCAGCAGCGGCTGGCGCACACGGGACAGGCTGATAGCGCCGGGCATCCCTAGGCGGGCCGCCCGCGAGAGCAGGTGGGGAAACCCGAACTCGTCGCCACCACGCGTGAGCAGGAAGTCCGGGTCGAGACGGGCGACTGCGCCAGACAGCTCCGCGAGCGTGGCCGCCTCAGATTCTTCGTGCACGGTGAAATCTTCCCATTCCCGCTCGAACGGCCACAGCCCGTCCTCGGCGTCCGCTACCTTCCACGGCAACCTCACCTCCACCACTGGGTCGTCCACGGCGGGCCGGCGGGATCCTGAACGCGTCACCACGTCCAGCCACGCGACCTTGAGCGGCGGCAGCCGGTATTGAAGCATTTCGTTGTCATCGTCCCGCTCCCACGCTACAACCGCGGGCGCACCCCCGTGCTCCCCCATATCGAAATGCGCCCGGGCGAAGGGGAACAGCCCCGTCTCGTAGAAAAACATCTGTGCCAGGGGGAGGTCTGTGTTGTACAGGTCCGCGATCCCCTGTGCTTCGACGTCGCGGGCGGTGCGCCGGAACTCTTGGGGCGAGTCGACTGCCACCTCGACGACGGACTCCGGGCGCAAGTCCCGGATGCGCGGGCGGCGGGGAACCACCTCGGCCGCCACAACGTGGGGGTGCGCTGCCACCGCCTGCTGGATTTCCTCAATGTCGAGCGGGTTGCCAGCCGCGCGGGCGGCATAGAACTTGGGGTGGAAGCAAACCCACGCAGGAGTCACTTCCCCGCGCTCGCCCTTGAGCCAGAGCGTCAACCCGCCGGGGGCGGTCGTGACGTCGAGTATCCAAGCGGTCAGCATAATGCAATCCTCATAGTTTTAGTCGTATCGCCGGGACCTGCCCGCGCCGCGGGGAACACGGCCCCTCAGTCTTCGATTACGGGAGTGCTCCCGGTCACGTCCAAGAGAGTCTGCTTGAGGTCCCGCACTTCCTCCTCCAGCGCCGCCACCTGCGCCCGCAACGCCTGCACCGCCTTCTCGTGCTCAAGGGCGAAGCTCATGAACAGCACCTCTGACAGGATGGGACGGTTGGCGAGGGACCCCGCGTCCGTGTGGACGCGCGCGTAGTCTGCCAGCACGGCAAAAGCTTCCCGGTCTGCCGGGCGGAGCCCCCGCACGAAGGGACTCCAGCTCTCGATTTCGCGGTCGACCGCGGGGCGGAACGACAGCACGGTCCGACCCACGCTCATACCTCCTCCGCGGGCGACGCCCGGAAGTAATGGTCGAGGGGGCGCGACTTGACGGCGCCCTTCGGTTGCGCAGGCTTGAAGTCAAGGAGGCGCCGCGGGGGCAAAGCCGGGTGGCGCTCGAGGGTGTACTCCATAAACTTGGCGTGGTCGTCCACGCGGACGAGAACGCTTGCGAAGTGGAGGAGGACATTGCCCCCTATGGGGCGGTACGCCGATGAGGGGTGGAGGCGGGTAGATGCCACAATGGTGACATCCCCGCGCCGGCGCGCGATGAGTTCCTTGATGCCGGCCACGACCTGGTGGAGCTGCTGGTAATGTCTAGCTTCCTCCGGGGAGAGCATTGCCGTCAGACCCGCGATGCACACGAGACCGGCGTCATCTGCGACCCCGGGCGCGGCAATCTTCTCAGACACGAGTTCCACAACCTGCTCCCATGAGAACGCACGCGCAAGGGCGATATTCTGGAGCGCCCGCCGCGGGTCGAGGCGCCGCTCGATCGCGAGCTGGGAGAGGTAGTAGGGGTCGAAGTTATTCTCCGCGTCCACGTACACCACCTTGCGGGCGTTCAGCCCGCCGTCTGGAGCGGGAAGCTGGGCGAGCACCGCGATGCGCTGCAGCAACCGCGTCGTGGGGCGAGGCACGCCGTAGAATAAGTGGACAAGTCCTTGCTGGATGCCGCCGCCCAGCAGTTGGTCAAGCGTCTCGTTGCCCGTGTGGAGCAGCGGCAAGTGGCTCCGGCGGAGGAGCTCGCGACTCGCAGTTACAGGTAATTGCATCCTTCCATCACAATGCACTCCGCGCGCCCCGCCCATTTAAGCTCAAAAAGCCCGACGAATTTCTGTTCCCACCCGGGATCGATCGAGGGAATGATTTTGCGAAGAAGAGGGGCGGAGCCACCTTTCTCTTGAAGTGATTGCAAGTCGAGAGAGAGACAGAGGAGACCGAAAATGAATTCTGCCATAGAATGTCATTATATTCGCTAGAACTGAGAAGGGCACTAATTCGCACCTTTATATAAAAAAAAGACTAATACGATAATAAAGTATTCTTAATTCTTCGCTTTTTTAGCGCCAGTTGGTTGTTAATAAATGTAGGATGGCGCGTTAAGCGAAGAAATTTAACGCAACGGTTAAATAGATATTTCTCCCTTTTTAAGTCAACTGGAGGCGTTATAAAATGGCAGCAACACGAACGACTCAACGAAGGCGTGGTGCAACGCGCCGCCGCACCACAAAAAAAGCAGTTTCTGAAGAAGTAGAGGAAGTCGATGCGACAGAGGTTTCCCCAGCGACTCCCGAGATGCACTATTTTCGACCCATTCATTTCGAGATTAATGCGGACAACGTCGATCGAGCGGTCGAATTTTATCGTGACGTATTCGGGTGGGAAATCAACAAATACGACAGTCCAGACGCTACAATGATTTACTTCATGGTAAAGACGGGAGCAGACACAGAATATGGCGTCAATGGTGCGATTATGCCACGAATCGATTTCCACGCGACGACAATCAACACGATTTCTGTTCCAGATCGTGACGAATACGTCGATAAAGTCGTAAATGCGGGTGGCAAATTGGTGCGAAAAGACGATATTCCACATGTCGGCCTCTTTGCCTACGTAATGGACACGGAAGGAAACCTCCTCGGCATCCTACAACCATCAGGAGAAATGATGTAAACCATCCTCCCTTTGGCAACATTTGTGACTGTTTTAAAAAAGAATGATTTTTGAGCGTTTTTCCATTTTCCTCACACAGAGATACGCATGCGAGTTGCATTTGGCAAAATCAAAATTACTCCGCCGGATTTCACTGCTCTTCCTCTCGCCGGGTATACGCCTATTCCGAAGTGCGACGGGGTTTTTGACGACATTTATGCCCGTGGCGTTTTACTGGAAGATGTGGCACTCGGGAACATCAAGCGGCGGTTGCTGTTTATTTCCCTCGACGTCTTGAAAATCGCCCTCACGTTCACCAATTACGCAAAAGAACAAATTCAAAAAGCCCATTCCATCCCCCCCGGGCAGGTCCTGATGCACGCAACCCACACTCACAAGGGTCCTGACGTGACCGGCGAATTTGACTCGCCAGGCGGCGGGGTCACGATTGTCATGAATATCCTTGCGGGCAAAAACAAACGCGACCGGTACCTCGTGTGGATGGCCCGGCAAATTGTCAAACTCGTGGGAGACCTGCTCCAGCAACTCGTGCCCTGTAAGATGGCTTGGGCGAGGCGGCAACCGCCAATGGCAGGGTATGCTCACAACCGGCGTGGGCTTCCAATCCCCCAACCGGACATTGGCGTGATTGCCTTCCGGGCGGCGGACGACAGCCACTTACTCGGGTTCCTCATGCACTTTGCGGCCCATGGCATATCAATGAACCGGAATCTGACGAAAATCTCGGCAGACTGGATGGGGTGCGCGGTGGAACACGTCTCTGCATTAACGAACGGGGAAGTAACGGCGGCATATTTCAACGGGCCGTCCGGCGACGTCAGTCCGGGGGTGCCGTACTGGGACATCCCCCCCGACGCGGATCCTGCCACGCGGATGAAGTTCTTGCGCGGGAACCACGGGCGAAAGCGCGCGGCAGGTTTGGGAAATGCAGTGGCAGCTGAATCGTTAAACCTCGCGCAATCCATCCCCGTGGAGGATTTTTTGCCTAATTTGTCATTCCGGGTCTACACGAAAACCATTTGGGTGCCCATGAAGGACTTCAAGTATTTCAGCAATCTCAAGGTGTGGTTTCAGAATTCGATGCTGCACTTGGCGAAGCGGTACCTGCTCGTGCCTATCGCCATGTCGCATGAGGAACCGAATTTTGCGGGCGTGGCCCTTAAGCACGGCCACCACCAGGTGAACATCTACACTCTTTTACAATGGTTCCGGATCATAATTTCCTCCGATGACGGGTCCCAATCAAAAGAGCTGAGCATTTTGGCAGCCCCTGGCGAATTATTCGAGGAAATTGGGATCCGCTTGCGGGCCAAGAGTCCCTCCGGTCCCGACAACACCTTTGTCTTCCAGAATGCCAACGATTGGATTTCCTACTTGTTTCCCAAGACCCATTACGAAACGCGCGGGGGGTACGAGCCGTACGCCAGTTTCACCCCGGCGGGCGGGCACTATTACGAGCGGGAGATGCGCAAGTTGTTCCGGGAAGTCGCGGCAGGGGTCAACATCTCTTACTCCTAACCTCCCGAAAAAATAAAGCTAAAATGGACTAAAGTCGATAGAAAAGCGAGGACTTGTATGCGGGTAGCGTTTGGCAAAGTTATCATCACGCCGGAAAATTACATGGGAATCCCCTTGGCGGGGTACACGCCTATAACCAAGTGCACGGGAAAGCTCGATGACATCTACGCGCACGCGGTTTTAATTGAGGACGTGGCGTTGGGGAACGTGAACCACCGGTTGCTTTTCATTTCCCTCGACATCCTGAAAATGTCCCTTCTATTTGGGGATTATGTCAAAGAACAAGTCCAAAAATATTGCCACGTCGCTCCGAATCAAATTTTGGTACATGCTACTCACACTCACAAAGCGCCAGATGTGACAGGCGAATTTGGGGATTTAGGTGGGTATCCTACCGTCGTTAAGAAAATCATGTGCGCCGGGAATAAGCACGACCGGTACATTGTATGGATAACCCGCCGGATTGTGAAACTCGTCAATGAATTAATCAAAAATCTCACGCCGTGCAAGATCGCTTGGGCACGCGAGCCTATTGCTCGCCCAGACATAGTGATTAATCGGCGCCATACCATGCGCCGCTCGCGCCCAGACGTGGGCGTGATCGCCTTCCGTGCCGTGGGCGATGACCACTTGCTAGGATTTATGATGCATTTTGCGTGCCACGGCACCACGCTCGCGAATTTTACAACGGAACTGTCCGCGGACTGGATGGGGCGCGCAGTTGCCCGTGTTGGGGAACTGTCAGATGGGGCCATCGAAGCGGCCTATTTTAGTGGGCCTTCGGGCGACCTAAATCCCATAACTACTTGTGGGACGGACTTTGAATACCTCCAACAGCATATTAATGCATTAGTCCTCGGCCAGCGTGGGACATACAAGAGCACCCAGCGCATCGGGAACGCGGTGGGCAGGCAGGCATTGCAATTAGCCCAGTCTATTCCGGTGGAAGATTTTTTCCCCCGTATCACATTCCAAACCTTCACAAAGACGTTCTGGGTGCCAATGAAAGATTACTCTTACTTCAGCAAAACCTGGTTTCAGAATACGATCATCTTCCTCGCAAAGCGGTACTTGTTACTGAAGGTCGCCGTGACTCACGAGGAGCCTAATTTCCCCGGACTGGCATTGAAGCACCGGGGGTCGGACTTTAGCGTGTATTCAACGCTGTCCTGGATCCGCATCACCGCATCCTCGGCAGACGGGGTGACGGAACGAGAATTGAGCATTCTCACTGCCCCCGGAGAGTTGTTCGAGGATATTGGGAAGTACCTACGCAAGCGTTGCCCGACCGGTTACAAAGATACCTTTGTATTCCAAAATACGAACGACTGGATGTCGTACCTATTCTCCAAGGCCGAATATATGGGGCAAAATGGTTATGAAACCCTCCCTAGCTTCTCCCCCCGGGCCGGGGAAACCTATCGCGAGGAAATGGAGACGTTATTCGCGGAGGTCGCCTCGCGCGTTAACATATCATATTCATAGAGAGCTGAGATCATGTCCCTAGAAGAGTTCAACCAAATTCCTCACTTCGTGTGCGATTATGTGACCAAGTGGGCCCAGCAAAAACCAGATGCTATAGCCATTATCGACGCGGATGACGGCAAGTGGGTCACGTGGAAAGATTTTGAGACGGCTATCAATATATACGCACTTGCTCTGCTTGACATGAATTTACGAAAAGGCGATATTATCGTTTCGATGCTGCCGCTCACCCTCGAACACATCTTCTTCGAGTACGCCTGTTTCAAACTTGGCATCTTATTCTGCCCTTTCGACGTGCGCCTTAAGCGGGACGAGGTTGTGCGGTGCGTCCAGCTCCTCGACCCGAAGGCCAAGATGTTCCTGCATGCCGATGACACAGAGTCAGAAGACCGGTCCGGCGCCAAAAAATTTTACGAATTCAAGCAATTTGCCCGGGCAGTTAAGAAAACCTGTAAATTTGTCAAATATTTCATCCAATTCAGTCCGGTGGAGGACGCAGACAGGGGCACAATTGGGTTCCTGAACTGGCTGCGGGATGCCAAGGACAATTACCGCAAGTACCAAGGTGATCCCACGCAGTTCCAGAAGAAAATGGACCAGCTGGCCGCCGCCGCTGCGCAGGTCAAGGACGACGACCCCATCCTAATTATTTACACTACCGGGACGACCGGGTTCCCCAAACCGGCCATGCTAACCAACGCCGGGATCGTGTGCCAAAACTGGTGCATGGCCCAAGCATTTGAATTTTCCGAGGACGACCGCATGCTGGTCAACCTGCCGCCCTCCCACGTGGGGTGCCAGACCGAGCAACTCATGACAACCCTCTTCGCTGGCGGGATCGCGGTCGTCCTGCACATATTTAAGGCAGACAAATCCCTCCAAGCGATAGAAGACTACAAAGTCACGGCTTTCGGGCAAATTCCCAGCCTCTTCGCGATGGAATGGCAACTCGGGCGGAAGAAGGGGGAGCGCCCTTACGATACTTACGACCTTTCCTCCCTGCGTTTCGCCATCTACGGCGGGCAGGCGGTGTCCCGCAAGTTCCTCGAGCGATTGAGCACGATGGCGCCCCAGTTCGGGAGCGGTCTCGGTCTAACCGAGTTGAGCGGGTTCGTCTCCTACACGCCCTTGAACGGCACCGTCGACGACATCCTCGCAAGTCTCGGCACGGACTTCCCGGTCACGCCTCTCTCGATCCGCAATGGCATCCAAGAGGACGGGACTGCGGGCGAAGAGCTCCCCGACGGCGAAATTGGCGAGGTCTGTTACTCCGGCCCGCAGGTCTTCTTGGGGTACTTCGGTAATGACGAAGCCACGCGGAAGACGATTTCCAAGGACGGGTTCTGCTACACGGGTGACCTCGGGTTCAAGGACGACAATGGCCTGCACCTCGCCGGGCGGTCCAAGTTCGTCATCAAGCCAAAGGGCTACCAGGTCTACCCGCCGCAGATCGAGGCCCACATCGAGAAATTGCCCGAGGTAATGATGGCGGCCGTTGTGGGCGCCAAGCACGAGGTCTACTCGGAAGGCGTGGTGTTGTACGTCGAACTCAAGAAGGGGCGAAAACTCCCGACCGAGGTCGAGCTCAAGAAGAAAATCTTGGAGCACTGCGAGGAACTCCCCGCGTACATGCGCCCTAACCTCATCATATTCATGGATGAAATCCCGCTCAACCGGGTCGACAAGACGGACTACAAGGAGTTGTATGACCGGGTGGTGGCGGACGTGGACGCCGAACGGGCAAAGGGCGGCTGGGACGCCAAAGCATAAGTCTATTTTTAATTCTCACTTTCCATAATCTCCCGATTTCGCCGTGAACGCGCCAAGCGCGTGGAAGAGCATCCGGTCGCGCGTGAACCAGAGCACCAGCCGCGGGGAATAGGCGATCGCGCTGAACTGCACCATCACGAAGGCCATTGCGAAAACGATCCCGGTTAGCGCCATCATCCCGGACGCCGCGGCCGAGAGCAGGGCTTGAGCCGAGGACACCGACAATTCAAA
>Ga0209039_10003872_pt1 | contig 11398 bp, 10 predicted proteins | sample BogFormECP12_OM1_FD_188238 | JGI IMG/M metagenome (GOLD analysis project Ga0209039, IMG submission 188238) | Bog forest soil microbial communities from Calvert Island, British Columbia, Canada - ECP12_OM1 (SPAdes) (version 2) | ecosystem: Environmental > Aquatic > Freshwater > Wetlands > Bog ... | reverse complement strand
GAGTGATCTTCGATATCGGGCACGGAATGGGTTCGTTGTGCTTCGCTACTGCCAGAGGAATGATGGAGCAAGGTTTTTTCCCCGATGTCATCAGCAGCGACGTGCATACACTGTGCATCGACGGACCCGCCTACGATCTGCTGGTCACCTTGTCCAAGTTCCTCGCGATGGGCATGCCGCTCGGTGATCTCGTTGAACGGGCGACGCTCAGACCGGCACGCGCTGTGCGCCGGCCAGAGCTTGGCGTTTTGCAAACCGGCGGATTGGGAGACGCGACCGTCCTGGCGATTGAAGAGGGAAAGTACACCTACCTCGATTGCACCGGGGAGAAGATGATAAGCGACCGGCGACTAATCTGCAAAGGCTGTGTAGTGGCGGGGGCTTTCATCCCGGTGGAGCCTCGTGGACCCCTATCATGAGCCTGTCAGGACTCAAGAACTCAAGAACTCGAGAATGCTGCAATGAGGAAGCTCCTGCTCATGGATTCTTCTCGAGTCCTTGAGTGCTCGAGTTCTTGAGTCCCTGAGTCCTGACTTACAATAAGCGTTAGTTGGAGGACAGAGTTCCTAGATTAGTATTAGTTTGCCGTTCTGTGCCGCCGAGTCGTGTATCGCTTCGAGAACGAGGACATTTCTCAATGCTTCCGCGACAGTGACCCGAAAATCCCGATTGTCCATGATGTTGTCGACAAAATGTTGCATTGGTTTATAACCAAAGCCCTGCTGAAGGCCCTCGTCCTCATAGAACATCATGCTGTCCGGGTGCGACACGCTGTTTTGATTGATCAGCTTAATTAGATTCGGTTGAGATGTGTCGATCTGAATGCGTCCGTTTGTGCCTACGACTTCGCTCACAAATTCAAACAATGTTGCGTTTCCTCGTGGCAGAACCCAGCTGTTTTGCATGTTCGCGACGGCGCCGCCGGAAAATGCCAGACGTGTCATGAAGAAATCTTCCGTATCAATTCCCCGCGCGACGAGAGAACCCTTGCCCGCAATGGAAGAGACCGACGTGATCTCCTGACCCAAGAGCCATCCTAACAAATCCGCGGTATGAGAGCCGAGGAACCATGCGACGGAGGACGATCTTTCCCATGACAACATCTCTGTAGGGACAAATAAGGTGTCATCCAGCCGCATATTAGCGTAGAGAATGTCACCTAGTTCACCTGCAATGATTTTGCTCCGTGCGATGACGTATGGCGGATTCCACCGGTTAGCGAAATCTACCATCAGGCGGATTCTGTTCTTTTCGCAAGCTTCTATGATTGCCTGCGCGTCCGAAGAGCGGATCGCGAGTGGTTTTTCGACCAGAATATGTTTTTTGGCGTTTGCCGCCGCGAGGCATACGTTGCGGTGCAAATGATCCGGAACAACGATCGAAACAGCGTCTATCTCCGGGAGGGCCAATAAATCAGCATAGTCCTCAAACGTTGGAACACCGTATGTTTCTTCGGCGGCCTTTCGGGAATCGGGATTGATATCTGAGACGGCGCGAAGTTCTGCTCTCTCGTAGCCAGCATAGGCTTTCGCATGCCATGCGCCAAAGATTCCGAAACCAATAACACCAAGTCGCAGTCTGTTCATCACCAATAACGGAGACCGTTTGATTCGGATTGATCACCACCCAGAGACCGGAAAGCCGCCGTCTCATTCTGCAACTCCTGAACTCCTGCAACTCCTGACTTCTTGACTTGCGAGCGATCAGACGAACTCAATTTGCGGCGATTCACCAAAGGGTGTATCCCCCGTCGATTACGTACGCGGCTCCAGTTACGTATTTGGCCGCATCGCTCGCCAGATAGACTGCGAGAGGCCCAAGCTCCTCAGGCTCGCCTGGTCTTCCCATCGGCGTGTTCTGGACAAACTTCTCGATGACTTCAGGATTGGTTTCAGCCCAGCGGCGGTTTGGATCGGTCATGAATAGGCCAGGGCAAATCGCATTGACCGTAATCCCGTGAGGCGCCCAGTCTGCCGCGACGGCCCGCGTAAAATGAAGCACGGCCGCCTTCGATGCCTCGTAATGTCTACCTCCAATCCCACGGTTGGCAATCATCGCACTGATGGAGGAGATATTGATGACCCGGCCACCCTGGCCACGGGCCAGCATCGCACCTCCGATCAACTTCGTGCACAAGAAGCAGCTAGTCAGGTTCAGGTCGACGAGTTGCTGCCATGTCGCTAGGGATTCCGCCTCGATAGCCATGCTTTCTCGCCGGTCTCCGACATTATTAATGAGAATGTGAACCGGACCAATTTCCGCGAGCGCACGTTCGCAGGCCTTTTCACACGCCTCAGGCACGCCCATATCGGCTTGGATCGTCCACGCCTTACGCCCACGTGTTCGGATTTCCTCTGCTGTTGTTTCAAGACTAGCCTGGGTTCGTCCGGTAAGAACCACGTCGGCCCCTGCCTCAGCGATGGCAAGAGCCATTGCCCGGCCAAGACCACGACTGCCGCCAGTGATGAAAAGCCGTTTGCCGTCTAATTTGAAGTAATCGAGTACTCCCATCTGTCTTATCTCCTAACATTTTTCAACGCATCAATGAAATCGAACGCTGCTTTCTAACCCGCAATGAGCTCGTCGATTCGGCATCGGCGTGATTTTTGCGGGTTAGAGATACGCTATTTTCGGTCCTCACTTGACCCCGCCCAAGGCTAATCCGCGAACCAGGTGGCGTTGCAGACACGCAAAAACAACGGCGACAGGTGCGCTAGCGAGAAACGTTGCTGCCATGACGTGATCCCATTCGATCGAGTAACGTCCGCCGACGAGAGAAAAAATCTGTAGAGTCAGCGTGAATTTTGGCGTCGACCGGAGCAGCGTTAGCGCCAAAACGAATTCATTCCAACAATACAGAAAAACGAATATGGAGGTAACACCTAGCGCGGGAGCGGCCAACGGCAGTAATACCAATCGAAGCCTCTGTACAGTAGAAGCCCCATCGAGCCGTGCCGCCTCTTCAAGTTCTTTTGGAATAGTGCCGAAGTATGCCTGCAGCATCCATATCGCGAAGGCAAGATTGAATGCAGCATAGGCAAGAACTAGCGCCCAAAGTTGATCGACGAGGCCCAGAGTCGCCATGAGCCTGAAAATGCCCAAGACCAAAACGACCGGAGAAAGCATTTGCGTGATCAGCAAGAACTGCCGGAACAGGCGCTTTCCCCTAAAACGTGTCCACGCGGTCGCATATGCGGCCGGAATTGCAATAAGCAAACAGAGTATAGTCGCCGCGCCACTCACCAAAGCGCTGTTCACCAAGGCTTGTCCAAACCCGACCGCATGCCACATGTCCACAAAGTTCTGCAATCGAATATTTTTCGGCAACCAGACGGGAGGGAAGGTTAGAATTTCGGCACGGGGTTTTATGGCGGTCGAAATCATAACCGCGAACGGGAATAGAATGACCATGACCAAAGGCGATAAACATAGCCATGAAACGATCGTTTTTTTTGTGTAAGTCATTCTAACCCGCAATGGGCTCGTCGATTCTTAAAGCGTGTCATTTTTGCGGGTTAGTGCCGATCTATCTGCCCGCTCAAGCAGGCGCCGATGCATCAGGCGATTCCGCAGCCTCTTTGTCCTCGCGCATTGCCAGCGCCGAATAGACGATCGTGAAACTGAGCAGGATGAGGAACATGACGAGCGACAGCGCCGAGGCGACGTCGAGCTTGCCGTAGCGGAAGGCTAGTTTGTACAACCAGGTCACGAAAATGTCGGTGCTGTTGGCTGGATCTCCCTGAGTCATCACCCAGATCAAAGGAAAGGAGTTGAAGACGTAGATCGTATTCAAAACTAATACAATGTTGATGAACGGGCGGAGGAGCGGCAACGTCAAGTAACGCCATTGCTGCCATGCCGACGCCCCGTCGATCTTTGCCGCTTCGAAGATTTCCTCCGGAAATGAGGAGAGCCCGCCCAAATAAACCGTTACCGAAAATGGGATCGACACCAGGATACCTATGGCGATCTCTACAGGGAATGCGGTGCCTGCCGTAGCCAGCCACGCAATCGGTTGGTGAATGATTCCGAAACTGAAAAGCGTGGCATTGAACATTCCGGATTGTCCATCCAGCGCCCAGCGCCACACGATGCCACTCATGGTAAGCGACACCGCCCAAGGCAGCATGATGATGATGCGAGCAATCCTGCGACCACCAAAGTTCTCGTTGAGGATCAATGCAATTGGCATCGACAAGACCACTGTCCCGCCGACAACGCTAACCGTCCAGATCAGTGTTCGGAAAAGGCAACCGGAAAATAACGGTTCCTTGACAAGATGAGAGAAGTTGTCAAAGCCGGCGAATCCCTTGAACTGTCCGAAACGATTAACGGCGTGCAAGGACATATTGGCTACGTCCAATATGGGATACCCGATGATCCATAACGCCAGAATGATGCTCGGCAGAACCAGTATATAGGGTACGGCGCGCCGGGTGAACTGCTCCGACGATGTCGTGCCCGGTCGAACTGCGGACCCATGCATCGAAACTTATTGTTGTTGAAGTATGGAATCGATCGAGGATGCGGCTTCCTTAAGTGCTGCGTCCGGTTTGGCTTCACCGGTGTAGACCTTTTGCAACGCTCTGATTGTGGCATCGGCCATTTGTTCCCAATTGGGAACTGGCGGAGCAAAATGAGCATAGGGCAGCATCTCTGTGAATGCCTTTAGCTGTGGATCATTTACGAATTGAGGTTGTTCAGCCTCGATCTTGGTCACTGGGAGGAAACCTTCCTTGGTAGTGAATTCGATGCGCCACTTTGGGGCGAACGCGGTTTCGGTTAAGAACTGCCAAGCCAATTTTTTCTGCTGACTCGATTTAAAGACCATGAGATCGTCGGTAACACCGTAGGTAGCCTTCTTGCTTCCGGCCGGAATAGGAGCGATGCCATAGCTGAGATCGGGTGCGTCTGTCTTCATCTGCCCTCGCAGCCATGGGCCGGTTAGTATCATCCCAATGCGGCCCTGCTTGAAAAGCCGTTCAATATCCTGACGATTGTAGCCTGTCGGGTCAGGTTCAGTCAGTCCTTGGTCAATCAGACTCCGATAAAGCGCCAGCGCCTCTATGGCACCCTCACTTGCCACACCGGACTTTCCGCCTTCAATAAGTTCACCCCCATGTGTCCAAAGGGAATAATACCAGTAGGCATCAGTTTCGATTTCTTTACCCTGTAACGCAAACCCGTAGATGTCACTCCCAAGGGCCTTAATCTTTTTTGCGTCAGCAACGAGTGTATCCCAATTCTCAGGGGGATCTTTTATGCCGGCTTTGGCCAGAAGATCTTTGTTGTAGTACATCGCACGAGCGGACGCTGCGACGGGCAAGCCATATAGCTTGCCGTTTATCGTCGATGGCGCCATGAAGTTCTCGATGAATCGGGCCTTGATGTCCGGAGTGATATAAGAATCGAGTGGCTCAGCAATATCGTTCTTTACGAAATCAACCAGCCATCGGGTCCCGATCATCGCGATATCAGGGGCGGTCCCTCCCGCAATATCCGTGGTGAGGCGTTGCTGCAGATTATCCCACTCCACCACCTCTACTTTGATGTCGGCGTCCGGATGGGCAGCATTGAAATCTTTGGCCATTCCTTCAAAGATTCCCTGTGTCGCCGCACTGTAGTAGCCGACGACGACGCGAAGCTGCGATTTCGCCTCGGCAGAGGCGATGGCGAACGCCACTGTGGTGACACCAACCAATATACTTAAGCCTTTGCGCATTTTTTTTCCTTCGTGGTAGACAATGGGGAAGCTGACTGGGTTTAGTAAAGACATCCGACTCAGTGGCTGGAGCCCTCCAGCCACCTGATCGAACCATTCAAACGAGTCCTGGTACGCTGGTCAAGACAATGCTCCGACTCGATGGGGAAACGGTTTGCAAAATTCGATGGCTCCGGTGCGCTCCGGGCACTAAGGTTTTTTTCAGCGGAATCGACCACTGATATGGAAACGCCCCGTACTGAAGCCGAGCAGTTTGAACGAATTAGAACCGGAGTTTTTCAAACGTCGGACGAAGCTGTCGGTGTGGTGGCGGCGTCGATCGCTCGTCTGATCAGCCAACGCCAACAGGAGGCTCGGAATGCGGTGTTAGGGCTCGCGACGGGCTCAACTCCGGTCAAGCTTTACCGCGAGCTAATCAGATTGCACCGCAATGAGGGACTCTCCTTCCGGAACGTTGTCACGTTTAATCTCGATGAATATTACGGGTTGCCCCCGCACCATCCGGAGAGTTACCGCCGCTTCATGGAGGTGCAGCTCTTTAGCCACGTCGACGTTCCACGGGAAAACGTTCATGTGCCGGACGGAATGATCGCGCGTTCGGAAGTGTTTCGCTATTGTCAGGAGTACGAGGGGGCAATCCGAGATGCGGGAGGAGTCGACCTCCAGATTCTTGGTATAGGACGCACGGGACATATCGGGTTTAACGAACCCGGCTCTGGCATTGATTCGCGAACCCGAATGGTGGCGCTGGACCGTTTAACTCGCCGAGATGCAGCACGGGACTTCCGCGGTGAAGCAAATGTGCCCGGGTACGCGATCACGATGGGCGTTGGAACGATTTTGCAAGCCAAAGAACTCGCGCTGCTTGCCTGGGGTGAATCGAAGGCGGCGATCCTTCGTGCGGCTATTGAGGGCCCGCAAACTGAAACTGTTCCTGCCAGTTTTCTCCAGCGCCACTCAAACTGCAGATCTTACATTGATGAGGCTGCTGCCGGAGAACTGACTCGAATTCGGTTTCCCTGGAAGGTCGGCCCGGTCGACTGGAAGCCCCAGATCATCCGGAAGGCCGTGGCTTCGTTAGCCAACGATCTTAAAAAACCTGTTCTGCGGTTGCGGGACGAAGACTACACCGAAAACGGCCTTGCCCCGTTGTTGTTGGAGATCGGTTCAGCTTATACCCTCAACATTCGTATCTTTAACGAGCTACAACATACGATCACCGGTTGGCCGGGTGGAAAACCGAATGCCGACGACTCGAACCGCCCGGTTCCGGCTGAACCGGCCCGCAAGCGGGTCCTAGTCTTTGGACCCGAGCCGCTCGATGCCGAGTTAAGCATGGCTGGCACACTACATCGTCTTCGCCGCCACCAACATGAGGTCACGTTTGCGTACCTGACTTCAGGTAACCTCGGCGTCCCCGATAGCGAAGCCCGGATGGCGATCAGTTTACTGAACGAGTTGAGTGGCAGCCGACCGGGAGATGTGCAGGGGAAAGACCGAGTGAAAGATTTGGCTCATGAGCTTGAGAACAAGACTCCATTTGAAGAAGACAGCCCTGACTTACGACAATTTAAGGGACTCATTCGCAAGGCCGAGGCGCGTGCTTCCTGCCAGGTTCTTGGACTCGATCTCCCTGAGGTGCACTTTCTTGATCTTCCGTTTTATGAAAAGGGCCGGTACCGGCAGTTCACGACAGGGGAAAAGGACGCGGCTGTCATCCGGGATTTATGTCAACGTATCCTGCCTCATCAGATCTACATCACAGGTTCCGGAGCCGACCCTAGCAGCGTTTCCGGAATTTCGTTCCGCCTCGTTACCTCTGCTCTCCAGATGTGCGGTGATGAACCTTGGATGAGGGCCTGCCAAGTCTGGTTATATGCATCGAGCGAGCGCCCATGGTATCCGGAGGAAATCGACATGGCCGTACCTCTAAGCCCGGCAGAGTTGGCGGTAAAGTTGGAATGTCTCTATCATCATCGGTCACAGCGAAGCCAAACGCCATTCTTGGAAGCTCAATCCGGAGAGAGCTGGCAACAGGCCGAAAACAACAATCGTGCAACGGCTCAGCACTACGACCGCTTGGGTCTTGCAGAGTACGAAGCAATCGAGTCATTCAGACGACACAAGGACTCGGAGTCGCGGGGGTAAGGGAAGTATGGAGAAGCAGGTGAGAGGTGAGAGGTGAGAGGCGAGAGGGTCGCGCTCCCGCGCGACCGGCGTTGCATGTTCATCGCGCCACGCGCCCTGGCACGCCCACACGCCGATACGTGCCCGCACTAGCCGCTACCCACTTCCCTTACCCTCATCTTCTCCTCCATATACCGCGGTCCCAGTTTGTCGAAGCTATCAAGGAAACTTACCCGGAACGTGCCCGCCCCTTCGGTTCGTGAATGCTCTGCCGCCAACTCCCCGGCTATGTCGGTGAAAGCCATCGCGTGAACCGCGGCAACCAAAGCGATGGGTTGTACCGGAAGAAACGCTGCAATGATCGAGGTCGCTACGCAGCCCATTCCTGTTACGCGCGTCATAAACGGATGGCCGTTCTCGATCGAAATGAGCCGTTTTCCATCCGAGGCATAATCGATCTTTCCGGTACCGACAACGACGGAACCGGTCTTCTGGGCAGCGGCACGAACGATTTCTCCAGGAAGCCCTGGATCGAGGCTCGAGTCGACGCCTTTGCCCGCCCATTCCAGGCCGGCAAGCACTGAAATCTCGGCCAGGTTGCCCCGGACTATCGTTGGTGTTCCGGACGGCAGCAGGTCTTCAATCAGTTTTCGGCGCAGCCGGGTCGCTCCGACAGCGACAGGATCGAGCGCAACCGGTCTCCCTAATTTGTGGGCCGTTTTGTTCGCCTCAAACATTGCCACGATCGACTTCTCATTGGGAGTTCCGATGTTGATATTCAGCACGTCGGAAGCTTCAACCAGTTCCGCTGCTTCTTCGACCGAATCTGACATGATCGGTGAGGCACCCAACGCGAGTAGCGCGTTTGCTGTGAAATCCTGCACCACGGAATTCGTTATGTTGTAAACTAACGGAACCATTTCACGAATCTTCTGCAGGTCTCTCCAGATGGAGTAGGCTGAAATCTCTATGTCACTTGGCACTGGGCATAGCCTTCACCCGATTGATCTCCATGTCCATGTTTTGGGAAACGGAAAATCCGGATCGGGCTGCCGGTTCACGACGCGCTGGTGGCAGCGACCGTTCCTAGAGCTGATGGCAGCCAATGTGGGCCTCAAAGCTTCTCCCGACGATTCTGCCCTCGATGAACTATTCGTCGAGCGATTAGTTGCCTGGCTCAGAGAATCGAGTCTAGGGCAGGCAGTCGTTCTCGCCTGTGACGATCTGTACGACGAATCCGGCCTTCGCCTTCCCGGCCTGTCCGGCCTGTTCGTGCCGAACGACTATGTACTGGAACTTTCCAGGCGCTATTCGGAATTGCTGCCGGCTGCCTCGATTCATCCGGCGCGAACGGACGCCCTGGCCGAGTTGGAACGTTGCGTTGCGGCAGGCGCGGTCCTCCTAAAACTCCTGCCCTGTGTGCAGGCTGTCGACTGTAACCGGGAATTTTATAAGCCTTTCTGGCAGCGCCTCGCACAGCTAAATCTTCCGCTGCTGGCACATACTGGAGGGGAGTTTTCTCTGCCCACGCACCGGCGAGATCTTCAAAGCATCGAAAACCTGCGGTTACCACTCGAGTGCGGGGTTACCGTCATCGCAGCCCATTGCGGTACGCCGGCCTTGCCGTGGGATCGGGATTATTTCGATCAGTTCGACGAAATGCGGAAATCCTTTCCTAACCTATACGGAGATATCTCCGCCCTGTCGCAGATCACCCACTTGAAAACTCTCGGCCGGCTCAGGAAAGATCCGCGTCAAATCCTTTACGGCAGCGACTATCCAGTTATAACCACAGCTTTTTGGTCCCGGCTTGCAGGGTGGATTTCCAGCGCCGAATTCGACCGAGTCCGTTCGATTCGAAATCCGCTTGAGAAGAAGTTTCAGCTGACCGTGGCGCTCGGTTTTCCGGAACAAATTTTCACGGACATCTGGAAGCTCTTGCCAAAATGGGCAGGCTAGGGGACACGCCTTCCCCAGCCGGCGGCGGCCATGGCAGCCAGCCGGACGTGTTTTTTGCTCGTTAGCTTCCTAGTTCGCGACGGAAACCTGGGTTTGACGGTGGTTCATAAAACCGCCAGTTAGCGTCCGCCTTTTTAATATTGGCGGCGGGATGAGAGTAGAACGTATCTCCAGCCTCTTTGTTTTCGCAAACGTAAAGCTTCCCTTTGTAGATAAAAAAAACGTTTGGATCGATATCGTTGAGCTTGCGTTTAGTCATCCCGTTCGCGCAAAAACCGCCGTACTGAGGGGCATATTTCGCCGGAGATTTGTCGAATTCCGCTTTGTCATCCGCAGACGCGAAATAGTATTTCGCTCCCCCGTAAGAACTCGAGTATTGCGGGTCACCTTTGACAGCCTGATTTTGCTTGAAATATGCGACCGGATCATAGCCCTTAAGAATAACGCCGTCCTTATCGACATTGACTTTTGGCGCTTTGGCACCCGGTTTCTTCGAACTTGCTGCTTCTGCTTGGGCCAGGAGCGGCTCATTGAAGCCGCCCGCAGAGATTGAGGTTTTCGCATCGAGCGCATCCGAGGCGATTAATTTAAGCGGTGCATCGACCGCCGCGAATACCGCGACGCAAGTCGCCACCAAAGTATATTGAATCATTTTCATGGGTTGAGCTGAAACGGATGGGTGAGAGAGGCGCATTTTCCTGGGTCAATAGATGTGACGCACCAGACGTCGCCGTCTGTTAAGATGCAAGTTTCTGAATGTGACAAAATCGTAACATCGTGTGCGGTCCTGAGCTCGAAACGTCGATAAAACGAGTGCAAGATAAGATAGCGCGGTCGTTGACACGACCGGACGCGGATCTCGCGTTGCTGCTTTTCACGTTCTCACCTCGTGAGGCCTGAGTGCATGAAGCCGAACGCCGGGAATCAACATCGTTCTCGGCGTTCTCGGCGGTAGCGGCCTTATTTACTTTGCGTGCTGGATCAGCTCGATCTCGTACCCTTCGGGTGCATCCACAAAAGCAATGACGCTTCCGCCGCCGGTCTCGGTTGGACCGTCAGAAAGGGGATAGCCTTTCGAGGCCGAATGCTTCGCGAATGCTTCAATATCGTCGACCTCGAATGCGAGATGGGTGATGTCCGAGCCCACGTTAACCGGACCGCTCCCATCGAACTTACAAATCTCGATCTCTTCTTCGCTGCCAGGGGCTTTGAAGAAGACGAGTTCGGAACCCCTTGGGGATTTCGAACGATGGATCTCTTCGAGACCAAGTACGTCCTTATAGAACGCAACAGTTTTATCCAGGTCGGATACTCGATACCGCGTATGAAGGAGTTTCTTAACCATAGATTAGAAAACTGGCACAAATGGATCGCGTCGGCCATCAACTCGTAATAAATTCCGCACGGGTGAATTTTTATGCTTTACATCGGCATTGACAGCGGCACGCAAAGTACCAAATCCATTGTGGTAGACCTCGAGAAGGGCGGGATCATCGCGACCTCGCAGCAGAATTACGGCTTAATCACCGGTCTGCCCGAGGGGCACATGGAGCAAGATCCCAAGGTTTGGATCGGCGCCGTGGACAAGAC
>Ga0209039_10003871_pt1 | contig 11398 bp, 11 predicted proteins | sample BogFormECP12_OM1_FD_188238 | JGI IMG/M metagenome (GOLD analysis project Ga0209039, IMG submission 188238) | Bog forest soil microbial communities from Calvert Island, British Columbia, Canada - ECP12_OM1 (SPAdes) (version 2) | ecosystem: Environmental > Aquatic > Freshwater > Wetlands > Bog ... | reverse complement strand
TTGCTGCTGCTGGCTGCAGGCACTGTCCTGGTCCTCGGGGTGCGCGCGGGACTCTACGTCCTGGTTGGGCCGGTATTCGTAGCTCTTGCCGGCGGCGTCGCGAGCGCCTGGCTGTTTCTCACCAAGATCACGGAATAGCGCGGCTGCACCACCACCGGAAGTGACGCAGACGTGCGCTACCGGGATGAGAAAAGTGCATTTAAGCGGAGAAGATGGCCTGGTCTGGAAACCTGTCCATGCCAGCGGCTGGATGAACTGCTCCTCGTGCTCGCCGTGCGCGACCAGCTTCTCGGGAAGGGCGCCGACCGCCGCGGATCCAACCACGGCCCATTCCGTTCGCAGGGCGTCAGCCTGCCAGCGGCCCGGGCTCGTCGGGGTGCGCTGGAGAATCCTGATCCTGACCGCCGGTGTTCCGGGACTTGTACTGCTGCGCGGCTCGGTTCGCGTATTCCACGATCAGCGGGTCGATGCGGCTGAGTCCCTTGCGGTCGTACCAACGCACGAGCGCCGTGCCCGCGGCCAGCCAGAAGACCAGCCCGGCCGCGGCGGCGACAACGGATCGGGTCAGCCCTGCGTTGGCCTGGGCGTCGAAGTACAGGATTGCCCGGGTGCCGTCGAGGATCTGCCGCAGCGGGTCGACCTGGGCCAGCGCGAAGGAAGACTGGCAGGGCCTGCAGCGGTACGGTGCCGCCGGCGGAGGCCAGTCCTGAGTAGACGAACAGCAGCATCGCCAGGAGCTGGCCGATGGACGCGCCCAGGACCGCGAACAAGACGATCGTTCCCTCGGCCACGCTGGCGGCCGCCAGCCAGGTCAGCAGCCACAGCAGTCCGGCGTGGGGGGCGTCCATGCGGAACAGGCCGGCCGCCACCAGGAGCATGAGCCCGGTCGTCAGGCCGGCGAGCAGTGCGCCTATGACCCACTTGATGATCAGCGTCTGCCATCTGCTGATCAGCACCGGCCGGCGCTGGCTCCACCGCGGCCCGATCTCGGTGGTGGCATAGCCGAGGTAGGCGTCTACCGACGAGTTGACGATGGCCCCGCCGAGGAAGCCGCACATGAGGGTCAGCAGGGCGATGTAGAAGGCGCTCAGCCCGAGCGCCGTGTAGCTGGGCAGGGGCGGTATACCGTCGTCGTCACGGTGACCGGGTCGGCCAGGTACGCCCTGGTGACCGGGCTTGCGCTGCCAGCTGGCATGCTGGCGGTGAGCTTTCGCCCGATCTGGCGTGACGCCGACTCGAGGGCGGGCTGCAGCACGCCGGTGGCCAGGCCCACGCCTTCGGTGCCGGCCCGCTGGTTGGTCAGGATGGTGATCTCCGGACGCCGGTATCCCGGCCCGCTCGCCTTTTCGCCCGCCAACTCGAGCAGCGACGCGGTGAAGTCGGCCGGAATCACGACCGCCGCATAGGACCCGTCGCGGTCCATCGCCTGCTCAGCGGCGCGGAGCGTGGTATCCGTCAGGCCTAGCAGATAGGCGATGGAGGGGCTCCGCGACAGCCCGGCCTGCACCTGCTGGCCGAAATCGACCCGCTGGGTGCCAATGGTCGCGCCGCGGTCCTGGTTCACTATCGCCACCGGCAGGCCGTGCAGGTGCCCGGCAGGGTTAACCACCGAGCCGATGTAGAAGGCCGTGATCAGAACCACCACGATCGATGTCACGATGAGCGGGGAGATCCAGACCGCGCGTGTCTTCAGTAGCTGGCGGGCCCTCACCGGCACGGCACCTCCCGGCGCTCGGGTACTCCCGGCTGGAGACGAAGAGTCGCTGCTCACGTGAGTTCTCCCTGCTGATCGACGCCGGTCCCACCACGGCGCATGCTGCCGGCTGGATACTCACCACTGACACCCGGCGGGAGTGCCATCAGGTAGCTCCCATCAGCGATTAACACGGCGCGGAGTCGGCACCGAACCCGGTCGCCGGCCCGGCCGGCCATCGCAGCAAGCCTGGCACAGCAGGAGTCGTACTCGGACTGCAGCACCCCGAAGCGACGTCAACGCGGTCACAAAAGACCTCCCGGGCATTGACCGAAGACGCACAGGCGGGCAACAACCTCCGCGACGTTTCCGCGGAAGCGCCTTGTGCAGATTTTCACAAGCCGCTTCCGCGGAAACGCCCTCATCTGCCCAAGGTGCTAGCCCGGCGGGGATCAGCGCGAAGCTGGTCAAGGGCCCGGGAGGCCTGCACGGCCTACTCGGTACCTGCCACCTGGTAATGCTGCACGGTCAGGTCGCGCTCTATGAGGAACTGCTCGTCGTCCGGATAAAAGACCGCCTTCTCGATGTCCTGGCCGGCAAAGCCCTCAATCGCGGCCCGGGACTCCCAGAAGCTCAGCGTGACGAGTTCGGCGCGGTCACCCCCGGCCTGCCATAGCAGCCATGCCCCGCGGTTGCCCGGCGCACGCCGGTAGCCCTCGATCCCGGTCCGCTGCAAATACTCTGCGTAAGCGGGAGCATCCTGAGCCCGTGCTGCCCCGCGCCAGATTCTCGCGATCATCCCTCGGTACTCCTTGCACACCTGCAGGCGCTGCCGAGCCCGGCGCGCCGCCCGTCACCATCAGCTTGAATAGCACTCCTACCACCGCTGGCAGCAGGAAAACAAAGGATTGCCCCGACAGCCACACAGCCACCGGCCCGGGCGTCCTCACATGCCGCGAGTCGTGCGCGGTCGTCACGGGCGGTCTCGACTGCGTCGGTGAGGTCCCGAGGACTGATCCACCTCCTGTCAGGAGAGGGGGATGTGCCAGCTGGCGGTGACGCTGCTTGGTGGTACCGTCGGCGACGTTACGGGCCAGAACTAGGAGGGCAACGATGACCGCACCGCTCCAGGTGATCGCCTTGAGCTTCAGCCGCGACGCCGGTTCCGAGGACAGGATCCTGGCCGAGGTAGACCGTCTGCGCGGCCGGGGAGTTCTCCGCCTGCTCGACATGCTCTTCGTGGCCAAAAGCCAGGACGGCACCATCGAACGGCTGACCATTGGTGATGAAGAGGACTTCGGCTCGCTCCTGGCCGCGGTGGTTCCCGTCGCGGACGGCGGTCCGGCTGTGCCGGCGTCAGCTGACGGTTCCGCGGCCTTTGACCGGGCTGATGCGCGGGCTCTGGCCGATTCTCTGGAGCCCGGGACCGCCCTGGCCTTCCTGCTCGTCGAGCACCACTGGGCCGCACCGCTTTTTGACGCCATCGCCGAGACCGGCGGCATGCTGACCGGCGAGGGCTTCCTGACCGCCGAGACCGGGCTGGTGGTGGGAGCCGAGGTCGCCGCCATGGAGGAGGCAGCTGAGGTGATCGCCCAGGCCCAGGCCGAAGAGGCCGTCGCCTTGCTCGCGACGGCCGCGGCCCAAGCCGAGGCGGCCCAGGCAGTGGCCGATTCGCAGCGGATCCAGTCTGCCGCTGCCGCCGACGCCGTCCGAGCGCTGATCACGGCCGGGCTGGTGGAAGAGGCGGCCGCCCACGAGGCGGTCACGGCGCTGGCCGCCGCCGGCCTCATCGTGGCCGCCGCCGACCAGGCCGCCGCTGACGCCGTGGCCGAGGACATCGCCACCATAGAAGCTGCCGACGAGGTGGCCGCCGAGTCCGTGGCGGACTCCCTCGTCACCATTGCCGCCGCCGACGAGATAGCCGTCGAAGCGACCAGCGAAGCCGGGGCACGAGTCAGGGCGGCGTCGATCACCATGGCAGAGGCTCAGGTCCTCCGGTACCTCCCCACACCACTTCCCTTCTCCGTTATCGCCGGCAAGCTAGGCATCTCCCGGTCCGCCGCCAAGGAGCGAGCGGCACGCCTGTATAACAGGCTCGGCGTCCACAACCGGGACGAGGCGGTCACCCGGGCCCGCTCCCTGGGCCTCATCAGCGCCAGGTAACCGGGGCGCGACGGGTTCCGGGCGGTACTCGACACCAACCTCACCGGCTACTTCCTGATGGCCAGGGAAGTGGTCCCCCGGATGCTGGACGCCGGGGCAGGACGCATCGTCAACATCTCGATGAATCATTCCACCATGAACCGGCGTGGTTTCGTCCCCTACGGCCCCGCCCGCGCGGGAGCCGAGGCGCTGTCCCGGATCATGGCAACCTCAGGGTCTGCCGCGACTACTGAGTGATCCGCTGCGCGGCCAGGGTGTGCCCCGCCGATCTGAGCCGGTCGGCGAGCGCGAGACCCATCGCCGTGGCCGGTGTCAGGACACCGGCGCGGTCGGGCAGGCGGTCCCGGTCCAGCGCGAGGCACAACGCGCTTTCGCCGAGCATCACCGATGTAGCGGCATATCCCGGGTCTCCCTGAGCTTCGATCGTGCCCAGATACCGACCCCCCGCCGACGTGCGGGCGTGGATCTGGATGCGGAACAAGCCCGTGCGTCGGGTCTTTTCGCTGGGGCCCTGGCCGGGTTCGGGCAGCAGCCGGTCGAGCAGCGCCCGAGATGGCCCGAACCCCAGCCCTGCCTCCGCAGCCTTCAGCGCAGCGCTGGCCGCGGCGCCAAGCATGGGCGCGGCCGGGCCGGTGCCGAAGCCGGTGACCTCCCGGTAGCGGAACTGGCGTCCGTAGGCCCAGCCCTGGAGGGCGTTGCTGCGGCGCACCACGCGGGTGTTGATCCCGGCCACAACGAACGGGCCCACCCACATCCGCAGGTCACCGTCGTAGTGGACCCAGTCCAGGTCACGCTCGTCGCCCAGGTTGGGTTCGGCGGCACGATCGGGGCTGAGCGCATAGGGGTCCTGGACCACCTGGCGGCGCTCAGCGCTGGCCCGCACCTCGTCTTGCTGCCCCAGCATCGACGCCAGCGTCCCGCTGCTGACACCGCCCTTCAGCGCCGTCACGACCAGCGTCGTGTCCTGCAGATCACCGGCGTCATCGGCACGGGCGGCGTGATGCAGCAACAGGGCCCCCAGGTCGGACGGAACCGAGTCGAACCCGCAGCCGTGCACGATGCGCGCGCCCGCGTCGGCGGCCACGTCCTGGCAGCGGTCGATGCTGTCCCGGATGAACAGCACCTCGCCGGACAGGTCCGCGTAGTCGGTGCCCGCGGCGGCGCAGGCTTCAACCAGCCCAAGCCCGTGAACGCGGTAGGGCCCCACCGTGCTCACCACCACCCGGGCCGCCCGCGCCAGCGCCGCAACCGACACCGGATCGGCCGAATCGGCGACCAGCAGCGGCCATTCCGCTGCGGCCTCGCCCAGGCGCGCCCGGACATCAGCGAGCCGCTGCGCCGACCGTCCGGCCAGCCCGATGCGGACACCGCCTAGAGCATGACCGGCCAGATAACCGGCCACCAGCCGTCCTGCGAAGCCCGTGGCGCCGAACACCACGACATCCAGCTCACGGTCCTCGCTCACCCGTTCATCCTAGACAAATCGGCGCACGCGATCCTGGTCCCGCGCAGCCCCTCAACGACCGCCATGCGCCGGCCTCGTCGTTGGACCACAGGCCCCGCTGAGGCCGGCCAGGTCCAGCAGCCGGAATGTGAACGCCTGCCCTGGATGAGATACTGAAGGCGCCCCCGCACTGGCCACAGCCGCCGCCAGGTGAGAAAATGCAACCATGGCTGGTAACGCGGATAACCCGAAGCGACAGTTCACCGCTGCCTGGCAGGCTGCTACGGCCGCCGTGGGCGAGTGGCGACAGCGGGTGTCGGCAGCGACTGCCGAGGCGCTGGACAAGCTCGATCCGGCGGTCCGCGCCGCGATGGAAGCAGGCCGTGCTGCGGTTACGGGAGAATGGCGTTCCTGTCATTGCCCGTGCGGCACCGCACACCCGGATGACCCAGGCGTGTGCGACGGCAGCGCCGTCCTGACCCGGCGGCTGGGCGAAGCGGACGTGTCCCTGTGCGCGCCGTGCGCTGTGGCCCAGGGTGTCGCGGAACTACCCCGTTAGGCCCCCGGGCGCCTGCCAGCGATCGCCTGACGGTCACGGGGTGCGTTACACGACGACCAGGTCGGCCGGGATTACGGCGGGATTACGGCTGCTAATGAACCGTGATCGGCCGACAGACAGATCGCTTAATACATGAGATCTGTGTCGCTCCCGAGTTCTTGCGGGTCCGGCTGGGAGCGGGCCTGGGAATTAACCGGTGATGGCGGCGTTCTCCTCGCCCCACTTAGCCATCCACGCCTGGTTCTGCACCGAGATGACTTGTTCGCACTCAGCGGCAAGTTCTGAGCCCGACAATGGGCGGCCGTCCGCTGCCGTGTGCCGTTCCAGGAGACGGCGAAGCTCGCTAGCGGTGCGGCTGTACTCGATCCACAGGAACTCATAACGTTCCGAGGCGAGATACGCTGCCAACGCTCCCCCCGCGGTCGTCGCCACAGCCGCCCACGCTCCCACGCTCGGTGAGATCCGTTGCCAGCGCCGCCGCGGCCAGAGCCAGCGTTACCTCTACCGTCTTCAGTGCCCGCAACCGCTGCCGCAGAAGGGGAGCCTTGGGCTCGTAGTAGCCGTCCAGCTGAGAGTCGCGCCCCCGCACATCCAGGTAGCTGCCCGCGTGGCGGACCGCAACCACCGTCCAGCCGGCTGCGCCGTCCTGCTCCGAGCGCACTCCCGCCAAGCAGGCCCGCTACCGCGCGGCCGTCCGCGACGTCCCCTATCCAGTGCAGGCGATCTGGGCGGCTGACGACCCGGCGATGACCCTGGCGGTCTATGGCGAGAAGGCACGCACCGCCGCCGGGCTCTCTCGCCTCCACACCGTGCCCGGCAAGCACTTCCCCCAGGAAGACCAGGCACCGGCCATCGCCCAGAAGATAGCCGAACTTGCCCTGCCCCGCCCGGTTAAGTCGGGCAGCTCGATCGGGCCGATGTCGGCGAACACGTCCCCGGGTCCGGGGTTGCCGGGGTGGGTTCGGCCGCCTAGGTGATGCATGATCCCCCACACCGCGTTCAGCGACGTCTGGACGGCGCCTTCGGCCCAGGCGGGTGTCCAGGAGACGTCGTCTCCGGCGATGAAGATGCCCTGCTGTTCCGGCGGCATGTGATCTTGCATGAAGTGGGCGTACATGCGCTGGTTGTACCGGTAGTGCCCGGGCAGCGCTCCCTTGAACGCCCCCAGGAAGTGCCGGTCGGCTTCCCAGGACACGGTGATCGGGTCACCGACGATGTGGCTGGCGATATCCACGTCCGGGTAGATCTTGCTCAGGGCGTTGAGCGCCAGCCGGACCCGGCGGTCGACCGGCTCGGGCAGCATCTTCAGCGCGTCGCTCATCCAGGAGTAGGTCAGGCAGATCACGCCCGGCTGGCCGGGACCGTTATCGAACAGGTAGGTGCCGCGGGTCAGCCGGTCGGTCAGCGTCATGCTCATCACGTCGCGGCCAGTGCGCGGGTCGGTGTCCTTCCAGAACGGTCGGTCGACCATCACGAAGGTCTTGGAGGACTGCATGTAACGCGTGCGGTCCAGGGCCGTCCATATCTTGTGGGAGAACAAGGACTCCTCGCACTCGATCTGCGTGGTGAGCAGCCAGCTCTGGCAGGTCACCAGTACCGTCGCGTACCGGCGGGTGTCCCCCCAGGCGTCCGTTACTGCGAGCCGGTCGTCGCCCTCACGCGCGATCCGCGCGACTCCGGCCCTGGGCGCGCCGGAATGCAGCGAGGCCAGCGAGGTGCCGGCGGGCCAGTGGGCGAGCCGGGGCGCAGGGTGGCGCCAGATCCCGCGGGGAATCTGCTCGGCGCCGCCGGCCACCAGCCGCTGGTTCTCGTCGCAGTTGGTCATCACGACCCGGAAGATCTCCAGCATGGAGTTCGGAAAGTCCGAGTCCCAGCCGCCGGTGCCGAACCCGACCTGGCCGAAGACCTCGCGGTGATGGAACGACAGCGAGGAGAACGCCTTCGAGCTCGCCACGAAGTCGTAGAACGTGCGGTCGTCCCAGCGGGGCACGAGATCGTTCCACAATGCCTTCAGCGTCCTGACGTCGCGCGCCCGGATCGCGTCCTGGATGGCTGTATAGCGCACCTCCTCCAGGGCCTGCGCCCATGCGTAAGCGACCTCGGTGAACAGCGGGGGAAGGTCCTCCAGCGTGCGCGCGTAGTACGTGATGCCCTCAAGATCGATGACCGTGCTGCCGGCCGCCTCGGTCAGCGGGTTGGGGAACGGCCGGGTCTGCAGGCCCAGCATGTCGACGTAATGGTAGAAAGACGTCGAGGACACCGGGAACCGCATCCCGCCCAGCTCCGCGACCACGCCGTCGGCTCCCTCGAACGCCTGCGAACGCAACCGGCCGCCCATCCGCGAGGCCTCGTAGACCACCGGCTTGAGACCGAGCCTCATCAGCTCGTACGCAGCGACCAGCCCGGAGATGCCAGCGCCGACGACAGCGACCTCTTCGCCATGACGTCCGGCCGGGATCGTCCCCAGGCCGGCCGGGTGCGTGATCCAGTCGTCGAACGGGAACGGGAAGTCCGGGCCGAACATCGTGACCGGTCCCGCCTGGCCACGAGGGGCATCGCGGCTGCGTTCGTTCATCATCAAAGCCCCAAACGCCGGCGGACAGGCCTGCTACGCGTGAGAATACGCAGCACCGCGCCCTACCTTCAATGCAGGCGCCGAACGAGGCTCACAGCCGAGATTCTAGGGGCACCCGACGTCGCCGATCCGTTGGGCGCGAAGGCTCGGATCATGGCGTCCTGGGTGAACGACATGACCAGGCGGCCAGGTCGGGCGGTGCCAGCCGAGCCGCCCGCGCATGGTAGCCGGCGATCTCCTCGTCCCGCCGGGCTACCTGCCGATTTCCTCTCCGCGGAGTCCAGCTACGCACTCAGCGCTTCCGCAGGTCCGGCCCGAACCCAGGCGAGGCCTGCCGCACCGGCAGGCGGGCCGCAAGCGGGCCAGCCAGGCAGCATACGCCAGCAACTCGGCTATGCCGCCAGGGCCCGGAACGGAGACGACGGGCCGGATCCGGCCGCCGGGCAACGCCAGCCATTCCCGCGGCCTATCCGCCGCCGGACCGCCAGGCACGCAACCCATAGCCCCTATTTTCCTCCTGACCGGCACCAGGTGACGACCCCTGCAGGATCCACCGGCTCAGCGCCGTCGGCGGGTCGGCTGGATGGCCGGGAAGAACCCCTTGACGGTGCCCTCGCTGATCAGGGCCACGGCGCGATCGCGGTCGAACTTCTTGCTGTGGTGGCTCTCAAGGGCCAGGATGAGCGCCATGCCCATCACGGCGCGGGCGGAGATGTCGGGGGACTCGAACGGGAAACCGTACCGGTCCTCGACCTCACGCCACGCCTCGGCCAGGCGGTCCATGGCTACCGCGAAATTCTCGCCGTAGAACCGCCGAGCTACCTGGGGATCCCCGAAAAGCACCAGGCCGAGCAGCGGGAGTACCTGTTCCAACGTCGAGGTGAGCTGCCGGTAGAGGCCCGTCATGGTCTCGAGTTGACGCTGGGGTGTCAGCGGCTCATCCCAGTCCACGACCGCCGTCGCGGCGACGAGATCGTCCACCGCCTTCTTGAGCGGTTCGACCACGGCCTCGAAGAACAGCTGATCTTTGCTCTCGAAGTGGCGGTAGATCACGCCTTCGCTGATGCCGCTGTGCTCGGCGATCACCTTGATCGTGGTGCCGTTCATGTCGCCGGTCTCGGTGAACGCACGCCTCGCCGCAGCCAGGATCGAGCTCTTCCTGGCCTCGGCGGTGAGCCGCCGACGTGGGCGCGGCCCACCGTCGGCCGACCTGCTCGGATCAGTAACCGCCTTAGCCACGAGATGTCCCTGCTCCGGGAACTGCGCCTGTGATGAGTGTGCGCATACTTTTATGGTAATCGAGGACCGCGGACTCGGCATCCCCGCTGAGACGCTGGCCGCTCTCAACGAACGGCTGGGCAAGCCACCGGAGTTCGACCTGGCCGACAGCGACCAGCTCGGCCTGTTCGTGGTCAGCCGGCGTGGTGCGCGTCCTGCTCGATGACCTCGTCCAGGAGGACCTGATCGAGGTGAGGACCGTGACGCCGCGAGGACGGGTGACCGACAAGCACCTGCTGAAGCAGGTCCTCGACGGATTGCACGCACTGTGATCCCGAGGCAGGCACCACGGTCGTTCGGCATCATTTAAAGAATCTTCCGAACGAACCGCGGTCTCACGATCTCCGCCCTTCATGTGGCAGCGCGGTCGCGTGGCCATCTCAAATAGAGGCCCCAGGGTCAGCCGATCATGTTGAAGGCGGCGACCACCTTGACTGGGCGCAGCCGCACGACTAGCTCGCCGGGCACCCCGTTGCGCCGCCCGAACTCCTCGGCGCGCTCCGGACCCACATAACGGGCCGCGATCGCGGTCGCCGTCCGGAGCAGTTCGGCCGGGTCCTCCGACAGCTCGGCGTCACCCTGGACCTGCACGAACGCGAACGGCGGCTCCTGCAGGTCGACACACAGGCTGGTCTGCGGGTCACGCGCCAGCGCACGGCCCTTCGCGGTGTCCTTACCCGTGTTGAACACCAGGCTGTCGTCCTCGACGATGAACCAGACGGGCGTGACCAGCGGGCGCCCGCTCGCGGCCAGGTAGCTCACCTTGCCGGTCCGCGTGCCGTAGGCGAGGAACTCCCTGACCTGGGGGTCGCGAAGCGAAGCCATGCTAGGAGCCGATCGCGTTGCGCAGGCCGAACACCCGGCGTTCCCGCCGCAGCGCCGAGGCCACCACCCGGTCCCGCCACGGCGTGCTGATCGCCGCCCGGTAGCCGGGATCCTCGAGGACCTCGGGCCCGGCCAGTTCGTGCACGGACAGGAAATCGGGCGCGGGCCCGTCCATGCCGCGGACGAGCCGGAACCGGCGAATGCGCCGCCACCCGGGGACCTCGAGCAGCATCGGGATGTGCTCGCGGGTGTACCAGGCGGCCAGGTCCTCCTCGGCCGACGCGGGCACCGACATCGCCACGGCCAGGACCACCGGTGCCGGGCGGCCGGCCGGCGACCCGTCCTCGCTGAGCTGCTCATAGATCCGCCGGTCCAGGGTGGCCAGGTCCGCGCCCACCGCCTTGTCCCGGTCGCTCGCCTCGGCGGCCAGCGCCTTGTACTCGGGGCTGTCGAGGACGTCGGGGCTGTCCAGCTCGTACAGGGCCAGCCACGGCGGCTTGGCGTCGTCAAGCGCGCGGTAGCGGTAGGCGGCGCGGATCCCCGGCACCTTCAGCCGGGCCGGGGCGTGTTCGTGGTCGTACCAGTCGTGGAACTCCGCCTCGTCGACGGAACCCGGCTCGGTGTAGACGTAAAAAAGCCCTGCGGCCATCGCGAGCGGACCTTCCGGTAGGCGACCAAGACTCACCCGATCGTATGCCAGGCCCCGCCGCCCGACGGCAAAAGGCCCCGCGACGGCGAACCGCCGCGGGGCCCTCCACGGAAAACTCAGTCGACCGGTGCCGCCATCGGGTTGACCCCGGCCAGGTCTTCCCGCTTGACCCGGATCGTGACCAGCGTGATGATCAGCGCGAGCAGCATGAT
>Ga0209039_10003870_pt1 | contig 11399 bp, 13 predicted proteins | sample BogFormECP12_OM1_FD_188238 | JGI IMG/M metagenome (GOLD analysis project Ga0209039, IMG submission 188238) | Bog forest soil microbial communities from Calvert Island, British Columbia, Canada - ECP12_OM1 (SPAdes) (version 2) | ecosystem: Environmental > Aquatic > Freshwater > Wetlands > Bog ... | reverse complement strand
TCAGGTCTGCTATTCAGCTGATGCTGAGTGAGCGCGATGCCGATATCATCCCGCCGACAATGTAGGAAGAAGTCTCGCTCGTCAGATTAGAGGATTTGACGACGATTATGGATCTGCCAATCTATCTGCGAGACGACGTCCTGACGAAAGTTGGACACGCCAACATTGCCGACCCGCTGAAACGCCACATGCGACGCTGCGTATTGATAGTGATTGGCTCCTGCAGGCGAAGGGCAGCTGCGTTTCTCGGGGCGGATGTCGCGAGGAAAGCGTTGGCGAGCATAGTTGGACGCCTGGGAGGACAAGTTCGCTCGAAGATGAGTTTAAGCACGGGCCGAGAGTTGAGAAGATCGTGGGTCACGGGTCCTGGTGATAGCGCGAGAGCGCCTCAGGCGATGGACGGACGAACTCGACGTGATCGCCTATCTTCTACGTGCCGCACGCGTCCGTCCGACGGCAACGGCGCGAGCGGGACCGGTGCCGGTGGGAGGCTTCCGTTCGCCGTCGATCAGTTGCTTTAGAACTAAAGCATTGTTACGCTCCAGGTTCTTCGAAGCGAACAGCAGAGAGAGACCGCGCCGGTTGCGGGCAAGGTCGTGGAGTTGTTGCAATGCAATGTGAGCGTCACCAGTGGTGAGTTCGGCGAGGTATTTCTCGCGGAACTTGCTCCACTGGACGGGATGCGCGTGGAACCACTTGCGCAACTCGTCGGAGGGCGCGACATCTTTCAACCAGGCGTCGAGCGCGGCGGCTTCCTTGGTCAAACCGCGCGGCCACAGCCGGTCTACCAGGACGCGTGCGCCGTCCTGCGGCGAGGGCGGGTCGTACACGCGTTTGAGCTGGACCGTCATGCGAGGTGTATTCTAACCCGGTGGCAGTGTGGAAATCGGCCCGCTTCCATAAATCCTGCCGATTCTGCGAGGAATATTGGGTTGATCTGCAAGTTGGCGAGCCGTTCCGTTCTGGCAGTCTTGATATTAGTTGCCTTAACGGCGTTGGCGGGCTGCGACTCCGAACCGCGAAAGAGCGACGCCGAGCTGGGGTTGAACCCGCAGCAGGCGCAGGGACGGCGAGTGTACGACGCGCGCTGCGCCGAATGTCACTACGCCTACAGCAAGCGCGACCTCCGCGGGCCCAGCATGCGCGGGCTGTTTAAGAAGCAGTTCATGAGCAGCGGCATCCCGGCGAATGACGACCGGGTGACCGACATCATCTTGCTCGGCCGGGCCAAGATGCCGGGATTTCAGCAGAAGATAACGCCGCAACAGCTGAACGACCTGCTGGCGTATTTGCACACGCTGTAGGAGTGGCCAGCAACCTGAGCGCGGATGCGGCATCGTACAATAGACATGTCGCATGGCTAGCGCTCCAGAACTCATCCAGATCGACGTCGCCCCGCGCACAGCGGCCCCCAAGCCGGAGTGGCTGAAAGCGCGCGCTCCTATGGGCGAGAACTACCACGACCTGAAAACGCTGGCGCGCCAACTCGACCTGCACACGGTGTGCGAGTCGGCACACTGTCCTAACATCGGCGAGTGCTGGAACCATCGCACCGCGACCTTCATGCTGCTGGGCAAGGTGTGCACGCGACGCTGCGGGTTCTGCGCTGTGCCTAAGGGGCGCCCGGAGGCGATCGATTTTGACGAGCCCGGGCGCGTTGCAGTAGCGGTGGAAAAGCTGGGCCTGAAGTTCGCCGTCGTGACCAGCGTGAACCGCGACGATGACAATGTTGGTGGGGCAAGAGTCTTCGCCAACACGATCACCGAAATTCGCAAGCGCATGCCCGACTGCAGAGTGGAAGTGCTGATCCCCGATTTCCAGGGGCTGGAAGAGCCATTGCAGATCGTTATGGATGCGCAGCCAAATATCTTGAACCACAACACGGAGACGGTGCCGCGCCTGTATCGCGTGGCACGCTCAGGAGCGCGCTACGAGCGCACGCTGCGATTGCTGGAACGGGCCAAAGAGATGAATCCCGCGATCCCGACCAAAACCGGAGTGATGGTTGGCCTGGGCGAGAGCACGGACGAACTACTAACGGTCTTCCACGAACTGGCAGCACGCAAAGTGGACATACTCACGATCGGCCAGTATTTGAGGCCATCCAAAGACCACTTGCCAGTGGCGCGACTGTACACACCGGATGAATTCCGTTTCCTCAAAGAAGAGTCGATGAAGATGGGATTCAAGCACGTGGAGTCGGGTCCGCTGGTGCGATCGAGCTACCACGCGCACGAGCAGGCGGACGCGGGGACGGGCGTGCGGGTCGTGTAGTTGTCAAGCTATTCTTTCGTACAGACCAACTGAAATCCGAACGCAAGCTTTGAAGAATTCCCAACCAAGCACAAGCGGCTTGAGTTGGGCACCCGCGGTAAGTCCTCATTCGACGATGAAGCTCGTCAGATTCCGCAGTACCGACGCCGGCGCCTGCACCTCGAGTTCGACGTAGCCCTCGCGATATTCGCGCGATATCACAACTGCCTTTGCATCCAGCGTGGCCAGCGCCTTGCCTTCCGACTGCGGCACCTGCAGCCGCACCTGACGAACTGGGTCCTGCTCGATCAATTCATCGATGCGCTGCAGCAGCCTGTCCATTCCAACGCCTTTGGCGGCAGAAACGTGGATGACGTCGCCGGAATCGATCAGGCTCTCGCGCTGGATTTCCGGCAACAAGTCGAGCTTGTTCATCACACAGAGGCGCGGCTTGTCGTTCGCCTCCAGTTCGCGCAGGACCTCTTCCACCTGCGCCTGCTGCTCCGCAGCGGCGGGACTGGTGACGTCGGACACTTGCAGCAGCAGCGTAGCGCGCTGCACTTCCTCAAGCGTGGCTCTGAAAGCAGATACCAGGGTGTGCGGCAGGTGGCGAATAAATCCCACAGTGTCAGACAACAGCACCTCGCGCTTCGAGGGCAGCCTGATGTGCCGCAGCGTGGGGTCGAGGGTGGCAAACATGCGCGGACTTTCCAGCACACCGGCGCAGGTGAGAGCGTTGAACAAGGTGGATTTGCCGGCGTTGGTGTAGCCCACCAGGGCGACGACCGCCACGGGCACGGATTCGCGGCGCCGACGTTGCTGGCCGCGAATGCGGCGGACGTTTTCGAGCTGTTCCTTGACGTGGCGGATACGGCGATAGATGCGGCGTCGATCGGTTTCGAGTTGGGTTTCGCCGGGTCCGCGAGTGCCGATTCCGCCGCCGAGTTGCGACATTTCCACGCCCCGCCCGGCGAGGCGGGGGAGCATGTACTCGAGTTGCGCCAGCTCCACCTGCAACTGGCCTTCACGGGTGCGGGCGTGACGGGCGAAGATGTCGAGGATGAGTTGGGTGCGGTCGATGACGCGGATGTGCAGTTCGCGCTCCAGATTGCGCTGCTGCGAGGGCGTCAGCTCGTGATCGAAGATCACCAAGTCGGGAGCTACGGAGGCGACCGCGCCGCTCAACTCCTCCACCTTGCCGCTACCGATGAGGGTCGAGGAATCGGGGCGCTGGCGGCGTTGGTGGATTTCTCCGGCGATGGTGGCCCCGGCGCTGAGGGCAAGCTCGCGCAGCTCAGCCATGCATTCTTCGGCGGAAAAAGTGCGAGGCTCGACATCGGCGGCGTGGTGACGGGTGTCGGCAACGCTGCGGGCCGCACGCGCGCTCGCCGGGACTTTGCCCAGCGGCTGTTGGCGGACACGCGATGCTGGCGCGTCCTCGACGTCCGTCGCACGGGCCTCAGTGGAATGCGGCCGGTTGTCGCGGCTTCCCAAGTTACGCGAAACGAACTCCACGCCGACAAGAAAGACGCGCTCAGGTTCGCTCCGGCGGTTGTGCCAGGAGCGATCGGCCGATCTGGAGTTCAGTCCGCCAGGGTAAGAAATACGTTAACTCTCCGGGGTGGGCGCCGGGGCCGCGGTTGCCGGTGGAGTCGGCGTCTCAGAGGCAGCTCTTGGCTCCAAGTGACGCTCGACAGGATGCGGCGGGCGCGACATGACCACCGTGGAAATGGCGTGCTTGAAGATCAACTGCTCCTGATTGTTGGTGTCCAAAACCACCGAGTACTTATCGAAGGAGCGAATGCGGCCCGATAATTTCACCCCGCTCAGCAGATAGATGGTGATGACACATTTGTCCTTGCGAGCCGTATTGAGAAAGGAATCCTGTATGTTCTGTGCTGGCTTGTTTTCCATGGGTGGTCCTCCTTACAACCGGCAAAAACAGCCCAGCCCCAGAGATCGTGGCCCCATAACGTTCCCGGGTCTGTAGACAGCAGTCCTCCCCGCGCCTGGCAGAACGGTGCGGGGTGCGCGAGGGTAAAATCCAGCAACTTTACGATAAGTCTCCGCTGGCGCAATTTCAACTAAAACCCGCGCATTTGTGGGGTGATGTAGAATTCGCCCGACCACACTGAGACGACAACAACCGCGGCCTGGCCGACGACGGTGTCCGCGGAAGGGGGAGAAAACATGACTGGAACGCTAGTTGCGATGTTCACGCCTCCGCAAATCGACTTTCCTGGAAGCGGCCAGACTGTGCTGATGCTGCTGCGTTGGGTGCATTTGATTGCCGGAATCACGTGGGTCGGCTTGCTCTATTTTTTCAATCTCGTGAATATTCCCTTCCAGCGGGAACTGGATGCTCAATCCAAGCTGGCGGTGGTCCCCAACCTGATGCCGAAAGCGCTATGGTGGTTCCGCTGGAGTTCCGTGGTAACGGTGCTGGCGGGCATCGCGTACTGGATGCACATCGTCGGGACAGACGTGCGGAACGCAATTGCGGGCGGACAGCAAGTATCCGGCGGCGCCATGCTGGGCGGGTTCTTCGTGATCTGGACTCTGGCGTTTGTCATCGAAATGGGCGTGCTGATGTCGCCGGCCGAGGGACTTAAGAAAGGGCCGGTGCTGGGAATCATCGTGGCGGTCGTGGTATTGGCGGCGTCCTACGTGTTCCTGGGGATGAACCAGCACGGCTGGGAGAGCAATCGTGCGCTGGCCATCGGCATTGGCGGCGGGCTGGGCTGGTTCATGATGCTGAACGTGTGGGGCATCATCTGGCGGATGCAGAAAAAGATCATCCGGTGGACGGAAGCGGCGGCGAAGGGTACAGCCATGCCGGCGGAGGCGGCCGCGGTTGCGCGGCTGTCGTTCCTGGTCTCGCGGGTGAACTTCTGGCTATCGTTTCCCATGCTGTTCTTCATGGGAGCGGCCAGCCACTACATTATTTTCTCGGTGCGCTGAGCTTTAGTGGGCGAATCCGAAGAGGAAGGCACCCACGAAGACGAGGACCAGCAGAAGGCGGAGGCGGGCGCCCTCAGGAGCGGGGCCCTGTCCGTCGAGCCGCGGGGGCACCCAGAATACGGCGACGACGGCAAGAATAAGTGCGGGCACGAAGAGAAAGGCGATCAGTTCGTAGTGAGCGACATCGAGGCGCAGCAGATGGCCATTGCGAATTGGACCGGAAAGGACGCCGCCCAGAAACCAGCAGAGTATCGCGCTACCCAGTCCGGCCAACGCCCCGAGCCCGCGCAATATGGGAGAAATCATTCCTGTCCTTGTGTGCGGAATCGCTAAGAGTGTAACAGCCGTTGCGCATCCTCACGAAATGAAGATTGAGACAAATTGCTTAACGCGGTGTTGATTTAGAGGTAAACTGCTGCCGCGACACTTCCGGGAGCATAGTCGACCATGGGTTCCAAGGCAGATTGGATGGTGGTTGCGGGTTTTCTATTGGCGGCGACGGGAGTGGTGCTTCGTGTCTTCATGATGATGCGATCGAGCGACGCGCATCCGGTCCATGTGGCGGCGAAGGGAGGACGCGAACTGCTTCGCTCCTATAGCGCTACATTTCCAAAGAGCCGCATTCCACTAGCGATGTTGGTATCGCTCGGTGTTGGGCTGGTCCTGTTGATCGCAGGTTTGCTGCTGGAGATGCGGTAAACGCGGATTCAGCGCGGGGCCGCCACTTTGTTAGTCGGGGCGATGCCGGACTTCACCAGCCGCCAAGGCCTGGGCTTGGGCATGCCTGGCGGCATTGACATCGCAATCATCTTCAGGTCAGCCGCGTCTTTTTGGCTGGTCACCAGCCGCATCATGTAACGGTCGGTGTCCTGCGAATCCGGGCCGTTCACGCTCATCAGAAGTCCGTCGGGATTCAGTACCGCAGCGATGATGAGGTCGGAAACCTGATCTTCGCTGACCGATTTCAACTCTCCGTTGTCATTCATTTCGAAGCTGTGCGCGTGTACTAACGAGCCAGTGAGTTGATCGCCGTGCAGTTCAAGTTGCAAGCTCAACCAAATCTTGCCATCGAACGTCGCCGTCCATATGCCTGCGTATTCTGCAAGAGGAGAGACTTTCGGCGTCTGCGGGGGCGCAGCGGTGCCGGATCGCGGGGGCGCCTGGCTCCAGGCGGAGAGGCTGAAGGCAACGACGGACAGACATGCGAACAGCAGTTTCATTTCGCGCTTCATTCGAGCGAAGTGAATTGTACTCCGAGCACGCCGATCGATTGTCAGGGCAGAAGGAAGGGGAACGCGGGCGCGTTCCCCGACGACGAGTGGCGTGATGCGGCCAGGAACGGGCCGCATTGATCATGTACGCTCTTAGCTTAGTCTCCCATTGCGGAGCGGATGTTGCTGCGGTCGCCCTTCAGGATGCGGGGCGGTGCTGCCTGACGTACACGCTCCTCCTGATGACAGTTCCAGCAGAGAGGTGCCATTTGATCCAGGGCGGTCGGGATTTCGTCAAGATGCATGTGACGCAGCTCAAAGAGTTTCTGATGCTCGTTCAGCAGCGCGAGGCGGCTGCGTCTCCAGTCGGCAGGCGTTAAAGGACGCTCGCAAATCGCACAAATCTTACCCTTGTACCACTTCTGCAACAGGCGCTCGAGGTTTTCGGGGGACGGATCGACCTGTGCGAGGCATTCTTGACCACAATCCCCCTTCTCGGGCCAGCGCGAGCACGATTCCAGTCGGTCGTGCTCTTCGCCACGCAGCGCGGTGCGGAAGGCAAACTTGCTATCGACTTCGACCGTGACGGGCTGATGGTTTTCCGGGCAGGTCACGGTACGTCGACCACGATTGCGGAAGTACGACTGCAAGCTGAGACCAATCGGAAGCGCCACCAGCAGAATTGCGCCGATGATGAAAAGAGCGATGGGAAATGTTGCAAACATGGGAGCACCTCCCGCCAGAAACAACGGGCCTAACAGTTTCTTTGTAGCGCGTTAGTAACCATAAAGCAGTGATTGAAAGCACCAGCGCATGTGACGCCCTGGCGTGGCGGGCAGATGGGCGTTTGGTTGGGCTGTATTTGGCTGGTTATAATCGGCGGCACCACTACACCAACCTCGCAGGTGAGCATGTCTCCCATCAAGCTGATGGCGTCGCGCAGCGCGTTTTCGCAGAATTTGCACTTCTCTCCCGCTGGCTGTCTGCGTGCAGCACTTGCGCTCGTGGTACTGCTGACGGCCGCGCGTGAGCTGCTTGCGGAACCGGCTTCTGGCAGCAAGCCACGGATCACGCTCGATGAGTTCTTCAATGCGGTGGACTTCAGCAAGGTGGCTCTGTCGCCCGACGGACACATGGTGGCAATCGCGACCACCCGCGCCGACTGGGACGCACAGCGTTTTCGCGAGGACTTGTGGCTATGGCGCGACGGCGATGGCGTGCTGATTCCTCTGACGCAGTCGGGCCATGATTCGGACCCCAAGTGGTCTCCGGACGGCAGGTGGATTGCGTTTCTCTCGGACCGCAATGGGGAGAGTGACGACTCCGACAAATCGGACGACGACAAGAAAGGCGTGACGCACTTGTACCTCATTTCGGTGAGCGGGGGCGAGGCGTTCCCCGTAACCCGCGGCGTTGAGGACGTGCATTCCTTTGCATGGAGTTCGGATTCAAAGACGCTCTACTTCGCCACTCGTATTCCCTGGACGAAGAAACAGAAGGATGAGTACAAGGAGCAGTGGAAGGATGTGGTGCGCTACCGCGAGCAGGAGCGTGGCGATGTGGTCTCGCGCATTTCGGTCGCCGAAGCGCTGAAGCGGCAGATCGACTTGGGCACGCAGGAAACGAAGAAGAGCAAGAAAGACAAGAAAAAGAACGAGGACGAGGAGACCGGTGAAACCCCGGGCGCGCAAACGGTGGTGACGTCGCCCTATCTGGTGAAGAGCATGGCGGTTTCGCCCGACGGGAGCCAGGTGGCCTACTCGACCGACAGCGTATCGCAGCGATTCGAAGGGCTCAAGGAGATCGAGATTTACGTTGCCGACACGAGCAAGGCAGGTCCGCAGAACATCGCGCGGCATGTGACAAAGAACGAAGCGCTCGAGGACGAACTGCAGTGGTCGCCTGATGGAAAGGACGTGTTCTTCGAAGTCGAGCAGGGCTCGGTGGAGGGCACCTACGCCGACTTGCAGCCGCGCGTCTACTCCGTCGATGTGGCAACTGGCAAGCCCACGCGCTGGGCAGCGAACTTTGACGGATCCGTGAACCACTACGCACTGGAGGCGAACGGAACGATGCTGGCTCTTGGAATGCTGGGCACTGCGACCGCGCTCTATCGGCAATCATCACCGCAAGCACCGTTCAGCAAACTTGATGGATGGCTTGGCACGTACGCGCACGTGGTGACCGCGATAAACTCGCCACGCATTGCGTTCACCTATTCCGAGGTGGACAAACCAAGTGAGGTCTACATCGCCGAAAGCGGCGATAAACTCAACGCGGCGCGGGCGATCACGTCGTTCAACAAGCTGTTCACCGAGCGCGATCTGCCTAAAGGCAAGCCGTTCCGCTGGACCTCGGACGACGGCACGCCGGTGGAAGGCATGCTGCTGTATCCTCCCGGGAAGTTCGAGGCGAAGAACCTACGGTTGTTCGTATTGATTCACGGCGGCCCGATGGATGCCGATGGCAACTACTTCGGCGCCGACTGGTACAACTGGGGCGTGTATGCCGCCAGCCAGGGATGGCTGGTATTTCGTCCCAACTATCGCGGATCAGCGGGCTATGGCGACAAGTTTGCGCTGGCCATCGTGCCCAAGATCGTGTCGGCTCCAGGACGCGACATCTTGAGCGGCGTCGAAGCGTTAGTGAAGGCGGACATTGCCAATCCCAAGCAGATGACAATTGGCGGCTACAGCTACGGCGGCTACATGACCAACTGGCTGATCACGCAGACCAACGAATTCAGGGCGGCGGTGACGGGGGCCGGCGCGGTGGAGCACATCGGAAACTGGGGCAACGACGACACCACCTACGACGATGCATTCACGCTTGGCGGGCTGCCCTGGGAGGCCAAGGCCCGCCAGAACTACATCGATGAGGCGGCGATCTTTCGATTCGACAAGGTGAAGACACCGACGCACATTGTGGCGGGCGAAAGCGACGTCCGCGTCGCCGTCGCAGAAGACTACCTGTTGGAGCACGCACTGCATGTGCTCGGGATTCCGAGTTCGCTGCTGATCTTTCCCGACGAGGGGCACGAGTTGGACCAGAATCCGTGGCACGGCAAAATCAAAGTACGGGAAGAAGCCAACTGGATCGAGAAGTACTGCGAGTGCCCGGCGAAGTGAGAGCGGTTTGCTTTCAAGTCGCTTGACAATCGCTGAGCCACTGAACATACTTGCGCCGTTTGATGCGTAGACGACACGGCGGTGACGTATGAAGAAGAAAACAAATCAAACGGCAGCTAAGAAGACCAGCGTTCACAGCGTGGCGAAGCGCGCGCTGGTGAAGGCATCCAAGACCGCGAAGAAAATTGCGGCTGCGAAGCCTGTGAAAGCGTCGCCGAAGAAACCCTTGGCTGCGAAAAAGGGCGCGGCGGCAGCGGTTTCCGCAACTGCATCTGCCAGCGACGGCAAGCTCACCTTCAATCACGCCATGATTTACTGCAAAGACGTCGAACGCGCGATGCGCTTCTATCGCGATCTTATGGGATTCAAGCTGATCGAGGACTTCCGCTACGAAGGTACGGCGGTGTATGCGCGGCTGCACGCTCCGGGCGGCGATGGAACGATTGCGCTGCATCAGGCGGGGCCGGGCGCGTCGCTAGCCAGCGACGGCGTGCGGCTGTACTTCGAGGTGCGCGACCTCGACGAGTTTTGCCGCAAGCTGATACAGAAGGGCTTCTACATCACGCAAATGCCACGCATGATGCCCTGGGGATGGAGACATGCCTACCTCAACGATCCTGATGGGCACGAGATCAGCCTGTACTGGGCAGGCGAAAATCGCATGAAGAAGACGGTGATGCAGGCCGCGCGGGCGGCGGCGAAAGGGTAGGGGCACACCGGTTGGCGTCCCGAGTGGGAATCTTCAAGGAGCCGCACGGCCATGGAAGAGTCGAGGCTCTGGAATGGCATCCGTTGTCCAGATCAGTGTGGCTCTTTCAGGACTCCCATCCAAACATCCTCTACTCTACGCCACCGCCAACCGCTCGCGGGCGTTGAGATAAAGCCGCGTTCGGACCATTTCCGGTGTCACCCTCTTGAGCGACGACCATCACGTCCCAACTCTCTTACGCTGTGTCATCCTGAGCGAAGGCAGCGCGCTTCGCGCCGCCGGAGTCGAAGGACCCCTTTCGCAGCCGAGTACCCTGACCATGCGTAAAGAGCGACATTACTCCGTTTACATTCTCGGAAGCTTTACCGGAACGCTCTATGTCGGCGTGACCAGCAATCTTCCCCGCCGCGTGTGGCAGCACAAGCAGCACGCTATTGAGGGATTCACCGCTGAATACGACGTTACCCGGTTGCTATATTTCGAAGTTTACGATCATGTGGTGAATGCGATTGCGCGGGAAAAGCAACTGAAGGGCTGGTTGCGGGCAAAGAAGATCGCGCTCATCGAGAAGAAGAATCCGCGTTGGGAAGATCTTAGCCGCGAGTGGAATAAGCCGGACACACAGCCGCTTACGGTAAAGATCATGCGACCCGAAGATCGTCGCGGGTAAAGGGGTCCTTCGACTCCGGCGGCAAGGCCGCCTCCGCTCAGGATGACACGGGTGCATTGATTGTCCGGCGAGTATACCTGGAATGGTCGCTCGCCGGAGCGCTGCCCAGGTGGGACGTTTCTTCGACAACTTCCTGATTGACGGTGTGGTCCTTCGGTCGAAATTGCCGAAGAGTCCAGCATGAGCACCGATGCTGGAACATTCGCAGACTGGTTGAGTGAAGTGTGCAAAGCCCTCGACTCGATCAACATGTCAATGGAAACGTGGCACGCCGTTTGGCCATTCGACTTCGCCCGTGAGTTCGCAGATGGCACCGCCCCCAGTGTGACGGCCTTGAAGGCGAACAGGTTTTGGTGGCGGCAACAAAATCAGCGAATAGATCAAGATTGGATTTTAAGATGGACTAGTGGTGAACCCGTGGCCGCCGGGGATACAGCGAACCGGCGAGCAGTAATGGGGAGTAGGAA
>Ga0209039_10003869_pt1 | contig 11399 bp, 10 predicted proteins | sample BogFormECP12_OM1_FD_188238 | JGI IMG/M metagenome (GOLD analysis project Ga0209039, IMG submission 188238) | Bog forest soil microbial communities from Calvert Island, British Columbia, Canada - ECP12_OM1 (SPAdes) (version 2) | ecosystem: Environmental > Aquatic > Freshwater > Wetlands > Bog ... | reverse complement strand
ACGTTTCGGTAGTGGTAAAGTTTGATCGAGAGGCGGCTTTATGCCGCCAAGTGGCGAGGTAAACTCGCCACGACAACATCAAACGGTACCACTGCCGACGTCCGCGCTTGTCGCGCGGCGGCATCGGGGGTATGATACGTGCATGAAAGTAGGGTAGTCATCGTGCCGGTTCTGAAGAGTGTGGGGTTATGAAAAACTGCTCCCGAGTGATTCTTCTTTTTCTGGCGGCGTGTCTCTTACCCACTTCCGCCATGGCACAGGGTCTGGGATCGTTAAGCGAAACCATCGGCAATTCCAATACCAGGTCACAAGGAATCTGGATCGTGGCGGGGAAGGTCAAGACCTTTCAGGGCGACCCTCTGCGGGGCGCCACAGTGACGGTTACACCCCTTGTTGCCACGGATACCCGAATCCTCGCCACCGATCCTCAAGGAAAGTTCCGGACGGAGTACACGTTAAATGTTGAAGTGGTCCGCGAGCTCAGCGTGTTCTTGACGGTAAAGAAGAAAGGGTTTCAGACAGCGCACAGGTATGTCAATTATACCAACTCTAGCAAGAACTGGGAGGTTCCACTTACTCTGCGTGATACGGTTGAGGACCCCGGACTGCTCTCCACGGCAAATTTGATCTCCGGCTTGGCGCCCAAGCTGAAACAACTCGGGCGTGCGGACGGGCTTTCGGCGAAGAGCGAGAAGGATTACGCGCGAGGCGTGGCCGATTTTCTCGACCAGCGCCATCTCGAGGGAGCCGTGCCGCTCCTGGACAAAGTCCTCCAACGTGATGCCTCCTGCGTCGCCTGCCGGACCATGCTGGGCCTCGCAGAGTTGAGGTGGGGTGACTGGGACGGCGCCGACAAGACTCTCTCCGAAGGTGTGAACGCAGCGCAAGCTGATCCCCAATTGGCTCGCGCCGAACTGTTTGTGGCTTATGGAACCTGGGAAAGTTGGCATCATGACCTGGAAAAAGCGGAATACTTCTTCCAGGAAGCGCTCAAGCTCGCGCCGGAGGACGCGCTGACCCTTCAGGAACTCGGCCGCACCCAGGTGTCACTGCAAGAGTTCGATGCCGCGAGTGAGAACCTAAAAAGCGCCCTGGCCGCTGGCGCCGGGCAGGACGCGCGGCTTCTATATGTCGAAGCTCTGCTGGGCGCTGGGCGTCCCGTGGAGGCTAACGCCGAAATGAACAGCTATCTTAGTGGGCGCAACGTAAAGGAGATGCCCCTACTGGTTCGCCAAGTCTGGGCGAACGTTCAGAATCGGGAAAAGGCCGAGACCAGCTACCTTATGACCAAGGGGCAGAAAGGCCAGGCACACCTCGACTTCCTTCAGCACCCCCCCGCCGACCTGGTTCAAGGACTCCAACCGCCGAAGGACCAGGAACAACTGGTTCCCATCCTCGACGCGGTGGGCGCGAAGATCACGGAAATGACCAAGAACTTCCCCAATACCAGCTCGCTCGAAATGATCCACCAGGAGAAACTGGGCCACAAGGGGGATATCAGCGACGAACAGAACCAGAAATTTCGGTATCTGTGCATTGTGCCGAGCCAGGCTTGGGGGCCAGGCTTTATTGAATATCGCGCTGATCTCTCCGGAAATGAAGCTCTGCCCAAGGGATTGGCCGAAGGGTTCATGCTCACCAAGGGGTTTGCCTCGACCGAGCTGATTTTTCATCCGAACTACCGCTCGGAGAGCCATTTTCGTTACCTCGGGCAACAGAAAGTTAATGGCAGGGGTACGCATGTGGTGGCATTTGCGCAGATTCCCGGGAAAGCCCACTTAACTGGCAACTTCCGGAAGGGGCTGACCTCAATCACCACCTTTTCCCAAGGGCTGGCATGGATCGATACTGCCAGCTACCAGATCATTCGCCTCCACACGGACCTCTTGACCCCCCTACCCGACCTTAAGCTGGATCGAGAAGTCATGAATGTCGACTTCAATGAGGTCCACTTTAAACACGTGAAGGAAGCCTTGTGGCTGCCGCAGGAAGTCACCGTGACCCTTGATTGGAACGGCAAGGTGCTGCGCAACACGCACGAGTATTCCGACTTCAAGATTTTCAAGGTGGATGCCTCGGAAAAAATCGGGAAACCGAAAGAATCGGCGCAGTCAGCCAAGGGAACCCCGGTGTCCGCGCTTCATCAGTGACTTCGGGGGAGAAATCCTGATCATTACTCCTGAGAAAATGTCATGAGCTGGCCTACATCACAGGAACTCGCCCACTACACGTGCTATAGAACGGCAGGTCCTCTCACCATCGACGGCAAGCTTGATGAACCTTCTTGGAAGCTGGCGCCGCGTTCGGGGCGTTTTGTGGATATCGTCACCGGCAAGCCTGCGTGGTTTGACACGCGGGTGGCCATCCTGTGGGACGACACCTGCCTTTACTTCGGGTTCACCGCCGAGGAGACCAACGTCTGTGCCACGCTCACCCAGCGCGACTCCAGAATTTACGAAGACAACGACCTGGAAGTGTTCATCGCCGGCAGGGATGCCTACTACGAGTTTGAGATCAATGCCCTGAACACCATTTATGAAGTCTTTTGGATTTGGAAGGACATCTTCCGGCCCGGCGCTCCTTATTTCGGACGGCCGGAGTTCAACCCCGCGGCCCACCCGACGCTGGAGATTTACGGCATCGGCGGCCACGTACACCCGCGGGGCGAGCGCTGGGGATTTCTTGATTGGGATTTTCCCGGCCTGCGCCACGCCGTACACGTCGAGGGAGTCCTGAACAAGTGCGCCGGAACCGACCAAGGATGGAGTGCGGAACTCGCTTTTCCCTGGAAAGGCTTGGAATTGCTTGCGGACGGCCGTTCCCTTCCCCCCCAAGAGGGCGACATGTGGCGCATTGACTGCTCGCGCTTTCAGCAGGCCGGGCCGGACAGCCAGCGCCTGGACCCCAGCGCGGGGTGGACCTGGAACCGGCACGGCCACTACGACTCTCACATCCCCGAGACATTCACTCACGTTCACTTCTCCACTCAGGTCGTTGGAAAACCATCCGAAAAGCGCTAAAATAGGCCTGCGGGTTTCCTTATACTTCACACTCGATATGCATGGGCGGCGGCTCCTTACGCACCCCATGTGCAACTCTTCATCAGGGACACCCATCAGATGTAATAAAGAGTTAGTATCCAAAACTAAGATGGAGGAGGGAATTTATGTCCATTTTCTCCTTGAAGAGATATTGCCCAGAGTGTCAGTGCAGAGATTTTCGCAGATCCAGGCGCCGGGGAATAATTGAAAAGGTCGTCCTCCCTTTTCTTCTGTTGCGACCTTTTCGCTGCAAGAAATGTCACTCCCGCTTCGTCGGGTTGTGCTTCGCTGCATCGGTCAAAGAGGATGAACCCGACAAACCAATTCAGGGCAACATGGTCGATTTCTGAAGGGTCCGCAGCCTTTATTTCACAACATATATGGGCGCGAGCCTTTGACGCACCTCACTGGCAACACAATTGCGGGAACGTACATCGCAGTTAATAATCATTGAGTATACCCACCCATCAAAGGGAGGGATTTTATGTCGCTATTATTCTTAGAAAGATATTGCCCATGGTGCCATAGCGGAGACATCCACAGATCCAAGCGCCGGGGAACGATTGAAAAGGCCGTTCTTCCTTTTCTTCTGTTGCATCCTTTTCGCTGCAAGAAATGTGACTCTCGCTACATCGACCTGTCCTTCGCTGTGCGGATGGACGTACCCCAAAAACAAATCCATGGCTGCCTGGTCGATTTCTGAAAGGTCCGCGGGAAATCAATGCCTGGCCCGAGGATAAAATCCAGGCTGCGTAAAGCCGCGCAGTTAAGCATCGAGGGTGTGTGCTATCCAGCGGATTCGCCGCCCCGCGCATAGTATGAATTCCGCTGCCCCAAGGCGCGCAGCGCGTTGCCGCTCACGCGCATGGTAAGCCACTCCTTCATCACTTTTGCCCCCAGGGATTCGTAGAACTTGATGGCCGGAGTGTTCCAGTCGAGCACCTGCCACTGGCATCGCCCGCAGCCTTTCTCCACGGCCACGCGGGCAAGATGCCCGAGCAGCGCTTTGCCAATCCCTTTCTGTCGAAACCGCGGCCGCACAAAGAGGTCTTCAAGATAGAGTCCGGGCTTTCCTTGCCAAGTAGAATAGTTGAAGAACCAGAGCGCGAAACCCGCCGGCTCGCCGCCCCATTCAGCGATCTCCACGTAGAAGCGCGGCTCACTCGAGAAACCATCCCTCCGCAGATCGTCGGGCGTGGCCACGGCTTCCTCCGGCGCGCGCTCGTATTCGGCCAACTCACGGATGAGTTCCAGAATCAGCGGGATGTCGTCAACGGTGGCTTTTCGAATGTTCATCATGCTAAGGCCGGGCCGCGTGGTCGGGGCCGGTGATGTGCCTTTCGATCTCGTCAGGCGTCATTGTGCATCCTCCGATTTCAGCCCATCCCACGACCGGTAACGTAATGTCAGGTTACCATCAACCCCGCCCAAAAGAAAAGGCCGCGAAAGTATTTGGCCAAACCTCACTGCGAAGCTCCCGCGACAGTTGACACGCGACCACTGTCGAGGTTTAATAGCATCCCAATTCAGGAGGTGAATCCATGTTGAAGCGACGGAATTTCTTGGCAAGTGTGCTAGGGGGAGTGGCAGCGGGTGTGGGGATGGGGGTTCGCGATCTTTGGGCAGCGGGAGGGCCTGCCTGGCCCGGGCCCATCGGGCTCGAACTCTATACGGTCCGCGACCAGTTTGCCAAAGACCCGGCCGGAACCCTTCAGAAGGTGGCGGCCGTTGGTTACAAGGAAGTGGAAAGCGGACCTAGCATGTCCGCGGCGAAAATGCTTCCCATGCTGCGCGCCAATGGCCTGGCCCTTCCCAGCACTTACGTTGACGCGCCGAAAACGCTCGAGGATTGGAAGAAGATGGTGGCATTGGGCAAGAGTTATGGGGTGCATTACATTGTGGTCGGCGACAATCCTCGGCTCTCGACCGATGCCTGGAAGCGCCGAGCGGATCTTTTCAACCAATGCGGAACGCTTTCCCTAGCCGCCGGCATGCAGTTCTGCTACCACGCGCATTTCAACGAATTTGCGCGTGCCGATAACACCTGCGGCTACGACATCATGCTCACGCAGTGCGATCCGAAGCTCCTGAAAATGGAAATGGATGTTTTCTGGGGCGTTTATGCCGGTATCGACCCGGTGGATTACTTCCAGCGCTATCCCGGCCGCTTCCCTCTGTTGCATATCAAGGATCTCTACAAAGACGTTGCCGTCAACCCGCACGAATCTCCTGCCGACGATGGCCCCAATCCCTTCGCACCGGTCGGGCAGGGGAAAATTGATTGGCGCCGGATCTTCGCCCACGCGGGCGAGGCCGGCGCTAAACACATTTTCGTCGAGCAGGACCGCTGCAACATGCCGTCGCTCGAGGCCATGAAGATCAGCTACGACTATTTGAAAACCTTGCACCTGAGTTGAGGGCCTTGCCGGCCGTCGGGCATCAGGCGCCCATCCGGAATCCGGCACTCTCTCTGCCGGGCTAAGCGTCGAGTACCTGTCACCATTGCAGGACGAATCCATGGCTCACGGGTCGCCGACCGGCGGCCCGGTGGGCCAAGCTGGAAACGTCCCGCTATAACATTCTTGCTGGGCGTTCCCCGATCAGCTCTGCCATTATTTTCACTAACCCAATTTCTTTTCATCAACTTATACACAGGACAATTATAAGTAGCTTATTTTTCAATAAACTATACACAGAGCCAAAAACTGACATTTTTTCTACACTTGTTTTCAATAACTTATACTGACTTACCTGCATTTTTAGATTCCCCTTTTTTCCGAGCACCGTGCCACACAGTCTTGTTAACATATTTAATTTCAATGACTTGGCAATTTTGGTGAATCAACATAAATATCGCTAAATGCCTTTATTATCATCAACATATACACAGAAAATCTCTAAATGCCACGGACCTGAGCCACTGGTTTCACCCATCCGACGCCAAGAAGTCTGACCGTTGCCCGGTTTCCCGTACGGGGGATGTGGGTCTGGGCATTCGTTCTTTCCTCCATTGTCTGCCAGGGAATTCATGAGATGGGCATACTCCTCCGGGTCCTCGGCCAGTTGGGCTGGCCTTAATGACTAGTATACTACGGCTATACTGCTTGTCAATAGGAAAAGTCGTCTAGAGGCTAGAAAATTGAACGCTGACGAAATGTCGTGGCTCGTCCCTGCCGGTGGGAAACAGCAAGTGCAGCGCGGACCCCCGTTTTTGGGGTCCGCGGTTCTTACTCGGCAGATACGCCCTTCCGGGGCTTGTGGCTTGTTTTGCTTCTTCTTCGACCCGCCAACTACTCTACCGAGAAATCGTAGATGAAAGCGTCCTGTGTGCTGGCTCCGTTTGTGCGGAGGTAGAAGGCGTACTCTCCAGACTTTAAGCCGCCCGTGGGGACAACCTTGAAGAGTTTGGCAGAGACCGCCCTAATGTCGGTCTGAATTTGCGAGTTAATTGATATACCTTTGCTCTCCCTCCCAAGCCCGGCTGCCTTGGCTTCAAGCTGCCTCCGGTCGCCGTGCACATTAAGCCGCGCAAGCACCAGGCTCAGTACCCCCGGCGGGTCCTCTGGGCTACTCCGGTAATAAAACACCGGCGACGAAGCCAAGAAGATGTCGGCGTGCTTGCCAGGGATTTGAATATTGACCTTCCCGCTTACGATGCCGAAGGTGACGGCGCCGGCCAGGCGGCTGCCGCTGCGATGGAAGAGCACGGCACGTCCAACAATAGGTTGAATTCCACCCTTGGTTAAACAATAGAGCCCTGGCTCGTCCGGGGCAGGGCCTTGGCTTGCGTCCTGGCCAACCATCGAGCCAGATGCGAGATAAAGCATCAACGCAAGTATTAGTGAGAATTTCATTCCATCCTCCTTGAGCGCGGATGGCGGGATGGTAACGGAGACCCCACGGCAGCGCAAGAATGAATAACAGCATGGAAAGTGTGACAGTGGAAAGTGGTAGCCACGGTCAATCTGCGTTTGATTGATCGTGGGTTCGTCTCGATCAGGAGAGCCCACGGACAGAAAGGCGCTGCCGTGATGGCTACCGGCTACTTACTCGGCAGCACGACGGGCGGTAGACCCCACAAGTGGGCAAAATCGTTGTACATATAGTAGAGCACCCCGCCGTTCATCCAAGCGCAGCGGTTAACGCCCGATTCACTCTCTTGCCGGCCAAACTGGAAATGTGCGACCCCGTCCTTGACCTCGATTGAAACGTCACGAATCGTGCCCATGACCCCGTGGGCGTCCCATGAGAGAAACTGGTAAGCAAACACGCTACCTCCGAGGGTTCGCTCCATTTCGGAGCGGCTCATTCCAGACCAGTGGAATTTGCGCTTCCCCCGTTGAGCCCGCACTTCAACCGAGACCCGGGGGTACTGTGCCTCGAGCTCCTGCAATCTGAGCTTTGCCTCTGCAAGCTCTGAGGGGTCAAGCGTGTCTGGCTGTTTCTCGAAAGGGTCGAGCGCCTCCAACATCGCATTCATTCTCACCTTGGCTGCATTAAAAGCGCGGTCGCCGTGCCTCAAGAGGAAACGCCATTCAATCCACAACTCATAGAGTGCACGCTGGGCTGGCCCAATGGCCTGCGGTAGCCCCCGCGTGATTAGCATTAGGATAGCCTTGGCCTGCGTGAGGGCAGCGTTCAACCACGTACTCGTAACGACGAAAACCTCCATAAGATCAGGAGCCACCTTTGGTTCATTGCTGCCCCTGACTTCTTCCTCGATCTGTTGGATCAGCCAATCGAGCCGGTGGATTTCAGAATCAAACACAGCGGCCCCGTCCTCGTCGAGAATTGCCTGAGAGTCGTGGGACTTGGTGTCTCCCTCATTGCGCTCGCACTCCTCAGAGGGAGTGGATTCGGATGTTTCCCGTTTCTGGCTTTCTTGCTCACCGAGCAATTGGCCAGCACTACCCCACCACCGGACGATGTCCTCATCCAAACTTGAAAGGTACGCGTCGCCTGGAGAAACCTCCCCGAACTCGGCTCTTGTAAAGACGATTTTTTGAAGGAACTCAATAAAGCGGCTGACCGATGGGCCCGTCGTTGCGAGCGTCAAAACGGTTCGTCCCCGTTTCAGCTCATCTGCTAGTGATGACCAACCATCGGCCTCCGGTGTCGCAAGTCCGTATCGGCCAATGGCCCAACTGAGGGAGTGTTCGACGCTCCGCCATGTAGCGTGGACGATTTCTTCCCTCCCGGCGTGGAACCTCTCTTTAAAACTCCAGTCTTGGTTTCGCGTGAAAAAGTTCGCAATCTTTGCATCCACTGCCGTCAAAATCTTGTGGTTTCTTTCAGAAAGGACCATTCTGGGATTCTTGAACCACTCCGACAGCATTTCCCCATCATCACAGAGGGCGAAGTAGCACATGAGCGCGAAGTGCTCCTCGAAGCGCGAAACCATCACGCCGTTGCTTGAAAGGTCAAAATGGTATAAGGCTAGAATCGCTGCGCTCAAGCTGTCGATCGCAGAAACTGCAAGACCTGCCAGTGCCGTAGTGAGGTCCCCTCGACGGAGGCCATGCTTAGAGAGGACGCGCAGGAATTCCGTGCGAAGGAAGGCAAGCACTTCCAACAGTCTTTCACAACATTCCTCAATTTCACCTTCAGGCACGATTCTTGCTGTCACCCAAACCATCCTGCGACTGATTGATTTCTCGCTTCTTCGCTTCGACCTGCTGCAGCATCTGTTCTTTGTAGCTCGCCTTCATTTGTGCTGCCAATTCGCGAACTGTCTGATTACCGATGTACGGTGCAAACGCCCTGTCGACGATCTCCTCCACTTGAGCTAACGCCCGCTGAACATTTTGGGGGTCAGTTACGTTGTCGATTTTCACTTGACCGAGACTTCCATTCACGGCTTGTAAGGCTCTTTGCACTTCGTCGAGGTACTGAGTCACGTTACTGAAGTCTATATTGAAATTGAACACGGCTTTCCCCTTTCTGCATATGTGTCTACAGTCACGAGAAGCACATCACAGCTGGATTGTAATCCTGCAGCTCGGGATGTCAACGCCAGTTGGCGGACCACTGAATTCGGAGCCCTCGGTCCCCGCGCTGCCAACCCTGGGTGTCTAGAACATCTCCTCCTGTTCGTGTTTCGTCTTCCTCTCGGCTTTGGCAAAGGTTTCGACGCGGTGGGAGGGGTATTCGAGTTTCTTTCCCGCCAGCAATTCAGCGATGGTGAGGATTTGGAGGCGGGGATAGCGGCCTGGAAAGTCTTTTGACTCGTAGAAGCCCGTGGCAGCAGCTTCGGTGAGCATGTTTTTGTTGGGTTCGCGCAAAGTAATCAGGATGCCGATGGGAGCCTTCTCGCGGTCGAGAACGCCTTTCAGGTCGCGGACATGGTTTACGCCGATGTAGCCGCTCTTTACTTGCACGATCACCTGCTTAGCTTGGCCGCTCTTGTCGTCGAAGAAATTAATATAGCCGTCGATTCCTCTGTCCGCGCCCTTCTTGTGGCCTTTGGCAGGCCGCGCATTCACCAAGTCCACGGCCCACCATTCGAACTGGTGCGGGCTGATTTCTTTCAAGGCTTCCGCGCTCTGCAGGTCCCTCGGCGCGCCAACGATCTCGTAAGGACTCAGTTCCTCGCGGAAATGATCGCGGAGGCGGCGCTGCACGAGGTTTATGGCGAGATAGGTGACATCAATCCCAATCCAGCGTCGCTTCAGTTTTTCCGCCACGGCAATAGCAGTGCCGCACCCGCAAAAAGGATCGAGAACTACATCGGCCTCGTTGCTGCTGGCTCTGATGATTCGCTCGAGCAAGGCCTCGGGCTTTTGCGTCGGATAGCCGAGACGCTCTTTGGACTGAGAGTTGATAAAGGGTATATCTTCCCAAATTGTTGTTAGAACTGGGCCGTGCATTTCTTCGAGATACCTTTTGTACCTTGGCATCCCCGACTTGGTGTAAACGAGGCGGCCCTGATCGTGGAACTGCTGCATCTTTTCTTTGGTCCACCGCCACACCTTCGTAATCCCCCGCCACTTGTAAGTGAGGTTTGGCCGGTCCTTGTTGGGGTTGGTGCAATCACTCAACGTGAACCGGCGCCCGGTGCCTTTTTCGATCGACGAATAGTGGCTCTTTAGATAATCGAGGTCATAGTTTCTGTACTGTGTGTGCCACGTGGGGTGCTCACCTCGCGCGAAACAGAAGATAATGTCATGCGTTGACGGGAACCTCGTGAACGCGTGTCCCTTCGGGTCCGCCCGACGCCAAATGATCTCATTGCGGAAGTATTCCGGCGCGAAAACTGCATCCAGCACCAACTTTAAGTAGTGGCTCGCGGTCGGGTCACAGTGGAGATAAATGCTTCCGGTCGACTTTAAGACCCGATGAAGCTCGACAAGGCGAATCGCCATCATCACCAGATAAGCCATCATGTCATTTCGGCCGAGGAAGGCGAGCAACGCTTGCATCAGGTCCGCGAGCTTGCGGGGCCCGCGGGTAACGATTTCCTTGTAGACCGCCTCTGCTTCCAGGCTCCACTGCCAAGTGTCCTCAAAGGCGGTGATTTGCGCGGCGGATTCCTCGCCGCTCTTTTCCTTGAAGAGCACGTTGTAACTGGCGTTGGAGTTGAAGGGCGGGTCGAGGTAAATCAGATCTACGCTGTCGTCCGCGACGTGGTCCCGAAGAATCTTAAGGTTATCGCCAAAATAGAGCTTGTTCTTTTCGTCCATTTGCCCAGAGCATACCACAATCTTCGCGCGTGGCGCATTCAAAGACGCTAGGGCGCCGTCCCTCAGATTCGTGATTCATTTCCTCGTCGGCTTGCACCTGCCGTTCCACGATGAAGACACCGTTCTCGTCGCTTCCCTATGACACCATTGCGTCCCACGGCACGAACGGCAGGGTCGCCGCAGCCTTGCCCTTTTCCTCAGCCGTGGCCTGGAGCCTACCTTCAAAACTGAGGCGGGCGATCTCCCGCCCGTGGCCTTTGTGGCTAATGCGATGGGGCGGCAACACTGAAGCTTGTAAGTAATTGAAAAAAAACAAAAAATAATTCTTGACAATAAAGCACTCATATTTTATTATCTTAGTGTACTAAGGTAAGTGAAGTTCAATAAATGGAGGCACACTAACATGGCGATTGTTCGATTTGAACCTTTCCGAAACCTGGTAGCTGCACAGACTGAGTTTGACCGTTTCCTCCGCGAAGCCTTCTCTCCCGCATTGGCTGAGGGAGAGGTTTCGACCCGGACTTGGGCGCCGCCCGTGGACATTTACGAAAACGGCGACAACTTGGTGCTGAAGGCGGAGCTGCCCGGCATCAATCCCGACGAGGTGGAAATTCGCGTCGAGGACAACACCCTCTATCTGAAGGGTGAGCGCAAGTTCGAAAAGGAAGTGAAGGAACAG
>Ga0209039_10003868_pt1 | contig 11399 bp, 16 predicted proteins | sample BogFormECP12_OM1_FD_188238 | JGI IMG/M metagenome (GOLD analysis project Ga0209039, IMG submission 188238) | Bog forest soil microbial communities from Calvert Island, British Columbia, Canada - ECP12_OM1 (SPAdes) (version 2) | ecosystem: Environmental > Aquatic > Freshwater > Wetlands > Bog ... | reverse complement strand
TTGCAGGAAATAAGAGCAAGGATAAAGCGGAAAAACCAAAGAAAGAACCTCTCAGAAGCAAGCCATTCTCAGAATCCGAAGCCGAGGCAATCAAAGAGCCGCTCTTAGCAGCCATGATGGATTATTTCAAATATGCGGACGAACTCATTTATGCAACGAATAAGAAGCATGAGCAGATAGCAATCTGGAGCAGCATTGATGAGGAAGATGCTGAATTCCTGGTAGATGCATGGCTGCGCCGAGCCAGAACGTCGGCACGGACAGCCAGCCACATCACAGCCGCAGTCGACAAACACGAGGAGCTTAGGGTGGCAGTCATTGCGCTACCGCGTGCATATCAAACGTTCATGATATATTTTCAGAATGGTATAGGAGTGAAATAGTGTTTAATAGGCAGAAGAATAAGCTAGAGGATAGCACAGATGATCTTATAGATAAGATGATAGATCGCACTCCACCTAATATAGTTATCAGAATAGGAGAAAATAAATTTCTAATTCCAGTAGACATTATAAAAGATTTTGCAATCAAGAGCCTTTCTGATACTATAGTAGATGAGAAAAGCGAGAATGCAAAGAAATATGGCGCTTTAAGATCTGCAATTAAGGCAGGAATTAGGCCATTTTTACCAGAAATTTTGAGGAAGACGTGGGGAAGGGAAATAGAGATAAAGCCTCACATAAATATTTTATCTTGGCTGCCTCTATATTTTATACATTTTTTTATTGGAAGCATGGCAAGATTGGAATGGCGAATCGATGTCAAGAATTGCACAGGCTGCGGGGAGCATATTTACCAGATATTGCGATTTGCTCCCGACTCTGCACACCAGGAACGAATCGCCGACGATAATCAATCCTTACCGGGACGAAGAGACGGTGACTACTCTAGGAAAGAGGATAGTCGCATCTCTGGAGGACCGCTGGGCGATCCTAGGCATGACGGGGAGCGGAAAGACGACGATGGCGAAGGAGCTATTGTCACGGTTGCGTAGCGCATACCCGGCTGCGCGAATCTACGTTTTGGATACAAAACAGGCTGGCGATTTCGATAGCCTTGATGGCTATCGGATTGACTCGCAAGAAGCCCCTGACGCTCTCAGGACACCTGGTGCTTTGCAAATCTGGCAACCTCCAGATGACGATCTCGACGAATACGACCGCTGGTTTAAACGCATTCTGTACGCTCGTAAACCAGCGATAGTCAAGATTGATGAGTTAAGCAGCATCATTGATAAGCGCGGCGAGGCACCTGAGTACTATAAAAAGTTAAACAAGCTGGGGCGGGCATTAGGAATACTCCTAATATCTCTATCTCAAGAAGCAGCTTACATTCCGAGGCAGACATTAGGTCAGGTTACACACGTTGTCAGATTCCGTCTATTGGATGGATACGACGTGAGGAAAATAGATAAATTAGTGGGTAGAGCTAAAGAGGACCACGGTCTTGATTTGCCGGACTCATATGGATTTATCCATCGGCGCATAGATAGAGCCGAGCCGGGCCACTATTATTCAGATCATAAGGAGTTCTTTTAGAATGATTGAAAAAACAGGAATTGCAAGAAAAGCACTATTGTGTTTGTTAGCAGTCGGATATTTCATCATAGGATTTAATTATCTTTTTGATGCTTTTCCTCTAGAGAATGAAGAAGTCGAGATTGAACTAGAGGAAAATGACAGACCTACTATTATCAACATTGTGCAATTTAGGAAGCGCAATGAAGAGGAAGAGGGGAAACATGACGCTTAAGAGTCTTGAAAGGCTCGGAGTGTACTTAGGAGTATTATTAGTATCGCTGATCATGCTCTACGGTATATCTAGCTTAATCATCAAATTTTCGCCTACGCCGGTCAGTTCCTGGGCGCGAGCGATTGTGAAACGTTCCACTCCATCTGGATGGGCGATTTCATCTTAGATTTTTTTCTCGTTTATAGTTCCTTGCCAACAGGCGCGGGCGCTTGTTGGTAAGGCAGTGTAGAGGATTATATACATGGTAGCCATGCCTGCTAATCAGCAGAATAACCAGCAGTCCGTTCAAAAAGCAATCTGGCAGATGAATCGGACCTATATGAAGAACACGGTCAAGAAGAAAGCTGTGTGCCCACCCGCCTCTGGCGTAGGTTTAACGCAGCCCTACGCACTTGGTAGTATGCTCACCTTTAGTGCACCAACTGCTAATAATGCATTTCTGGAGGGATTTCATGTCATTGTCGATCTTAAAGTGGATCTGGCGGCAGGTTCTAGCGCCACTTATGCTGCCACAGCTAGCCGCGAGCTTGCATTAATTCAGGAAATTGATGTATTGTACAACGATACTCAATTTAAATTCTATCCATACATTCTGCCGCATCTGAGGGCACTGAGGGGAATCTACCAACCTGTATGGCCTGACAGCGTATTGGCCGGTGTCCATAACTCGACAACTGACACATATGTGACTTCGGGTGCTCTGCCAACATCTAGTAATGCTCAGTTGGTGCACCTCGAATTTTATGTGCCGCTCAATATGATCCATCCACAGGATAGCAGAGGCCTCTTGCCAATCGATGGCACTTCTACACAGGTGCAAATCAATGTCCAGTGCGCGTCGGCGCTTATGGGGAATGATCCAATCAATAACACCTGGTATGCCTCTGGTGGCACTGGCAACGCTGTGACACTGACATCTGCCTATAGTCCAACTGTTCAGCTAATCGCTAAATACCGCGATGGATCGACCTTTGGTGGGCCTGTGTCCTTGCCTCTCCAGACCGCTGGTATGGGGACCGTGCAATTCCAATATGATATTCCGCTGACAAATCTGACCGCTGGTCAGATTTACCGCCAGAAAATCTCCAAATTGCAACAGCATTATTATGCAATTCTAACGGTAGTCGATGGGCAGCAAGCTAACAAATACTGCACGGAAGCAAACCTGACATATCTGGATTTCGTGACCGACTCAACCGGCGCTAATCCATTTTGGAGATATGGAATAGGTACCAATATGAGCATTCAAGAGTACTTTATAGGCCTTCGTGACATGCTCAAGCAGGATCTAGCTGAAGGAATCATTCCTCTGGTATTCGCACCAATCGACAACGAATCGGACCCTAACAACCTCAACGGTACTCACGTTCTTAATATGGATCCCAGTACCGGCGCAGGTAATTTTTGGAGCGATGTCCATTATGGACTTCAATTCAGTAGCTTAGCTTCCACTCTTAGTGGCGTGACGCCTCGCTGCATCATGCACTTGGTGTGGGTGAGTAACCAAGGTTTAATCGCCACTTCCTAGCTTAGTATGGAGATCTCCATAAAAAGAGATCTCCAATCAAGGAGAAAAATCATATGATGAAATACATCGGAATTGCTATAGGTGCGCTTGTCATCTGGCATTTCTGGAAGAACGGGTAAAAGATGGGGCAACAGGCAAAATCGTGGATTTTGCTGCTTCTCCTAGGCATATTGCTCATAATAATCGGATTTACTGGAAAGCTTGGCATGCTATTTGCCGTCGCTTTTACACCAGGTTTGCTGGCTGTCAATGGTGATGGGCAGGTCACCGGTGGATCGGCAATAGGTACATTTTGAGGAATGAAATGATAGAAGATGAAAAGATAATTGATGAATTCAATTCCAGAGCGGCAGAAACAGAAGAGGCACCGGATCCAGAGCAGAAACCTACTGATGAGCAGATTGTAGAGAAGCAAGCGCGAGGCAAGGCCACTGCGGCCACTGTCCTCCAGAAACGGACAACGCTCTCTGAGGGAAAGCTCGAGCAGAGAATAGACCAGATCTTGACTAAGAATGCCGGAAAGATTGATGAATCTGATCTCCGAGCACGGGTGGCTCAAGTCTTAGAGCAAAAGGACGTAATTTCAGAGGCAGACTTAATTCAGATCCAAGATTCTCTTTTGCGAGAATACGATGCCAAGAAAGCAGCAGAAGCACAGCCTGAACTTGGATTCCAGCCACCAGCGGCTGCCAAGGAAGCTGCGGATGCTATTGGTGCGCGTTTCTCAAAGTGGACAGATGCGGCATCCTCTCTCAAAACGCCAGGGGGAATCGGGTTACTTGTTGGTGTCCTAATCTTCATGGTCTGGGTGATGATACCCACCGCAAGTGGCAAAACTAGGCTGCAGATATTGTGGGCTGTAATTACCGGACAAGCACAATGGGCACCAAAGATAGCTCAGGAGGAAAACCAAGCTCTCCAGAGTATACAGCCTGTCAGCACTGCAAGCAGCAATCAAGGCGGTGGCGGGATGACGGTGCCGCCATTTCTAGCATTTACATTTGAGGATTAGTAATGCCTATCAGTGTGACTTTCAATCAGCCAAGCGCGACGGCTTCTTCTAATTCAGGCTGGGACGCAACCTATAAATGGTTGCTTGCTTGGATTGTCATGATTGTTGTATTGACATTAATAAACAAAACGCGTGCAGGACACGTGTTCATATACTATTGGCTATGGTTGCTAATACTCTTTCTATTCGTTACGCAATATCAATTCATGGCTAATGTACTAGAGCCAATTGGATCATCAGCGCCGCAAGGTTTGCCTGCGGCGCAGGGAGGTAATAGTGGATAGTTTTAACCAATTTTTGAGGTATTTTTTCATACTTAGTGCGCTACTCATTATAGTAGTGTATTTTGTAGGATTCAGTACTAATGTGAGTGTATTGGGGCATGTATTTCAAGTCCTGTCTTATGCTTTTACAGGACGGGACACGCAGGGGAATTTTGCGGCTTATCCTAGCGGAGCGACGTTATCGGCAGGCATGACGGGGTGACGAATGACTAATCAGTACATCAGAGATAATAAAGGCAAGGGATTTATTAGAAGGACATTCCTGTCTTTTAAGGCACCACGGCCTTACCAGGAATCGATTCAATTCGGTCCTAACCAAAATACTGGTTTATCACACTTGCCTGATGTGATTGATTTCTCGCAGGCTGGACCGACGCTAGACCTGGTCGCAAAGCTGTACAGCAAGAGAATAGTAAAGACAATCGAGATAAAGCAAAGAGATTACATCCTCTCTGCCCCTCCAGTAACTTTCTCTTACGACGCTACACAGAATCAGCTGCTCTATTCAGAAAATGTTTCACGTGAAACATTTCCGTATGGTCGCTACAAAGCGCCGCCCAGCTACCAATCGATTCCTGGATATACGGTGAGGTCGATACAAATAAATAAAGCAGGCGCATTCTATCCACAGCGTCCGTTAAAAGCTCCAAAGGCGAAAGTGGCAGGTTCAAGCTATAATGGATAATTTCATACAATGGTTAAAAAATCATGCTGGCGTTGTTCTGGTCGTGGTGATAGGTCTAGTGATTGGTCTGGTATTCCTGAAAAAGCCCGCGCCAACTACTAGTAGCACATCGACGGCTGGCACGTCTGGTCTGCAAAGCGATGCAAATGGCAGCGCGATTGTATATCGTGATGTGGCAGACGAGTTTGTCAATGTTAATCAATCTTATGGTAATCAAACATACAGTGGCGAATTTCACGATTCTCCAATCATAAATCATAATCCAACGCAGCCTGGACCCAGTGCACCGCCGGGAACCCCAGCGTCGCCATCGAGTCCTGGTGAGCATCCGATAGAGCCTGGCACGACGTATCCAACAGATCCGGTGCCGTATGCTGGCCTGCTCGGTTCTAACGTAGCTGTGGATTTCACGAAGCGGACATACAAGAATGCCCAGGGTCAGGATACGCCACTTCCAATCCCTGCAAGCGATTCGCTCATCCAAGGAAGTCAGAATCGTGTCTGGTACGTTGACAGCGGTATCCAGCATCTCCTAACCGACGGCGTCGGTGCCCCTGTAACCAATTCCGGATATCCCGTTAACAGTCCACAAAATACAAGTGTGGCTAGTGGACCTGTGCAACAAACGACCAATAGTACACAAACAACTTCCATAGTGCCTGGCACTACGAAGACAACCATAGGAGGACAATCTTAAATGGCAACTAATCGATCTATCGTCACGACTGGACAGGATAACATCTATCAGATTATCAGAGATCACTATCCAGATGAGGATACAAAAGCGATCATGAAAGCTTTAGAGCTTGCAAATCCACATATCGTGAGTTTGACCAGCTTGATAGTAGGCAGCAGGCTATACCTGCCTGAAGTCGCGAGTACTGATGAAATGCCGATAGTTAAAGGATAAAGGATAAGCAGAATGGGCCAGACAGTTTCGGCACCTAACATCCCGCTTGAGGTGATACTGAACCTCAATTCCGGATTCATCAATGCCAAGGATTATGGTGCAAAAGGAGATGGCGTATCTGACGATACTGCTGCGTTGCAAGCAGCAATAAATGCAGCAATTACGAATAGTTGTGGATTACAGATGCCGCTTGGCACGTACAAAATCACTTCTACTCTTAATATTGTAGATTCATTGCATATCTTAGGATGTGGATGGAAATCAATTATATTTATTGCTAATGCAGCAAATATATATGCATTTACATTTCCTGGCGGAACTGCTGGCCTTTCCGGCGTGCAGATAGACCATCTCAAGATTGATTGCAATGGAGCAAATCAATCAACGGCGGGCGGCGGAATTGATACCAACGGTGCGTATGAGTGCGCATTTGAAAATTTATGGATACATAATGCGTGGGAGGCTGGAATAAAATTAAGAAATGGCCCTGTGTCCAATAATTCCTATGGATTCAATAATACAATTAGGGCAAACTATATCGAAGGAGGGCAAAATTCTAACGGTGGTCCTGGGCGAGGCATTTGGTCATCGAATAGCGACGAAAATTTCATTGTTGATAATTCATTTTGGAATAATGGTGTGGGCCTCTCTGATCCATGCCATATCCGGGATGATTCGGGGTTTCAACTCATAAGAGGAAATGCATTTGTAAATGGTGCTGTTGGTATAAAGTGCTATTCTGATAGAACACGTATTATTGGAAATACATTTGATGGTGTGCAGGGAAACAACGTTGTTCTTGTTGGTAATAAGAATGTAATAGAGAATAATCTTTTTTCCTCAATTGGGCATACCAGTAGCGCAAATACTATAATAGGTGTGTGGATCGTAGGAACTGCTAATAATATAGTATCTGATAATTACTTCGAGAACGATACAACGGTATCAAATGCGACTGAATACTTCATTAACTTGGATACAGGAACAACAAATACTCTTGTGGCAAATAATCAGATGGTTGTTCCTAGTGGTTCTGTCTCTGCTCTTATCAACAATGCAGGCGCAGCATCAAATATTATAAGAAGCAATGGTGGATACAATCCATCAGGGCCACTAACGTCTCCTGGTGTTCCTCCGAGCGGAACGGCTATTCAAAATGCATTCAATGCTGACTGCATGGTCTATATCGCAGGTGGGACAATTTCTGCTATAGCAATAGGTAATTCTTCAGGTTCTCAAACGGCAACAGGTATTACAAGTAGCGCGGCTGGTATTTCTGTTTTTGTTGCAGCTGGTCAATATATTAAATTGACGTATACAGTTGCGCCTACTTGGACATGGTTCGGACTATAGAGGAGATTTTGATATGTCAGATTATCCCGGTGCAATAGACTATTTTGTCGATGAAAGCCGCGTTTTCGTTGAAAAAAATGATCACAAAGCAATAGTGCTGCACGGCACTGGTAGCCCAGATCCGCTGCCAACGGTAGAGGAGCTTGGCGGCTATTTCCGTAGTACGCCACTGGAGACGAGCGTGCACTATGGCGTAGGCTGCGACGGTCGCATAGCGCAGTATGTGCATGAGTCAGACGGGGCCGGCGGAAATGGCTATCTTGATGCAGGCCATGATCCATTCTGGGATCAATATGCAGATAATCCAAATTGGCACAGTCTCTCTATAGAGCATGTGAATGATTCTGCGAATAGCCTACCGCTCACAGATGCGCAGAAAACCGCCAGCTTTAAGCTGATAGCGTATCTCTGCAAAAAGTACGGCATTCCTCCAGAAAATATAAAATCGCACGCCAGCTTACAGCCGGTGCAGAGAGCAGAGTGCCCCGGGCCTGCATTCCCCTGGTCTGATTTATTTAATTATTTGAAAGAGGTTGAGATGCAACGATATACATCAACTAGCAATGACTTTAATACGTACTTTGAAGAAGTAGATGCTAATCATTGGATATGCAAACGTACAAACTGTGTCATCCAGTATGGTATCAAAGATTTCTTCCAGAGTCTTTCCCTGGATGGGCAGGCACTACCAGTTATTGGTCTGCCAACCAGTGGTGAAATTTATACAAAAGTTAATGGCGTGACCATCGTTCTCCAGTTCTACGAGCGTGGCGTATTGGTCTATGATCCATCGCACGCACTGGATAGCCAACCAGGCACGCAGAGTGTCTATCTGGCTAAATATGACGATCCGATCGTATCTGGTCTAGATCCTTTCAGGAAGAAATAGACGTGGCTGTTATATCGGTAGCCGCTGCGCGGTCTTATGCACAACAAGCCGGATTCTCTGGTCAGTCGCTCAATATCATTGTGGCGATTGCCCAGGCAGAATCCAGCCTGAATACGCAGGCAACACATACGAACTCGGATGGCTCTATCGATCGTGGAATCCTCCAGATCAATGATAAAGCCCACCCCGATGTCTCCAGTACCTGCGCGTTTGATCCCGCTTGCGCGTTTCAGCAAGGCTACCGAATCAGCTCAAATGGTACCAACTTTGGTGCCTGGACCACCTATACCAGCGGTGCATATCTTAAGTATATGCCCTCCAGTACGGCGACCCAGTCATCGCCCGCGTGGTACACATTCCCTATTTCGCATGGATACATCACAACATATCAAGGTGTCGGCACGGACACACCGCACTATGCAGAAGATTTTGAAGCCCCCTTTCACACGTCATTCTTCTTTCTTGAACCGGGCACTATTCAGAAAGCCGACTACCAAGCCTGGGGCGGCGAGGTCTATGAAAAGCCGGATTCTGGAGGGCCACAGGAATACGTTTTTCATCTAGATGAAATCGATGTTGCACAAGGTCAGCATGTTGATGCTGGACAGCTCATTGGTCTGTCTGGAGGGCAGACGAGCGGCGGCGAGCATCCTACCAGCATCCAATATTCCACCGGTCCCCACATCCATTTTGGAGAATTCACAGAATACATTAATTCTCCAGATGGCGAGATCCCTTATGGCCCTAATCCAGGCTCGCTGGTGGCGCAGGCGCAGGACAAAGGTCTTAATCTGCTAGGAGGTGGTGCAGGCACTGGAAGTGTAGGCACTGGAGGAATGACTGAGAACGCGCCGACCCCACTAGGTGCACAGGTCAATGCTATCCTCTCGGAGTTTCCGGGCTTCTCTGGAATAGCTATCGCCTTAGATAAAGCCGAACAGTTTCCAGGAGTGATTTGGTACAATCCTGGAGATAATGTGACCTGGAATCCATCGACGTGGCCAGCGATCTTTGATCCATCAAATTACATAGGACCTGCAATTAGGAGCGTATTGGACACGATTGTATCTAATACTATACCGTTGCTAGTCAGAGCTTTAATTGCATTTATTGGTCTTATTTTAGTTATTGGTCTGGTGAGGAATGCTGTGAATGCTGCAGGCTTCGGAGGTGGCAGTCAATGAAGATGATTGAGTCCTTTGATCCATCATCTGCCCCCAGCGGTACCATTGATCATAAGGTATCCAATCCATGCGGTGGAATTTATCTTTTCAATGAGTCCAACGTCTGGTTGCAATTGCGTCTGCCTGGTGGCCATCAGGTTGGTCTGCCTGCGTGGTGGTCGCGGTTCTATCGGTTGAGTGAGGTGTTGGAGTCTATCCAGTGGTCTGAGTTAGCAACGATTTCCACTGTGTCTGCTCCATTGAGTCAAGTGTATGGTGAGGCATATGAATCTTCGGAGCTGAAAGGCCGGAATTTCTATGATGGTCCTATACCAAGAAATCCGTATATCGGGAATCAAGTGAGTAGCAACGTGAGTACAAATCAAGTAATCAATGATGGCAATCTAGCCCCTATGGCTGTCGCAGAAGCGACACAGAATGGCAATACTGGAGGTTCTAATCTGTATGTAGGTAACGATGGTAGCTTCTATTTTGCCCAGTGGATATCAAGCGTCTACAAAAAGTATTTTTCTGGAGTTCCTGGAGCATCGCCAGTAATTGTTCTAGGTGCCAATACGATTTTGCAAGGATTAGATAATGGCGGTGCTAATCAATGTAATATATTTGGTGTAGATGCGGCTGGCAATACATTTATACAGAATCACCTGAGCAACAAACAGACAATGGTCTATAGTTCTGGAGGTGCTCTTCTAGTAACCATAGACGATTCTGGTAATATATTCGCAAGTGGAAATAACAGTAATAAATTAAGCAATATTACATTTATGCCTACTCCCTATCTATTCAACAATAACGGATCTCTATCAAGTGGCGCAGCAGTGGACCAGACGGTCACTGGTGGATCTACTGGCGTTCCCTCCGGCGCAATTGCAGTGATCATCCAGGCTTTTTTTACTAGCACGAGCGTGGGTGCCTTTTTGCAATTTAGCAAACAAGGCAGCGCAGTTACGAACACATCGGATGCGCCATTCATTATAACTCAAGTAGCAAGTCATATAGCCGGTGGCATGGCTATTGTACCCGTGAATACAACTAATGGAAAAATAACGGCATCTGCACACCAGGGTAACCTTACTGGTATAAATTCCAGTGTTTATGGATATATTATCTAGTCTCTTCCTTCTCCCTGATCTGGAGTTTTGATTGGGAATAGAAAAAGAGATAATATAAATAGTGAGATTAGCGTTAGGATTATCATACCTAACATTATAATCTAGGAGGTCAATATGCCGCAATTATTGCAATATAGTAATGGATGGGGCCACCTGATCATGAGCATTGTCTTACTCGTGGTCGGTCTGGTGCTAATTCTAGTGCCAACCGATCCGCAGACGCGAGCCATTGGCATCGGTATTGTCACCTCGGTGGCAGGCACATGGTTAGTTACCAGCACTGGTAATTTGTTGGTAAGACAGACTCAAGTTCAAAATCAGATTCAGAATCAGTCACCATCTGCGCCGACGGGAACGACAAATGTTCAAAAGTAACGAATTTGGTCCTGTGATCAGACCGGAGTCCGTGTACAGAAAGGCAGGCTAATGCCCAAAACAAAGAAAAAGGCCCCACCAGGCTATACCTACAGATATGAATGGCCTGATAGTGGCTATTCAACCCATAGACGCAGAGTCCTGGTGAAAAGACCTAAGGATGCTAGAACTGGTGAGTACATCTATAGGAAGAAAAAGAAATCGAAATGATCAAGAAGAAAAAACGCGGCTATGAGGTCGTAGCAAAGCGGTCTGGTCGCAATCTGGGTGGCCCCTATCGCTCCATTTCCTTGCACTCAAATTCGGAAAGAGCCT
>Ga0209039_10003867_pt1 | contig 11400 bp, 7 predicted proteins | sample BogFormECP12_OM1_FD_188238 | JGI IMG/M metagenome (GOLD analysis project Ga0209039, IMG submission 188238) | Bog forest soil microbial communities from Calvert Island, British Columbia, Canada - ECP12_OM1 (SPAdes) (version 2) | ecosystem: Environmental > Aquatic > Freshwater > Wetlands > Bog ... | reverse complement strand
CAGTGTCACTGTCAGGTCCGCCGCCTGGTTTCCGGTGGTGGGGTAGTGGATGAGGGCGCCGCTGCTGAGTTCCATCCGGTAGTTCTCATGGGCGTCGGTGAAGTGCCAGCCGATCGACAAGCTCTCGTTCCAGGCCTTGGGGCCGTCGATGCGGATGGCGATCGAGTCGAAAAGCTGGGTGATGGTCAGGGCCGGGGCCAGGCCAGCGCTGCTGATTTCGGTGTGCTCGATCTTGCCGGTCCGTATCTCCTTCGCGCCGGTGAGGTAGCTGTTGCGCCAGGTCGCGTTCTCCGCGCCGTAGCCCAGGCGCTCCAGGACAGCGGCGAGCAGCTGCCGCGCGGCGTCATTGTCCGGCTCGGCGAATACGGCGTGGCTGGCCAGCTCGGCGGCGAACCGCAGATCGCCCTGGTCGAAGAAGTCCCTCGCCTTGGCCACGGTGGCAGCCACGCCGCCGAAGGCTTGCACGTACCGTGACCCGGCCGCCTCGGGTGGGTGCTGCCACAGGTGCGCCGGGTTGGCGTCGTACCAGCCCAGGTAGCGCTGGTAAATCGCCTTGACGTTGTGATTAGTCGATCCGTAGTAACCGCGGGCGTGCCAGGCCCGGTCCAGATCGGGTGGCAGCTCGATCATCTCGGCGATCTCGCTGTGGACGTAGCCCTGGTTCATCAGCCGGAGCGACTGGTCATGCAGGTAGGCGTACAGGTCCCGCTGCTGGGTCAAGAAGGCGACGATATCGTCGGTGACCCAGGTGGGCCAGTGGTGTGAGGCGAACGCCACGTCGGACTGGCGGGCGAACAGCTCGATCGCCTCGGCCAGGTACCGAGACCAGATCCGCGGGTCACGGACCTGCGCGCCGCGCAGGGTGAGCAGGTTGTGCATGTTGTGGGTGGCGTTCTCGGCCATGCACAGGGCCCGCTTGTCCGGGAAGTAGAAGTTCATCTCGGCCGGGCACTCGGTGGCCGGGGTCAGCTGGAAAACCACGCGCACCCCGTCAAGGATCTCTTCCTGCCCGGTGCGGGTTATCTCGACGGTCGGCGCGATCAGGCCCGGTGTGCCGGTCGACCCGCCCGCGCCCAGGCCGATCCCCAGGGTGTCGGCCGGGCTCTTGGGCAGGCCGATGGCGGCGTAGTAGTAGCTGCGGCGCAGCATCGCCACCCCGGCGTAGACGTTCTCCGACACCGCGTGTTCCAGGAAATGTTCGGGCGCGAGGATCGGGACCTTGGTATCGGCATCGACGACGCCCAGCACCCCGCCGAAGTGGTCCAGGTGGGCGTGGGTGTAAATGACGGCCGTTACGGCGCGGTCGCCCCGGTGCTTGCGGTACAGCGCGAGTGCCGCCGCGGCGACCTCCTGGGAAATCAGCGGGTCGATGACGATGACGCCGTGGTCGCTTTCCACCAGCGTCATGTTGGACATGTCGAAGCCGCGGACCTGGTAGATCCCGTCGGTCACCTCATACAGGCCGTGCTTGGCCGTCAGCTGGGCCTGCCGCCACAGGCTGGGGTTAACGGTGTCCGGGCAGGCGCCATCGAGGAATCCCCAGGAGTCCATGTCCCAGACCACGCGCCCATCCGCGGCCTTGATGACCATCGGCTCCAGCGTGCCGATGAAGCCGCGATCGGCATTGGCGAAGTCAGCGCGGTCGCTGAAATCAGCAGTGATGGGCACAGACATCTGTTCCTCCCTAGGCACTAACAGGACTCCATCCTGGCAGCGGCCGCGCATCATCTCCTCATCCGTCGAGGGTGACCTGGCGGGCCGTGTTGCGCCAGAGCTCGGGGAAGCTGGACGGAAGCGAAGGCCTTCACCACCAGCGTGCGGATCAGGGCGAGCGTGACGAGCACCGCGACCACCTCGGCAGCCGGCACGACCACCGACACCTTCGGATCGTTGCCGATGGCACAATGGTCTCGGTGGTAATCCGCAGCAGAGCCAGCCCAAGCCCGGCCACCCCGCACAGCAGCTGCACCAGGTCGGCCCGCATCCGGCGACGCGGCATCACCGGGCGTTACCGGGTTTTACGCCGGCCGGGCCTGGCCTGGAACTGGCGGTGCAGCGCCTGCCCCTGCCGCCTGTCCCAGGCGATCAGCCGCGCCAGGATCTGAGCCTGGTTTTCGCGGGCCTGATGGGCCAGCGCCGCCAGCATGATGGCACCGACGATCGTCAGCTCATGGGACCGGCGGCTGCGCAGGACATCCCCTGCCACCTTCAGCCCGATCAGGGACCAGGCGATGCGACTATGGCGCACCGCCCGTGCCTGCCGCCCTGGCCCGATGGCGGCTGCCGGGGCCGCCGCTGGCGGCGCCATCTGGGCATCCCGCCCTGACCTGACCTCACGTACCATCTCGCCCTTCCATTCCGGCTCAGCCGACGACCGTGAGCAGCAGGCCAGCCGACGGCCAGGGCTATGCGGTTCTTCTCGCTCAATGCCAGGATGCTCGGCGGCGTCATGGCCGGGGTCACCCTCTCGGGGTGACGTCTCGGGTCTCGAGCTCGCGCTCGATCATCGCGACCAGGTCCGGGCGGGCGCTCAGCCCCCACAGCACCTCGGGCGGGATCCCGAGCCGCCGGGCGGTCTCAGTCACCACGGGTCGCAGCATGTCCAGCGCCTGGGCTAGTCCCTCGTCTCGCGTATACGTCGGCGGCAGGTCGTCGACCGAGAGCTCAGCCGGGGGGCGGAAGGTCCCGTCCCGCCCGGGTAGCCACGCCTCGCGCTCCGCCGCCAGGCCGATCGCCGACCTGACGGTCTCCAGGCTGGAGTCACTGAAGGACACCAGGGCCGAGCTCTCCACCACGCCCGTCACCAGCCTGCGGTTCGGGGCGAGCAGGACGTTCCAGACGTACTCCGAACGGGCGTGGCTGGGGTGGCGCAGCGCGAACTCCAGGCCGTCGATCTCCGCGCCGGGATCGAATCCGTCCAGGCCGCGTTCGTTCCGGCCGAACTCGACGGTGATGACCACGTAGCCAGCCTGGTCCGGCGTCCGCGCGCGGACCTCGACGGCCTGCCGCACGCCCATCCCGCGCATCTGGACCAGCCACGGCCCGTAGCGGTCGCCGACGAACCAGCCATCCGGGTTCCCCTCGAAGTAGACCTCGAGCTCCTTGGACCGCTGGTACAGCTCGGGCGGCGCCATCAGGCGCTGCTCGCCGGTGGCGGCGTTCTCTCCGATGAGGAACGCGGTTTGCAGTAGCCGCTTGAGCAGTTCCTCTCGGCGGCCGCCCGCCGCCTCATCCAGGGCTCGCATCACGCAGTCCAGGTCAGCGTCGTGCTGGGCCATGTCCAGGTCGTGGGCCGGGTCGAACTCTGCGGCGTCCAGGCTGTTATACCTGGGCAGGATGATCTGGAGTACCTCCGCCACCACGTCCGGCTCGGTGAGGTTCAGCGCCTCCAGAAACTGCCGGGCGGCGGGGGAGTCCGCGATGGCGCGCCGTACCGTGGGCAGGCTGCTGGCGACCGGGCCGGGCAGATGCACCACCGGGCGGTCCTGGCTGTCGAAGGGCGCGACCTGGCTGCCGTCCTCGAGCCGGATGACCGGCTTGGCGCGGGCCGGGCCGGGCTGATCCCCTTCGAACCGGGGCGCCCGCCAGAGGGCGGAGTGGGTGAACAGGAAGACGTAGAAGCGCGTGATCCACTCATCGGTTTGCGCCTGGAGAAACTCGCGGGTCACTCGCGAGACCACGTCAGCCGGCGTGACCTCATCAATGCCGATCTCTTCGCGCAGGTAACGCCACAGGACAGGCGTGAGGTGCTCGGTGATGGACTCATCGGCGAACCAGACAGGCCGGCCCGCGCCGCACAGCGCGCCCAGCTGATCAGGGTCGAGGAGCCCGTGCATGTCGGCGCCGCCGGCCAGCTCCAGGTCAACGGCTACGCCGTAACCGCCGCCGGCGATCGGGATCAGCGCTTCGGTGGTCAGCGCATCGCCCACCGCGTCGAACAGCGGGCGGAACATGGAGCCAGCCGGGAAGCGCGCAGCGTCAAGCGGCAGCGTCGCCACGGCCTGCACCGTGAGGAGGCCGTCGGCACGCAGTTCCTGCAGCACGTCGGTGAGCAGCGCGGCGGTCTGGCGTACCAGCGCCTGGTTCGACGGGTCATGTCCGGGGATGTTGTCGCGGGCAGGCGTGGTCCGGTATGGGCCCTGGATCAGGAAACCGAGGAAGGTCTCCTTCTCGGTGGGGAAGAACACGGTCAGCGGCGAATCGGCCACCGGGACGATCCGCCCGGCCTCGAGCCGGAACGCGATCTCGATCCGCTGCGCCTCATGGCCCTCGACCGGACGGTGCCAGACCAGCCACTCCTCCCGGCGGCCGTCTTGGGACAGCGTCACATGACGAGCCGAGTCACCGCGCTCAGTGACCGAGCGCCCGGTGACCGAGCCGGTGACCCCGGCACCGCGGACCCGCAGGCGTTCGATGCTCGACAGGAACAGCAAAATCCGGGGCTGGATCGCGGTCAGGGCCGCGGATATCTCCCGGACGGCGACCGCCGCGGGCACCGTATCGTGATCGAACGGAAAGACGAAGAGCGTTTCCGGTGGAGCCACGGGCAGCGGCTCGGCCGGGAACGGCCGGACGTAGTTCTCGATCCGGAAGTGCTCGCCGCCGCTGTAGATGCGCGGGCTCTTCGTGTACGCGTACACCGACTTGAAGCCGATGCCGAACTTCCCGATCGCGGTGAGGTCCCCGGATTTCCCGCTCTGGCCGACCCCGCAGACGCCGCGGACGTCGGCCTCAGTGAAGGGCCGCCCGTTGTGCCGCAGTTCCAGGCGGTCCTCGAACAGTTCGAAGGCCAGCTCGGTCGCGCCGGCGTCCTCGGCGTTCTGGATCAGCTCGAAGATGAAGTGGGTGCGCTCGCTGTACAGCCGCCCGAGCAGGTCAAGCACGGCGGTGTCCCAGCCGTACCTGGCGATGTTCTCCTCGCGGATCTTGGTGTAGTCAGCCGGCACCGCCGTCCTCCGCCCCTGTTGCTGCCCGGGCCGAGGGCAGCCGAGAGCAGACGTCTGCGCCGAATCTACCGGCCCGCATCGATCAAATCGAGAATGAGATCACATGGAGCTGACCATCATCGCGGTGGCCGCGGTGGTCGCGATCGTCACGGTCGCGTCAGCCCGACGGACGCGGTCGCCGCGACCTCGGTCGGTCGGCGGCTGGGGCTGCCGGCGCGGCTGCTGACCATCCTGGAAGGCGAGGGGCTGGTCAACGACGCTTCCTCGCTGGTCCTGCTCGCCTCGGCCGTCGCCGCGACCACCGGGACCGTGCACCTGTGGAAGATCGGCCTGGACTTCGTGTACTCCGTCCTCGTCGCGCTCGCCGTCGGCCTGGTGGTGGGATACGCGATCCCGGACCTCGCCGACCCGAAGTCATAGCCCACCCGGGCGGCGGAGCAGGTACTCCCAGCCGGCCTGGACCTGGCGGTCGGACCAGACGTCGGCGCGCTTGCGGGACGAGCTGTTCCGCCGCCGCCCGGCCGACGACTACAGCTACACAGACTGGCTCTACGGACCGGTCCGTCCCCTGCGCTTTGACAGATATCAATGTGTTCGTTTAGCGTCGTTTGTCCTGTGTCAACCTTTTCCACGGGGGCAAGCATGCAGCGGATGCCCGCGGTCTCACGTCCGGCCTGGATGCTGGCGCTGTCGGGCGTGGCCGACCGGGTCGGTGCCCCGCGCCGCTCGCCGGTCGAGATCATCGCGACCATGGGGACGTACGTGACCCGCACCCCGGCCGCCGGGGTGTCCGGGCTGCGCACCGGGCCGTTCGGCCGCTGGGCCGACGGCGTCACCGCGATGCGGGAGGACTGCGCGGCCTTCGCCCGGTACTGGCAGGCTCACAACGACCAGGTGCTCGCCATGGACGGTCCCCTTTGGGTCGTGCTCGGCGACTCGACCGCCCAGGGCCTCGGCGCGCCCAGCCCCGAAAGCGGTTACGTCGGTCAGGTTCTGACCGAACTACGCCACCAGACTCAGCTGCCCTGGCGGGTCCTCAACCTGTCCGTCTCCGGCGCGCTTACCCGCGACGTGATCAGCGGCCAACTGCCCCGGCTGCCCGCCCACGCCGACCTCGTGACCTGCGGCATCGGCGTCAACGACATCCTGTACTCAAGCCCGGGCAAGCTGTTCGCCGACCTGCGCGCGCTGGTCGCGGCCGTCCCTGACCGGACCGTCCTGCTCGACCTGCCGTTGCCCGCAGGCTGCTGGGGGTTCCTGGGCCGGGCCAGCGTGCCCTACGTGATGAGGATCAACCGGACTATCCGCCAGGCCGCGGCCGCCCGGGGCCTGCCGGTCGCTGAGGTCTCCGGGCACTTCTCGCCGCCCTGGACCGGCAAGTTCGCCTCCGACTGCTTCCATCCCAGCCAGGCCGGCTACCGCGACTGGTCCCGCGCCCTGCTGGCCGCCGTGGCAAGCACCCCCGCCCGTTCGGCCTAAAGATCTTTCTCCCGAACGGACCTGGTGCTTGTCCGCGCTACCTTGCGTGCCATGGACACTGGCAGGCCGCCGTTCCGGTATGACGCGCGCCTGGCGAGCGAGATCGAGCGGCGCTGGCAGGACCGCTGGGAACGCGAGGGGATCTTCACGCGGCGAACCCGACCGGCGACCTGTCCGTCGGCTTCGCGGAGGAGCCCGGACGGCCCAAGTTCTACCTGCTCGACTTCTTCCCGTACCCCAGCGGCATCGGGCTGCACGTCGGTCATCCGCTGGGTCATCATCGACCGCCATCGGCTGGCCTACCTGGCCGAGCGGGTCGTCAACTGGTGCCCGGGGCTGGGCACCGTGCTGGCCGATGAGGAGGTGACCGCGGAGGGCCGCAGCGCGGTCGGCAACCCGGGAGGATTCGGGCTTGCGGGAGGATTCTGTGCACCATAGGCCCCCAAAGTCTCCTCGAGCCTAAATTCTCCCCGATAATCGGCCCGGAAGCATTATCAAGTACATCCCCGCCTCACATCAACCAGGAATCTCAAGTTCTGGCCGGGTGCCAGTTTCGACGTTCCCAAACCGAGCATTCCGGCGGATCTCAGCGCGCGTTCTCGCGCCGGATGACGCCGAGGAAGCTGCTGACGGCTGAGCGTGCTTCCTTGGCCGCCTGCCGGGCGATGATGCCGACCGGGTTGACCGGCCCGGGCGGATAGTCGGGTTCTTCCACGACGGGCATACCCGCAGGGATGTCAGGCTGGAAATCACCGGGCTCGGTGGGCCCGGTCACGACGTCGCGCAGCTCATACCGCATTATCGGCTGGGAGTCGGCGAAGGAGATGCAGCGCAGCAGGATGCCGAGCTCCGCATCCACGACGACGTCGCCCGGGAGGAACAACCCGCCCCGCGGCCAGTCGCACGCCGCGCGGAGGCGGTAACCGCCTCGTCCGCCCGTCACGATCTCAGAACCACCGGTCAGCTGGTGTTCCAGCAGCCAGGACGTGTCAAACAGGTTCGCGATCTCGCGCGGCAGCGGCGTCGCGGGCCCGGTGGCTACCTCGTCCTTGCCGATCCGCCACTGCCGCTCCCCGTCGCAGATGACGGTCTCAGGCCGGTGGCCTCTAGGGCGCCCGGGGTAGAGCACCGGCTCGATCCGGTACTGGCCGGATCCGCCGAGGCGAAGCCGGAAGACCGTGTGCACGGTCGCTATCCGCTCGCCGGCCGCGTCGACGAGACAGCCGAGGCCGCCGAAGCCCGCGCGCCGCGCGTCGTCCGGGATCTGGGCCAGCATCGCGGCCACGTCGTGCCACTGGTGCAGCGTGGCCGAGATGCCGGGCGACCAGCGGTCCGCGCTGGAGTGCAGCAGGTGCAGCACCTCGTCGCTGACCGGCGCGGCGTCCCCGGGCAAAGGCCCGTCGGACACGGGCATCTCCGCCTCGTCCTCCTCCTGCGTGGCCGTTTCGAAGGGCCGGAACGGTGAGTGCTTGATCAGCGTGCCGAGGCCGCCCGCGGCCAGGCCCGCCACGAGCTTGGTCACCGCCCAGGCGGGTCCGGTCGGCGTGCTCGGTGGCGTGCTGTCGTCAACGGAGTCCCAGCCGCCCGGCGGCCGGAACAGCGCGTTGTTACGAACCGGAGCCGGGTCGACACCGATGAAGGCCAGTTCGGTCACGCGAAGCGGCCTGCCGTCGAGGATCTCCTCGCAGCGCAGCAAGATGCCGAGTTCGGCGTCCACGGCGACCTCCACCCGGTCCAGCGGGCGGCGGCCTGTCACCGACCGGTCCCTGGCGCGCGGCGTCGCCACCACCCGCAGGGCGTCTCGCCCGCTCACCGACGCCGGGCCGCCGGGTTCCAAGGTAAAGCCGGTGAGCAGCCACGATGGCCGGAGCAGCCTGGCCGCCGGCGGCGGCTCGGGCCCGCCGGCCGCCTCGACGGACCAGCCGCCGTCGTCCTGTTCGGCGCGCCAGGCCCGATCCCTGTCACACCCGCTCAGGTAGCCCTCGCCCTGCTCGCGGTAACGCCGGCCGGGCGCGACCAGCAGCGTGAACCGGCTCGTTTCGGTGCCCAGCACCTCGGTGGCCCGTTCCCACTCGTGCCCGTCCCGCCGCGGTTCCCGGGGCCAGCCGAACCGCCGCTCCGCTTCCCGTTCTTCCGGTGGCTCCCACGACTCACCCGGCATGCACGAGGTCTCCAGCCCTCGCAGCGGCCCGAACCAGGGCGCGAACCATGGCACGGACCACGGACCGAACTGCGTCCCGCCCCACGACCGCGGCGGCGGCTCGTCGTCGAGCCGGCTCCGCCACAGGTCGAGGTCCCGGGTGACGCCCACCTCGGCGGTCAGGCTCAGCCGCGTCCAGTCCGCGCGGTACAGCAGGCTGACCAGGTCCGGCTCGTCACTCATCATGCCTCCTGCCTCGCCGCGCGACGATGCAAAGCGACCGCGCGTCCCGTCCCGCCTTGAGCCTATTTTCCAACCGAACGAACCCAGGCTCACCTCTACCCTCAAGAACATCGCATGAAAGACTCGGAAGCGATGTGTACGGTCGTGGTCAGCCTGGCGCCGGAAGACCGGGTGCCGTTGCTGCTGCTTGGCATCCGGGACGAGTTCACCGGCCGCCCGTGGCAGCCGCCGGCCCGGCACTGGCCTGGATCGCCGCTGATCGGCGGGCGTGACGAGCAGGCCGGCGGAACCTGGCTGGCAGTGCATCCGGACTTGCCGCGGGTCAGCTGCGTCCTGAACGCCCGGGGCGAGTTCGCCCCGGCGGACCGCCGCCGTTCCCGGGGCGAGCTCCCGCTGCGCGCGGCCACCGAGGGCCGCGCGGCCCTCAGACAACTGCACGAAGACCCGGACACATTGGCCAGCTACGACCCGTTCTACCTGGTCTGCGCCGACCTGAATCCTTTCCCTTCGGTGCTGCTGCTGAGCTGGGACGGCAGGAACGCCGGGCTCACCGAACTTGAGCCGGCCACCCACGTGCTGACCAACGCCGGCCCCGTGTACCCGCCCACCAGCGGCCATCAGCAGGAACCGGCCGACGAGAAGGCGCAGCGTTTCGGCCCGAAGTTCGCCGCCCGAAGGCCGTCCGGCGATCCGGCTGCCACCCTCTCCGGCGCCTGGGCGGACTGGCTCACCCTGGCCGGGGGCGACGGCCTGTCTGCCACCGAACCTGGTGCGATCATCGTCCGCCGCGAGCTGCCTGACGGCCGGGTATGGGGGAGCACGTCGGCCACCCTGATCGCCCTGGCCCGCGACGGCAGCCTGCGCTACGACTTCCAGCCGGATCCGAAGACCCCACCGGACCCGACCACCTGGTACTCCGTGGACACCAGGTAACAAAAGCTCAGAAGAACTCGAAGTACTCGCGCATCTCCCAGTCGCTGACGTCCTGGCCGTCAGGCATGGGGAGTTCGGCCAGCGCGTCGGAGTACCGCCCGATCTCGAAGCGCTTCATCATGACCAGGTAGGAGACCAGCGTGTCGCCGAACGCCTTCCGGTAGAACGCGTCCCTGTCGAGCGCGTCCACCGCCTCGGCCAGCGATGCCGGCAGCGGGGGCGCCTCGATCGCGTAGGGGTCGGCTTCGGCCGGCGGCGGCAGCTCCACCCCCCGCCGGATGCCGTCCAGGCCCGCCGCGATGTTCGACGCCATGTAGAAGTACGGGTTCGCAGCCGGCTCGCCGAGCCGCATCTCCACGTGGCTGCTGGTGTCGCCGGGCGAGCCCTGGACCCGGACCAGCGCGCCGCGGTTCTCGATCGCCCAGCACACCCGGTCGGGAGCGAACGAATAGGGCCGGAACCGCTTGTAGCCATTGACCGTCGGCACCGCGAACACGGTCATCGGCAGGGTGTGCTCGAGCAGCCCGGCGACGTACTGCCGGCCGAGGGCGGACAACGGCGCCGACCCAGAAGCGAACGCGTTCGAGCCGTCCGCGCGGGATAGCAGCGACTGGTGCAGATGCCAGCCGGAGGAGAAGAAGTTCGGCAGCGCGGGCCGGCACATGAACGTGGCCAGCAGCCCGCGCCGCTGGCAGACCTGCTTGACCGCCGACCGGAACAGCACCGCGGCGTCGGCCGCGGCCAGCCCGGCTACGGGTGCGAAGCTGAACTCGAGCTGGCCGGGACCCCACTCGTCCTCGATCGACCGCGGCGGCAAGCCGAGGTCGCAAAGCGCGTCACGGATGGCCTCGAGCGTGTCGCCCATGCCGTCCAGCCGCACCTCGGACAGGAACTGGTAGCCGCGCTCGAACACGCTGACCAGCGGCGGTGGCGGGGTGAAGCCGGCGTTCTCCGGCGCGAGCTGTTCCGGCGAGCGGATGACGACGGAGAACTCGACCTCGATCCCGGCCAGGTAGTCATACCCGGCCGCGGCCAAGTCAGAAAGCATCCGGCGGAGCAGGCCGCGGCCGTCGAGCGGCATCGGCTTCCCGTTGCCGAAGTAGACGTCGCACAGCATCCAGCCGGTCCGGTCCGCCCATGGCAGCACCCGGAAGGTGGCCGGGTCGGGCACCACTACCACGTCGGGGAACCCGGTGAACTCCGCGATGCCGAAGCCGCCGCCGCGAGCGAACGCGGGTACGAACACCTGGTTGCCGGTGTCCAGGCTGTAGATGGCGCCGGAGAAGTCGAGCCCGTCCGACATCGCGGCGATAGCGGCGTCAGGGGACAGCATCTTGCCGCGCGGTACCCCGTGCTGATCGACGACTACGAGCCGTACGGTCCGCAGGCCAAGCTCGCGGATCCGGGCCGTGACCTCCTCCGCCACGGCCTGGCGCTCAGCCGCGGCCAGCCCGTGCTCTGCCAGCCCATAACGGGCGACGAACCCCGGCTGCCCGACGCCGGAAAGGCTAGGACTATCGGTGCTCACCCGGCTTAGCCTAGGTGCGGCGGCAGCCCGAGCGCGGGGAAAATCCGCTCGGTGTCCAGGAAGAACGTCAGGCGGCTGATCCGGCCGCCGGACACCTCGTGCACCTGCAGCGCCCACGGCTGGTGGCCGCC
>Ga0209039_10003866_pt1 | contig 11401 bp, 12 predicted proteins | sample BogFormECP12_OM1_FD_188238 | JGI IMG/M metagenome (GOLD analysis project Ga0209039, IMG submission 188238) | Bog forest soil microbial communities from Calvert Island, British Columbia, Canada - ECP12_OM1 (SPAdes) (version 2) | ecosystem: Environmental > Aquatic > Freshwater > Wetlands > Bog ... | reverse complement strand
TTTTTGCTATCACCGCCAAAGCTGTGGCCAATCCCGGTAATCAGGGCTGGATGCCCTGAATTTCCGGACGATAATAATCTTCATTCTTTACGCTGCGTTACGAAAAGCCAGGGGGAGATTCTCTCGACTGTTTAACAGACCCATGAGGCCTGGCAGGTGCACATGTGTTCACAGAAGATACACAAGTAAGGATAAGCCCAACATCCCATAATAAAAAATACTCATCGCGAGATTCCATAAAGCCGTCGTTGAGTGAAATTTTTTTTGCGGTCTTGTCCTTCTTGATCAATCCGGATCTCCTTACTGATTTCATCCTCTCCGATCTAGGGAAATGTGGCGGATGAACAGGATTTTTCTGATAAAACAAGAGGATAATTACAAGCTGTCTTAATTTTGGCCTTCTGTAAAACCAGTTTCTATCTCATAATAAGGTAAAAGAACCCCGGACGCAACAGAAATGCACAGACCACAGAGGTAATCTTAAAAAAAACGTGCAAAAGATATTTTTTGATGACCCCGGGGAGAGACCGTTTTTAATTCCCAAGGGAGGGATAATCGATGTATCCCTTTTCCTCGCCGGTATAAAATGTCGCTATATCTTCATGGTTCAGCGGGGCATCGCTCATAAAACGTTCGGGGAGATCGGGATTTGCGAGAAAGAAAGTCCCGAATGCGATCAGGTCCGCGAGGCCGTCTTCAATCGCCTTTTCCCCGCTCTCTTTATCGTACCCTCCGTTCAGGATCAGCGTTCCGTCAAATTTTTTACGGATGAGCGGGGCCATTTCTGCATCCGGGTTTATTGCCCCGAGTCTGCCGCCAACCGGTTCCACGAGGTGAATGTAGGCTATACCGATCCTGCCGAGCTCCTCTGCCAGATAGCCAAAGGTCTCCCGGGGGCTGGTATCGGACATCGCGTGGAGGTTGAAGTGCGGCGAGATCCGGTAACCCACCTTCTTTGCCCCCCATACGCGGACCACTGCTTCGGTCACCTCGAGGGGAAGGCGGGCCCGGTTCGTGAGGTTTCCCCCATACCGGTCAGTTCTCCTGTTTGAACCATCCCTCAGGAACTGGTCCAGCAGGTAACCGTTCGCCCCATGGATTTCAACGCCATCGAAACCTGCCTTTTTTGCGTTTGCCGCACCGTCCCGGAACTGTTTTGCGATCCCCGGTATCTCCTTTTTATCGAGTGCCCGGGGGACCGGGATCTGCTTCTTTCCTACCGGCGTATGGATCTCCTCACCGACCGGGAGCGCTGACGGGGCGACCGGAAGCTCGCCATCCAGGAAATCCGGGTGAGACATGCGACCCACATGCCAGAGCTGGAGGAATATTTTTCCCCCGGCCCGGTGGACGACAGCAGTCACCTGCTTCCAGCCGGCAACCTGTTCCTTTGTGTGAATCCCGGGAGTCCGGAAAAAACCCACGCCCTGCGGGCTGACCTGAGAACCTTCGGTAATGATGAGGCCTGCCGTTGCCCGCTGGACATAATACGTGACTGACAGCGGACCCGGGACATTACCTGCGATGGCGCGGCCCCGGGTCATGGGTGCCATCACCATCCTGTTTGAGAGCGGGATCCCGCCCAGGATATACGGGGTAAATAATTCCATACGAGTTCTCCCTTTTTCAGGCACACAAGCCAGGCGCCCGGACGCTGATCGACCGGAACGATGCACGGCTATGAATTACCCTCCCACACGTGCATAGGTATCAGTCATCCGGTTTGCGATGGGATTCCAGAGGAACTGCCGGTCCACCTTTGTCCTCCCTCTCCTCCCGAGCACCTGTGCATGTACGGGGTCTCCTATCATGGTACCTATACCCCATGCGAGCGATTCGGGTTCCGGCTGTACCTTGATGCCGTTGATGAACGTGTCGATGTTCTCCGAGAGGCCTCCAACATCGCAGGCAACCACCGGTTTCTCCGCACTCCATGCTTCCAGCAGCACAAGGCCGAACGGCTCGTTCCTGCTGGGGATAACGACAAGATCGCAGGCATTCAGGAGACGGATGTACTCCGAGTCAGGAATATACCCGACAAAATTGACCGGAAGATCCCGGGCCCGCTCCTGGAGATACTGCCGCATCCCGCCGTCCCCGGCCACGATCACTTTTGCATCCCAGCGGTCCCGGCATACCTTTCGTAACGCCTCGATAAACAGGTCAGGGCCTTTCTGGTACACGAGCCTGCCGATAAAAAGGATCAGGGGGGCGTACGGGTGGATGCCGTATGCCCGCTTCACGTCCCCGGGATCGATACTGGCCCGGTACTGCTCCGGCACGATGCCATTAGGGACAACATCGCATTTCCAGTCGGGAACATTGTAGAGCTGCATCACCTCGTGTTTCATGACAGTAGAAACCGCGGTTACCTTCTTTGCGACGAGGCCCCCGTACCATTCCTTGCCGGAGATCTCCTTATATTCCCACCAGTCACCATACTGGTTGCCATTCCTGCCGTATTCCGTGGAATGGAACGTAAGGATCGTCTCCCGGTCCTGCAGCCGGTGGAGGGCCTGGATCGGGTGCCAGTCATGGAAATGCAGGATGTCGAATTTCTCTTGTGGGTCAGACTGCTGGAACTGATCAACCATCTGGTTGCTCATATTCTCGCAGTACTGCACGGTATTATTTCCCTGGGGCTGGCAGTAATGGTAAGAGACGCCATTGATCTCCTGGTCCTGCATCCACCCGCGGGTGAAGAAGTGCACGTTATGGTTCTTTGCAAGGGCCTCGGCAAGCCTTGTGGCTGCACTCGCAAGCCCCCCGACGCGTTCGGCATAGAGAGACTCCCAGCAGAAGAATGCTACGTTAAGTGACTCCATAACAGTTTTCTCCGCTCGGTTAAGGTGGAGATCAGGTCCTGCCGGTCCGTGATGCCACTGATGTCTGTGGCCAGTTTCTGGTCGAAAAGGACATGTTCGATCCACTGGGCAATGTCTCCGCGTTCCTGGTGGTACGCGATCGAGTCGGCCGGCACCACCTGGAGCAGGTCGCAGAACTGGTCCAGGCTGTATGCTGCATACCCGACATGGCCGGAGGGCGATGCAAAGTGAAACGCCTCTTCCGGTGTCAGTGTCCGGAGTGTCTTTGCCGATCGTTTGTTCTTCATGAACCGGATGTTCCTGTTCTCAAAATCGGCAAGGATTGCCATGTATATCTTAAAAGCGTCATCGGCTTCATGGTGGCTGAAGTAGTTGTGGACTTCGCCACAGGTCCCGTACTTGGAGGCCATGTAATAGAAGTGATCGCTTGTCTGGAGATACCGCCAGATGGCCTTGCCCTTGGCAAAGGTGGCCGCTTTCTGGATCGCCGAGTATGCCGTGTGCTGCCGCTCGTTTCCCATCCACGCGGACGCGTCTTTTTCGATATCTGCCCAGGAAATGGTGTCCCGGACATCGATCGTGCCGACCGGCGGGTAATTCTCCAGGGCTTCTGTGGGAAGCGTGGTCCTGACTCCCCGTTTCTCCAGTTCTTCCGGGAGATACGTGAGGAAATTGAAGATCCCGGTCTCTTTCCAGAAATGCTCGCCGAAGGTCTCATAGTCGAGGAAGATGTTCACGAGATCCCCGGAGGTGCCGCTGATCCATTCGGCATAGGTGTCCGCTGTCAGCGGGTACTTGTCCCAGCCCTGGTTGCCAAACCGGAACGCGATGTCGTCGGAGAGCTGGATGTCGCGGAGGAGAACGGGCAGGTCATTGCAGGAATAGATATGGTGCGGGCTGCGCCAGTCGAGTATCCGGTCCACCCCTTCGGTGAAGATCCCGGCATACCCCATCTTCTTTACGCAGGACGCGATCTGGTTATTGAACGTGAACTCGGTATTCTCAAAGACGGTCGGGCGGATCTTGAAGAGGTCGTACATCAGGTCGGTATGCATCCCGGCCTGCGCCACGAATTCCGATTTGTCGCCAAAACACCCGGCGATGCTGTGGTAGTACGTCTGCCCGAGGATCTCGGAATTCCTGTGCCGGGCAACCTGGTCAAAGAGGGACAGGACATCCGGTTTCCACTTCTCCAGTTGCTCAATAAGCGTTCCGGAAAAGGAGAACGTACAATGAAATCCCTCGTCCAGCTTGTCAAGGATGATCCGGGTGGCCGGGAGGTAGCATTTTTCTGCCACTCTTTCCAGCACTTCCCGGTTGAGTTCATCAAAATAGAGTGCGTGCAGATCCTTCTCCTTCTTCTTTGGATCCGGCGAGAAGTGCCGGTTCAGCCGGAAGGGCTGGTGCACTTCAAATCCAATACAGACATCTGGCATATTTTCTCATCCTCCCCATTGGCTCGTACGTTACACGGCTGGCAGTTCCTTTCGTTCTCCTTTTTTCATTACGGGAATTTCCCCACGTCAGTATACCATTCAACCTGAATACCGGCGCATGATTTTGACAGGGACTTGTGGTCTTTATCATCCTGACTTGAATCAGGGTATATGATAGAATCTTTCCTGAAACTCACATTTTGAAACAAGGTTTGAAAATCCGATCAAAACAGACGTGATCCCGGCCTCTCCGGATCAGTGGTCAGCTACCCCCGTTTCCTTTACCGGATTCATCTGGTACTGGTAAATGATCTGACGCATGTCCTGCAGGTTCATCTTCTTTATAAGAAGTTTCTTTTCCCTGAGTTTTTTCAGGGCATAACGCACGGTCCGTGGAGAATAGGCCACCTTTTCTGCGATCTCCTTGTGGGTCATTTCACGACCGGTGCCAAGGATCTCAAGGACCGTTTTTTGTGACTGAGGTAACGGTTTCATATTTCACCATCGCTTTTCCTGAAGGGATCAGCCGCAGCTGCTCCCGCATCCTTCTCCCCCTCCATCATCCGCTGCTTCCTTGTCTGACAGGATATGGGGGAGCGCATTTTTCACAAAATCGTCAATCGTTCGCATCGTGCCCCAGGATTCCGCGATATATGCTTCGGAATTATCCGGGTCCGGCAGGATCAGTACATTGCCCTCCTCGTTAGGCCCGGAGACATATCTTCTTGCGGCATGCAGGTTATGCACACCCTCTGCCCTGCTTTTCGGTATCCTTGCAGAGATGATCCAGTAGGTCAGTTTGTCGGTCGCGCTGACGTAGACCTCGTGATCCTGCTCGAATTTTTTCATGAGTTCCAGTGTTTTTTCCTCCATGATCTCACCTGTTCCTGTTTTTTGGTACCCCCGCCTGAAAGGAAGATTCCTTCAACGGGCCGGATATTAACCGGGGACTTTTAAAGGATCTTTCCTGAAAAACAGATTTTGAAACACAGAATGAAATGATGTGCAGAATCTTTGGCCCGGCCGGGAGTGGCAGGACCCTGCCAGTCCCTTCCACCCTCACTTTGTGTAAATCATCATAATGATCCCCTTGTGAAACCGGAAGCCTGGCTGATTCATCCCAGACCTGCCTGATCCTTCGCAGATACGTTCACGGCAGAAGGTTTTCCATTTTTTTCCTGTCGAATCCGAAGATGAAGGCGTCCCCTATCTGGATAACCGGGGATCCGATGTGGCCGGTCTTTTCGATGACCATGTTCCTGGCCTTCTCATCTGCGGCGATATCGATCTCCGTGAATTTCACATTCTTCGATGTGAGGTATTCCTTGGCTGCACGGCACCCGGGACATCCCGGTGTCGCGTAGACCCGGACAACGTGTGGCTTGTCCCATGTTTTTTCTATAAATGGTTCGCGCCCGGACAAGGTTTTGTACTGCTGGTATCTGCCGGGGTTTTTCTGATCGTAATCCTGGTGGTATTCCTCAGCCGGGTAGAAGTTCGTGTACGGCCGGATCTCTGTTGCAACGGGTTTTACAAACTTTCCTGATGCCTCGATCTTCTTCTTCGATGCTTCTGCACGCCCTTTTTGTTCGTCGTCGTGATAGAATATGGCGGTCTTGTACTGTGACCCCTTGTCGGCGAACTGCCCTGCCGGATCGGTCGGGTCTATCTGCCTCCAGAAGGTGTCAAGGAGGGTATCGTAGGAGATCTTATCTTCGTCGTAGGTCACCTGCACCGATTCGAGGTGTCCCGTCGTCCCGAGGGAAACCTCCTCGTAGGTCGGGTTCTCCGTTTTCCCTCCTGCGTATCCCGAGACGGCATGGATCACGCCATCGAGCATCCGGAATGGCGGCTGCATGCACCAGAAGCAGCCCCCGGCAAAGGTCGCTGTTTTTACTTTTTTTCCCATTTCCTGTTTTTCATCCATGGTATTACTTCTCCTGTTCCCTTGTATCATCACCCGAAGGTGAACGTGTATGCCTGCAGGCCCGGCTCAGGGACGTCGAGCTCCCGCGTATGGACACCGTAATCGTTTCCCTGGACAGGAAAGACAGCTGATCGGCGTGCATCGTAACGGTCCCGTTAGTGACATCTGGGCCGTAAGAGTCTGTTATCGGCTTTCCGTCAGGCAGGTTCCTGCACAAAAGATGTACGATCTCGGTTCATGATTCCATGATCGGTGACATCTTCCACGAACAATCCGGTTCATCACCGGAGAACTTTCCCTGCCGGATCTCGCCGGCAACAACCTCAAGAAGCATCGCTACAGTGTCATTGCGGTCTTCATTTTTGACAGTAATGTTAATTTCCCGGGTCATGATCCTCAACCTCCCTGCTTTTCCATAATATCTCCCGTACGGTGAGCGAAGAATTATCCTCGCCAGGCGATCTGCAAATCCATCACTCTGCCGGTACCTGGTCCCTTGTCGGCCGGGGACCACAAGAACTGCATCTGTTCACTAGGCTCTGGGTATCGATCCAGATAACAGGGCTTCTGGCAGCAGCCGTCGTGCCCGGCCCGGTCATTTGTATGACCCCGTGGATTGGCGGAGCGTTGTCCCCCCGGCGACCCGGGTCAGGCTCTCTCCGGGAATGTTTTACGGTCGCGATCGATGAAATACCGGTCACCAGTATTCCCAGGTTTGAATCGTCTATCTTGTCATCAAGGATGAGGATTCCTGTATTCTGATCATCGATCTCGAACCCCCATTGGATCCTAAGACACCGGTTGAGGTCAACAATGATTGTGTTTCTCCTGTTTCTCCTGATAACACCGGTCACTATTGAGGGGGTGGCAGTATCGGTACATCTCAGGCATGCCTCCCTGACAACATCTTTCATCTCGGTGAGATCGATTGCAAAATGATTCCCACCAATAGCAAAAACAAGCAGGTGAAGGATCTCTTCTCGCGGTGCATACCCGCCCACGGGGGAAAAATCCACGGGGGAAAAATCCACGGGGCAGACAGGACTTTTTTCACAGGTGACAAGAGTCATACATTCTCTCCTTAACTGTCAGTTTTGTCGTGAAGGTGCTCACTTCCCCGGCGCCCCGCAAACGTGCGCACGGGAAATCTTCCCTGACAGGAAAAGCTCCTCCTGTCATAAGTATTGAAAAGGAATTTTTTAAAGGATCTTTCCTGAAAAACAGATTTTGAAACATACGCTGAAACAACCGTGCAGAACGTAAAGGGATGCAGGATAACCTGACCGTCCCGGAACCGTCTTCCCCTATCACAACTTTTATCATTCATGAAATATTTACATGGGCACTATGACACTCAAGGAGAAGATCCTCGAAGTGATGGGCGGCCCACACCCTGCCGCCGTCGCCACTCTTGACGGGAAGATGCCCGCGGTGCGCTTCATGGTACTGGCCGGCTTCCCTGACATGGTTCTGGTAGGCGGCACCATGAAGAGTTCCAGGAAAGTTGAGCAGCTGATGAAAAACCCCGAGACTGCGATTGCGATCTGGTCGGGAAAAGAGTTCTCCGATCCCTACGTGGAAATCAGGGCAAAGGGAAAAGTCCACGACGACATTATAACCAAAAAGAAATACTGGAACCCGATGTTCGAGCAGTATTTCAAAACGGTGGACAACCCCGATTACGTGGTCCTGATATTTGCAGCATCCGAGATCACTTACCACGGTAAGAACATGTCCAGCATGGAAGTCTGGAAAAAGTAGCGCATTCTTTCGGGAACCCCTCCGGAACTGGGCGGTGCGGTTCACCTTTACAGGTCCGATTCGGGAGTTCCTGGCGGGGACTTACAGGTGCGTTATCCGGCCTTACGGGAAAATGATACCTTCGTAACCCGTCAAGGGTGACGAGTGAAAGTCCGGATAACGCGCCGGAACCCGGTCCAACCGAAGTCTCAAAAAACAGAAAGTGACCACAGATTTTTAACATTACCCGGTCTAAACCGATTCGACCGCATAGCAGGGCGGTCAGAAGAGCATCTCTACACACACTTAGTTTTCCCGGGCGTGAAAACCCAAACGCCCGGCTCCTTTTCCTCCATTTCATACCTGGTACCAGAGGGGCGGTATCTGCGTTCTCTTCTGCCAGGAAAAACCACGTATCGGGGATCATTGTTACTATTTCCCCTGGGTGATTATGTGGCCCGACCCACCGCTTTCCCGATAAGAGCGAGGAGTTCAGAATCAACGAACGGTTTGATGAGGACCGCATCTGGCGCAACTTCCAGCATTCGTGCAAGCATACTCTCTGAAGTATAGGCTGTGACGAAGATCAGGGGAGCCGGATAGCGTTGCCGGACCTGCCGGGCAGTTTCGATTCCATCAAGTGCTCCCGCAAGCCCGATATCCATCAGGATGAGATCGGGAAGGGGAGGCTTTTCCAGCGCCCGAAGGGCCATTTCTCCGGAGTAAACCGGGTCGACGACATGGTATCCTGCATTTTCCAGTATCTCGGTCAGGTGAAGGGCAATCAGGCCTTCATCCTCTACTATCAGGATGGTTTTCCCGGTCATGCGTTATCCTCGGTTTTTTTCAGATGGAAAATAAACTCAGTGCCCTTGTTTGTGCCGACATTGACATCCGCCCGGAGCTGGTGGCGGGCAAGGAAGGTCACCAGCTTGAGGCCGAACGATTTCGTTGCCAAAGGATCGAATCCCTCCGGTAGTCCGCAGCCGTTATCAGCCACGGTAAGTACATCTGTCCCATCTTCGTGGGCAAGCGAAACCCGGATCGTACAGGATTCTCCCCGCACAGCCATACAGTCGAACCCCGGCGGGAACGCGTACTTGAACGAGTTGTTCACCAGTTCGTTGATGATTAGGCCGGCCGTAGTGGCCCGGGCGACATCGAGTGCCACTTCATGGACATCGACAACGATCCGGACCTTTGTATTCTCTCTGTAAGAGCTGGCGAGCTGGCCGACAAGATTATTCAGATAGACCTCCATATCCACGTTCGAGAATTTCCCGGTCCGGTACAGGGTCTCGTGGATAAGGGCCATGCTCCGGGCCCGGTTCTGGAGGTCCTTCCTCAATGCCCGCCCCGCTTCGGTTTCCTCATAGGTACCATCAAGGCTGAGTAACGAGATAAACGCAGTCAGGTTGTTCTTGACCCGGTGGTGGATCTCCGAAAGAAGCACCTCTTTTTCCGAGAGGGCTTCCCTGAGATCTACCTCGCTTTTGATCAGTTCCTCCTCGCGGAGGCTGAGTTCTTCGATATTCTGGTGAAGTTCATCCTGCGCAGCGGTGAGTTCCTCGTTCATGGCGCCGAGATCTTCGTTTTTCTGCAGCAGTTGGCGTTCATTTGCCAGAAGCCCGTCGTTTGCCTGGCGCAGTTCTTCCTCAATTGCGGTAAGCTCCTCGTTCATGGCGCCGAGATCTTCGTTTTTCCGGACCAGTTCCTGCTCGGCACGCTCAAGCCTCTCTCCCATCTTCCCGGAGATCCTTGCCACCACAAAAGCGGTAGCGAGAATAAAGATCACCAGAGTTGTCGAGAGAAGGATCGCATCGCGGACATCAAACCAGGAAGACAGCCCGACAAACACGATATTTTCGATAAGGATAATGCCGGCAACGAGCGGGACAAACACCCGGAGAAGGCCGGCATTGGTGGAATTACCGATAATGTACCTGACCGGGACTGCGCCGGGGCCGGCGGCAGCGACCAGGGCTGCACCGGCAAAGAGGGAGGCGAGCGCTGACAGGAATGCGATGGGGATGAATTGTGTTCCATACAATAACGGATTGCCATAGAAATAGCTCATGACAAAGGTGAAGCTGATAACAGAGATCGCAAGCCCGGCGATACTGATCGCATCTGCTGTCCGTATCGATTGTGCCGGCAGGCCTTGATACCGGAGAACAAACACCAGCGCAATTGCCGCGAGAACTATGAGACCGGCCGCTACCGGGGAGACAGGTGAGGAGGTGGGCCCGAGAACAACCGTCCCTGCCCTGACAAAGAGTGCCTCAATGAAAGAATGACTTCCCCGGACACTGAAAACAAATTCGATGGCTTCAATGACCACGATGAGAACCAGGAATGCCTGCACGACCCGCAGGGAGATCCGCCGGAGCGGTTGTGCAGCCTGGTATGCGAGCATGGATCCGATGAAGATCCAGATCAGGGCTGCGCTGAGTGCCATCGTCCGGTAATTCTGGTTCAGGCTGCTGACAAGAGATATACCGAAGTGCGCAGTGAAAATCGCAAGGATGCTGATAACAGCCGCGATGAGGCCAAAAGTGATGGTGAGGCGCCTGAGCAGAAGTTTTTCAGGCATTATATCCGGGGGAGGGAGAGATATCCCGTTCTGTAGTGATCCAGGTTCGGTTGCCACGGAGTTTTCCTTCCGCTCTGCTTTCCGGAGAGAATTATCGTTTATGGGTACATTCGCTATGGTTAATTAATAGTTGTCGGATTTATCCTGGTAAACCGACGGGATTTCTAAAAAGGAGATCCGTTATACCGGGTTTTTTGTAGTCCTCTGCCCGGATGGTGCGGAGCGGTGGGTAGTGCGGCAGCAGATTATGAGCGGATGATTGAACTGGTGAAAGGGATGGGGGGTAGCCCCGTTTACGATCCTGAGGGGGGAGGAGGGTGATCCCCTGTTGCTCCGGCACATGGGTGGGGGGTACCCCCCACTTGAAAAAAAGAAGATTGGGGAGGATACCCCCTTGTCCGGAAAACTCCGGATTCCACATTATATATACTACCCAGGATCTGGTATGCCTCGATCAGTAACTCCCGTTACACTGCCATCATTTCGTAATGTCGGCGTAAACGCACAGCAACACCAGAAATATCCTGTACTGCCACGTCACTTCATGCAGTAGTAATCACCGGTGAGCTTGTACCGCGTATGCACGCCGCACTTCGGGCAGTTGCATCCTTCCTTTTTCCCTTCCGGGGCCTTGAGGGATCCACCCCGGCCACAGAAAAGGAGGGACGGTTTCCCATTTTTCAGATTGTTCGCTGCATAGGTCGGGCAGGACCCGCAAAATCTCCCGCAGATATCGAGATTTGCCACAGACTCGTCAACTTTTGCCATCCTTGACTTCCTCCCGCGGACTATAGCAGGAATAACCTCATTAATATATCGGGGAATCCCGGAAAATGAAAACAAAATCCATGGAAAAACCCTCTCCGGCCCGGACGTTCAT
>Ga0209039_10003865_pt1 | contig 11407 bp, 8 predicted proteins | sample BogFormECP12_OM1_FD_188238 | JGI IMG/M metagenome (GOLD analysis project Ga0209039, IMG submission 188238) | Bog forest soil microbial communities from Calvert Island, British Columbia, Canada - ECP12_OM1 (SPAdes) (version 2) | ecosystem: Environmental > Aquatic > Freshwater > Wetlands > Bog ... | reverse complement strand
ACGAGCAGAACCTACCACAACAAGACGATACTCACTTCATTCATGGGCTACGGAACAGTTGAAGAAGCCAACAGAATATTCACAGAGAACAATATTCCAACCTATTCCACGCCTGAACAGGCCATAAAAACCTATCAATATATGCATCAGTACAAGCGCAATCTCGAATTGCAGTACGAAACCCCGGAGGAACTGCCTGTTGATGTAGTGCCGCCGAAACGGCCACTCTTAACCATCTTGAGAGATGTCGCCGCCCAAAACCGTGAAGTGCTCACAGAAGTCGAAGCCAAAAAGTTCCTCGAATACTACGACTTCCCCGTCGTGAAGACCAAAATTGCGCGCACAGAGAACGAGGCAGCATTACTGGCTCTACAGCTCGGCTACCCCGTGGTTCTAAAAATCCTGTCTCCACAGATAACACATAAAACGGACGTTGGCGGAGTCGCGCTCGACCTCGGAAACGATGCTGAAGTGCGAGAAGCCTTCAAACGGGTAACTCAGAGTGCAAAGGAACACGACCCTACTGCCGAAATCGAGGGTGTGACGGTTCAACCTATGATAAAGAGGCAGGGGTATGAGGTCATCATCGGAGCCAAAGCAGACCCGCTTTTCGGTCCTGTCATTCTCTTCGGAATGGGAGGCGTTGGAGTCGAGCTTTTCAAAGACTATGCAATAGGAATCCCACCATTAAACCAGACTCTCGTCTTGAGAATGATGGAAGAAACCAAGGTCTATCAGCTTCTGAAGGGTTACAGAAACGAGCCTCCTGCCAACATCAAACTCTTGGAAGAAATACTCGTGCGCTTCAGCCAGATGCTCGTCGATTTTCCACAATTGAAAGAAGTTGACATCAACCCCCTATTCATCAACGAGAAGGAAGCCTTCGCTTTCGACGCCCGCATCGCAATTGACCCCAAGAAAGTCACAGCAACGTTTGAACCTCACGAGCACCTCGTCGTGACACCCTATCCGAAAAAGTATGAGACTTCGTGGAGGCTTCACGATGGACGCACCGTTCTCTTTAGACCAATAAGACCGGAAGATGAGCCGTTGTGGCTCGAAATGTTCAAGAGTTTCTCAGAAGAATCCATACGCTACAGATTCTTCCAAGTGCTCAAGGACACGCCACACGAGACCAGAGTTCGCTACTGCAACATAGACTACGACCGTGAAATCGCGATAGTGCCCGAACTGACCGAGGATGGACGAAAAAGAATCCTAGGCGTTGCGAGGGTCAGCATAGAACCTGATGGAAAAACAGGAGAACTTGCTTTCATAGTTGCAGATCCATGGCAAGGCCTCGGACTTGGCACGAAACTCGTGGACCATGTACTCGAAATTTGTGTGGACATGAAACTCGAAACAATATACGCCATCATGCTTCCAGACAACTATAGGGCAATAGGTCTCATGAAGAAAATGGGTTTTGCCATAACCTTCTTGGAAGATGGAACTGCCAGAGGAACCCTGAGCCTAAAAGAAGAAGAAAAATGCGCCAATCCATTGATCACCGAGGAACGCGCAGAGAACCCGACTACGACGGAACCCATATTGGAAAGGCCCAAAGAGGCAGAAGCTGCACGTAGCTAGAACGTGGCCCTTCAATCTTTTAGCAGGCTTAACCTAAAGGCAGACGCCAATAATAACGTCGAATTGTTCCTTCACCTCATTCTAGGCTCATGATATTCTAAACTGCACCTTCTGACGGTTCTTGAAAACCATGGACCGTTCGCCTGAGAGCTTGAGGAAAACCCTAAATAACTCAAGCTTGACTCAAAACTGAGAGGAGGCCTGTGAATGTCTGAGTGGAAGACGGTAAGTATCAGGCAAGAGCTGATAAAGGAAATCGAGAAACTTATCAAGACAGGGCGTTACAGAAGCATTTCAGAATTTGTGTCAGAAGCCATCCGCCTACGCTTGGAAGAGGCTGCACGTACTGAAGCAACTTCTACCCAGAAATCTCAAGAAATGTCCATCACAGAAGATAGAGCAGTTAAGGCAACCCCCAACCTGAAGGAAGAAGAGAAAGCCTATAACTCTAAGCCTGTGTCTTTTGAGGAAACGCAAATTCAAATCTACCGCTCTCAAGCGTGAACATGGCAAGAGAACATCGACACTTTCCAAATTGATTTATGAACTTGTTCCTTCAGCCTTCTGTGCTAGCACGTCAGAATTCATTGTTTTATCAAACGAGTAACACTAATTGAGAAAAGGTTTAAGGAATTCATGATAATGGACATTTGAAGATGAGAAGCTTTATTATGGTTGTTACGTTGGGTTAATATGACGTACGTCATAATCCTTTGAGGCGACACCATGGCTAACAACGAAAAACCCAGAACTGTAACCATCGAAATCGAGCCATACAAACATAAAGATTATTTAGCTTCATTTAGCCACTCATTTATCCAAGAAAAATCAATGGAGCCCAACCATGTCTAAATCAGTTCTTGTCGTCGGAGGGGGCATCGCAGGAATTCAAGCTTCATTGGACCTTGCAAACAGGGGCGCTAAAGTGTACCTTGTCGAAAAGACTCCAAGTATAGGCGGACGCATGGCACAACTTGACAAGACCTTTCCAACGCTTGACTGCTCAATATGTATACTCGCGCCAAAAATGATAGAATGTCTCAGACACCCGAATATCAATCTCCTAACATACTCAGAACTCAAAGAAGTCAAAGGCCGAGCAGGCGAGTTCACCGTGAAAATCCTGCAGAAACCTCGTTACGTTGATGCCTCAAAGTGTACTGGTTGCGGCACCTGTATGGAGAAATGCCCCGCTAAGGTTCCGAACGAGTTTGATTTTGGTTTGGGAGACAGGAAAGCTGTTTATATGCCGTTCAAGCAGGCAGTGCCGCTGGTTGCGACTATCGACAATGAGCATTGTCTGTATTTCACGAAAGGCGTTTGCAAGGTCTGCGAAAAAGTCTGCCCATCAAAGGCTATCAATTATGAACAAGAACCAGAAGAAATGGTCTTGACCGTTTCTTCAATAATCTTGGCTACGGGTTTCGATGTGTTTGACCCCTCTACTATGAGCGAATATGGTTATGGCCGATTCAAGAACGTAGTTCATTCCATGGAGTTTGAAAGGACAATCTGTGCATCTGGGCCTACAGGAGGGCATCTTGTTAGGCCATCAGATGGGAAAGAGCCTAATGATGTCGTCTTCATTCAATGTGTGGGTTCAAGGAGCCAGCATGGCGACTTTCCATTTTGCTCAAGCGTCTGTTGCATGTACGCCACGAAAGAATCAATTCTCATAAAAGAGCACGCTCCCAAAACTCAAGCGTACATCATGTACATTGATATGAGAGCAGTTGGAAAGGGCTTTCAGGAATTCGTCGACAGAGCCAAAAAAGAATATGGTGTGAAGTACATTAAGGCACATCCTGGCGGAATAGCTGAAGATCCAGCCACGAGAAGCCTAAAGATCCAGTATGAGGACATAAAGACCGGCGAAATGAAAACACTTGATGCCGATATGGTAGTTCTATGTCCTGCACTGATACCGAAAGCAGAAAACCAGAAGCTTGCGGAAGCAATGGGATTGGAGCTCGATGAGTTCGGATTTTTCAGAGCGGGAGACCCACTCACTTCACCCGTCGACACGAATGTCCCGGGAATATACATATGTGGTTATTGTCAATGCCCTAAAGACATACCTGAAAGCGTGGCACAAGCTAGCGGAGCAGCTGCCAGAGCAGCAGAGACAATAGCTTGCACGGCCAGGGAGGCTACGCAATGAGCAAAGAAGACAAACCGCGAATCGGTGTCTTCGTCTGCCATTGCGGTGTCAACATAGGCAGCGTGGTCAATGTGCCTGAAGTTGTGGAATACGCAAAAACCCTGCCTAATGTTGAATACGCAGTAGGTAACCTTTACACATGTTCGTCTGAAGGTTTAGACAAGATAAAGGAGGCCGTTAAGGGACATCACCTCAACAGAGTCGTTGTCGCCTCGTGCACTCCTAGGACCCATGAACCACTTTTCAGAGCTGCATGCGAGGAGGCAGATTTAAACAAGTACCTGTTTCACATGGCAAATATCCGCGAACACTGTAGCTGGGTTCACTCCAAAGATCCTATCAAGGCTACGGAGAAAGCTAAAGAAACAGTGAAGATGGCTGTAGCCAAAGCAGCTTTGCTCGAACCACAGACAGAACCTGAGATTGAAGTGGAACGCTCCGCTCTGATAATCGGTGGCGGCGTGTCAGGCATGACTGCGGCCATCAGCTTGGCGAATCAGGAATTCAAAGTTCATCTTATTGAGAAAGAAGAAGAACTTGGCGGCAAACTCAAAGACCTGTATAAACTCTACCCGAACGAAAGCCTGAGTTCAGAAGTCCTCACTGAGTATGTTCAGTGTGTACGATCAAATGGAAACATAAGTGTACATACATCGTCAACCGTAAAGCATGTTGAAGGTTTCATAGGAAACTTCGAGGTAACAATTGGCTGTGAAGGTGAGGAAAAAACCCTAAACGCGGGCACAATCATTGTAGCAACCGGAGCAGAGGTTTTCAAGCCACATGGAATGTATTGCTATGGCGAGAACAAGAACGTAATCACTCAACTTGAACTTGAAAAACTCATGAAGGAAAAGAGGCTTGGAAAACCTAAGAACATCGTTATGATTCAGTGCGTTGGTGCGAGAGAAGGAAAAGAGGGCGGAAGAAATTACTGTTCTAGAATATGTTGCGCTGTTGCGGTGAAGAATGCTCTGAATTTAAAAGACGTGCTTCCAGAAACTGAAGTCTCCATCCTATATAGAGACATGCAGACCTACGGCAAAGACTTCGAGGAGCAATACAAGAAAGCTAGGGAAAACTTTGTTCAATTCATAAGATATGATGATGTGAGTCCGCCTGAAGTCTGTTCACAGTCAGATGGCAGACTCTCTGTGAAGATACACGATATCTTGGTTAATGATACACTTCAACTTGATGCGGACCTCCTAGTCTTGTCCACTCCGCTAGTTCAGCAGGAAGAGGCGAAGGAGCTTTCCAGACTTCTGAAAGTCCCCGTGGGGGCTGACGGCTTCTTCTTTGAAGCACACGTCAAGCTCAGACCCGTAGATTTCGCCACGGACGGCATATTTATGTGCGGAACCGCTCATAGTCCCAAAACCATTGCCGAAAGTATCACACAAGCATACGCTGCTGCCTCAAGAGCAGGTATTCCGATGGCATTAGGGCGAGTCAGGACGGAAGCTATAACGGCTTTTGTAGACGAAGCCCTTTGCACAGGATGCGGAACATGCGTCAAACTATGTCCTTATAGTGCCATACGAAAAGATGATGAGGGAACGGCAAGAGTGAACGATGTTTTGTGTAAGGGCTGTGGAGTATGCGCTGCAAGTTGTCCTGAAAAGGCTATAAAAATGCGTAACTTCAGCGACAGTCAAGTCATTGCTGAGGCAACTGCTGCCTTGGGAGGATCATGAAATGAGCGGGTTTGAACCTAAGATAATTGGTTTTCTCTGCAACTGGTGCAGCTATGCCGGCGCAGATTTGGCAGGTGTAAGCAGAATACAGTATCCGTCTAACATACGAATCGTTAGAGTAATGTGCAGCGGGAGAATCGATCCTGTAATCCCTCTTGAGGTATTTGTCAAAGGCGCGGACGGCGTGATCATCCTAGGTTGCCACCCTGGCGATTGCCACTATTCAGAAGGCAACTTGTACGAGGAAAAAAAAGTGAAAATGCTCAAGAAGCTATTGGCATTAACGGGGATCGGATCCGATAGGCTTAAACTAGAATGGGTTTCGGCATCAGAAGGCCAGAGATTCGCCCAACTAGTGACTGAATTCACAGAACAAGTAAAGAAGCTAGGTCCGTCTCCTGTGTCGGGAAAGAACCCGAACCTGAAGATACTTGAGAATCTTCAAGCAGCAAGGAACGCAGCTTCGGGTTTCAGATTGAGGGTTTTGGTGGGCAGAGAAAGAGAGATCACTGAAAAGAGCAACGTTTACGATGAAAAAATGCCGCAAGAGGAGTTTGATTCTTTACTTGACGAGGTGGTTGAAGCTGAATTCATACGACACAAGATTCATCTTTTGACGAGAGACAGCTCACTGCCAATCAAGGCTTTGGCACAAGAAACCGAGTTGAAGCCGGATGAGGTACTCAGGCAGATAGTAGCGATGCGTAGAAGAAACATGATTACGATTGATCATATTGAAGGAACAACTCCATTTTTCAAGGCTTTGGAGGTTGAGTGAAATGGGGAATAAGAAAGTCGGCGCAGCTATGGTTGTAGGCGGCGGTGTTGCCGGTATCCAGGCTTCACTCGATTTAGCAGATTCTGGATTCAAGGTGTATCTGATAGACCGAGGACCAAGCATTGGCGGGGTCATGGCTCAGCTAGACAAGACATTTCCAACAAATGACTGTTCAATGTGTATCCTCTCCCCCAAACTTGTGGCAACTGGAAGGCACCCAAACATCACAATCTTAACAAACGCAGAAATAACGAATTTGGAAGGCGAAGCCGGGAATTTCCAAGTTGGGCTTCGAAGAAAGAGCCGTTACATAATCGAAGAGAAATGCAACGGTTGCGGCCTCTGTGCTCAGAAATGCCCTGTTGAAGCAGTTGACTCCTTCAATGAAGGACTTGGCCAGAGAGGTGCAGTTTACGTAGAGTATCCACAAGCAGTTCCACTAAAGTACCTAATAGATAGAGAGAAGTGCATTGGATGCGGAACGTGTGGAGAAGTCTGTAAGGCCTGCGCAATTCAGTATGACCAGAAAGACAGTGAAGTCAAACTGAAAGTGGGTTCGATAATCCTTGCACCGGGTTTCGAACCTTTCGATGCTAGGCTAAAAAGTGAATACGGTTACGGACGTTACCCGAACGTTGTTACAAGCATCGAATTTGAACGCATCCTGAGTGCTTCAGGACCATATGGCGGGCTGGTTCTGCGGCCTTCAGATGGTGAAATACCAAAAAGAGTTGCCTTCATTCAATGCGTGGGTTCGAGAGACTATCAGCTTGGAAACATCTACTGTTCAGCAGCTTGCTGCATGTATGGCATGAAAGAAGCCGTGATAGCAAAGGAGCACACGCCAATACAGATGGATGCATCAATCTTTTACATGGACATGCGTTCATTTGGGAAAGAATTTGACGAATACCGCAACCGGGCAGAAAAAGAGTATGGCATAAGATTTGTACGATCACGAGCTGGAGCGGTGACTGAAGATCCATTGACACACAATCTTTGTGTCCACTATGTGCGGGACGAAACGCCTACGACTGAAGAGTTTGACATGGTTGTCCTTTCGATCGGAATGCAACCTCCGAGAGACGTTGAAAAGTTAGCCAAGAACTTCGGAATCGAGCTTAATAAATACAATTTCTGTGAAACTGACACTTTCTCACCGATGGACACTTCCGAAGAAGGTATTTTTGTTTGCGGCGCTTTCTCAGCACCAAAAGATATCCCTGAAAGCGTGGCGCAGGCGAGTGGAGCGGCGGCCAAAGTGATGGGCGTAATTGCTGACGCAAGGGGGACCCAGGTTACTAAAAAAGAGTATCCGCCTGAAAGAGATGTGAGCCAAGAACAACCCCGCATCGGCGTCTTCGTTTGTCATTGCGGAATCAACATAGGTGGAGTGGTGAATGTTCCTAAGGTTGTGAAATACGCTAAGGCTCTGCCTAACGTTGTCTATGCAGAATCGAATGTCTACACATGTTCGCAGGACACACAGAAACTCATCAGGGAAAAGATTGTGCAGAACAAGCTGAACCGCGTCATAGTGGCGTCGTGCACGCCGCGGACTCATGAGCCACTATTCAGGGAAACAGTCCAGGAGGCTGGATTGAATCCGTACTTGTTTGAGATGACGAACATTCGTGACCAATGCAGCTGGGTTCACATGCATGAGCCAATGGAAGCAACAAAAAAAGCTCAAGACCTCGTTCGTTCAATTGTCGCGAAGGCCAGGCTTCTGAAACCTTTGAAAAAACCTCTCATAAACGTCACACAGGTGGGCTTGGTTATTGGCGGTGGTGTTTCTGGAATGACCGCAGCCTTGGAACTTGCCAAGCAAGGGTTTGAGGTGCACCTCGTTGAGAAGGATGCCGAGCTGGGCGGCCACTTGCGCACCGTTCATTACTTGCTTGGAGGGAAGACTGATCCTAGGAAGAAGCTCAACGCCATGATAGAGGCGGTAAAGGAAAACGATAAAATAAAAGTTTACACGGAGGCAGAGGTCGTTGACGTTTACGGATTTGTGGGTAACTTCAAGTCCAAGATAAAGCAGTCAATGGGCAAATTGAAGGAACTTGAACACGGCATAGTCATTGTGGCTACAGGTGCAGTGGAATACAAGCCTACAGAGTATCTATACGGTAGAGACCCCCGAGTAATGACGCAACATGAGCTTGAAGAAAACATTGCCATGGGCCATTTCAAGGCCAAGAGCGTTGTTATGATACAGTGCGTGGGGGCGAGGAACGAGGAGAGACCAAATTGCGCACGAATATGCTGCGGTCAAGCTATAAAAAACGCTTTGAAAATCAAGGAAAAGGATCCGGAGACGGAGGTCTACATCCTGTACAAGGACATGAGGGCGTACGGTTTTAAGGAAGACTACTATCGTGAAGCAGCAATGAAAGGAGTCCTTTTCATCAATTACGATGACGAGAGAAAGCCACGCACTGCAATTGAGAACGGAAGGCTTAAAGTCACATTCTGGGAGCCAGTTGTAAAGGAAGAGGTTGAAATCGAACCTGATGCTCTTGTCCTAAGCGCAGCGACGATTCCTAATCCTAGAAACAAGCGTGTGGCAGAAATGCTCAAGGTGCCATTGACGAAGGATGGATCCTTCCTAGAGGCACACATGAAGCTCAGGCCTGTCGACTTTGCCACTGATGGTGTCTTCCTCTGTGGTATGGCTCACTCACCGAAATACGTGGAAGAAAGCATTGCTCAGGCTTGTGCGGCTGCATCAAGGGCCGCAACGGTGCTTTCGAAAAAAACGCTTGAAATGGAAGGAATTGTCGCAAACGTGACTGAAGATTTATGTAGTGGCTGCAGAGTTTGTGAATATCTGTGTCCGTACGGTGCAATTGAAATGAGGGACAATGATGGTAAGCACGTTGCACACATACTTGAAGCACTGTGCAAGGGCTGTGGTGCCTGTGGCACTGCGTGTCCAACTAAAGCCATCGCTTTAGGGCACTTTACAACGGAAGAAATACTTGCTCAGATCGACGCCACGTTGGTGGAGGCAAAGGCATGAGTGGAAAAAACGGTTTTGAACCTAGGATAATCGGTTTTCTCTGCAACTGGTGTAGTTATGCTGGTGCGGATCTGGCGGGTGTAAGCAGAATACAATATCCTCCAAACATAAGAATCATCCGAGTGATGTGCAGTGGCCGAATAGATCCGGCTTTTGTCCTTGAAGCTCTAAAGGATGGGGCTGACGGCGTGCTCATTGCTGGTTGCCACTTGCCATCAGACTGTCACTATATCAGCGGTAACTTCAAGGCAATGAGGAGAATAAACCTCTTGAAAAGGGTCTTAAAGGAATTTGGTATTGAACCAGAGCGTCTTCGGCTGGAATGGATTTCTGCAAGCGAGGGGGATAAGTTTGCGGCTGTGGTGCGTGATATGGTAGAAGAGATCAAGGAGCTAGGACCAAATCCGCTGACGAACGAGGAGGTCAAAGCTCAATGACAGAAACACCCCAGAAAATGGTAAAGTCGTCAGAAATCGATCCGAAATTCAAGTATGAAATCTCAAAGATGCATGGCGGAGAAAAGCTAATGCGCTGTTTCCAATGCGGAACATGCACATCAGACTGTCCTATTGCAAGGTTCAGCGACACGTACAGGCCGAGACAGATAATTCGAATGACTCAACTTGGACTGAAGAACAGAGTGTTAAATAGTGATACTTTGTGGCTCTGTGCGGCGTGTTTCACATGTACCGATAGATGCCCGCAGGATGTTGAGGTTGCCAGCGTCATACGTGTACTAAGAAACCTGGCAGCAGAACAAGGTCACTTTCCTCAAGTGTTCAAGGATCAGTGTGCCAGTATCCTCGAATCCGGTTATGCCTACAAGATTCCAGAATTGCGAGTGAAGAAAAGAGAAACTTTAGGACTTCCACCACTGCCCAAAGGTAACTCTGAGAGCATAAAGAAGACCCTCCACGAGGTGCACCTCCTCAAGCACATCGAGAAGAAAGGTGAATAAGATGGCTGAGCTCAAGTATCTCATGTTTCTCGGATGCGCAATTCCCTACCGCGTATCTGCATTTGAAATCTCAGCTCGGAAGACTCTTGCAAAACTGGGCGTTGAACTTGTTGAAATGCCAGAATTCAATTGCTGTGGCCTTCCCTTAGACCCAGTAAGCCATGAAACGATGCTTATTTTGGCGGCACGCAACCTAGCATTAGCGGAGCTGAAAGGTTTGGACATAATAACACTTTGTCCCGGCTGTGCTGGGACGCTAAAGAAAGTCAACAAGATGCTGAAAGAAGACAAAGCTTTGCGTGGCGAGATAAACTGTCACTTGAAGGAGGCAGGTCTGGAGTTCAAAGGCACCGTTGACGCAAAGCATCTGATTCAAGTTTTGACTGAGGACGTTGGATTGGAAAAAATCAAGAACTCCATTGTCAAACCGCTAACAATGGTCAGAGTTGCGGAACACAACGGTTGTCACATCTTAAGACCCAAAGAATTCATAGGGTTTGACGATCCAGAGAATCCTAAAATACTCAAAACATTGATTGAAGCGACTGGCGCAACGTGCCTAGATTATATGGACGAGACTGAATGTTGCGGTGCGCCGAGCGTAGGTGTAAGTGACAAAGTCGCCTTGCAGCTAGCGAGGGACAAATTGAATCATATCAAGAGTGTCGATGCGCAGGCTTTGATTACTATCTGCCCTTTCTGTCACATTATGTACGACACGAATGAACTACGCATTGAAAAGATGTTTAATGAGGTATATGGCATTCCTGTTCTACATTATCCTCAATTGCTAGGTCTGGCGATGGGGATGTCGCCTGATGAGTTGGCATTCAATGAGCTTCGTGTTGACTGTTCAAAGGTACTAGGAGAAGTTTGTGACAGAGGAAAATAGATGGCAGAAAAACTGAAACTGGGTTTCTACTGGGCCGCAAGCTGCGGTGGATGCGAAATCGCAGTGTTGGACATAAACGAGAAAATACTGGACGTCGTGAAAATCGCGGACATAGTGTTCTGGCCCGTGGCCATGGACGTTAAGTACAAGGATGTTGAAGCAATGCCCGACAAGTACATGGACATCTGCTTCTTCAACGGTTCAGTTAGAACCGAAGAGCAAGAACACATGGCTAAACTGCTGAGACAAAAATCCAAGACGCTCGTCGCGTTCGGCTCCTGCGCCCAAGAAGGATGCATACCAGGC
>Ga0209039_10003863_pt1 | contig 11409 bp, 7 predicted proteins | sample BogFormECP12_OM1_FD_188238 | JGI IMG/M metagenome (GOLD analysis project Ga0209039, IMG submission 188238) | Bog forest soil microbial communities from Calvert Island, British Columbia, Canada - ECP12_OM1 (SPAdes) (version 2) | ecosystem: Environmental > Aquatic > Freshwater > Wetlands > Bog ... | reverse complement strand
TACAATTTCTCCGGCGGCTCGGGCCCGGCCGGCTTCAGCACCGGGAACGGCTTGGCCGACATGTTCCTCGGCGATATCAACGCTTACACGGAAGGGACCTACAACAACCATGGAGTGTACACCGGAGGCTACGGCGTGGGGCACTGGCGGCGGACCGATTTCGAGCCCTACATCCAGGACGACTGGAAAGCCACGCGCCGGCTGACGCTCAACTTCGGCGTCCGCTACTACCTGTTGATTCCTCCCCATGACGTCACCCATCCGACCGTGGATTCCAGCTTCATTCCCTCGATGTTCAATCCTGCCCTGGCTTCCGTGCTCGGGCCGGTGTCTAACCCGATCTTGCAAAAGAACCCTGCCACCGGCCAGATCTACGATTTCTCGGGCTTTGGCAACGGCTTGGTGGAATGCGGCGCCGGCCCGATCCCCAAGGGTTGCCAGACTGTCTATAAGGAAAACATCGGCCCGCGCTTCGGCTTTGCCTTTGACCCGACGGGCAACGGTAAATGGTCGATCCGGGGCGGAGTTGGTATTTACTACGAACCCGGAAACGGCAATGATGCCAACGAAATCGGGCTGGAAGGCAATGCGCCCACCACCCTCGCTCCCTCCCGGCCCTACATTAGTGGGTATAACTTCAGTTCCGGTGGCTTCGCGGGCGTGGGCCCGGCCGGTATCCAAGCCATTCCCGATGCACAGAAGAACCCCGCCGTCATGCAGTACAACTTTAACGTTCAGCACGAGTTCAAAGGAAGCAACTTCCTGACGGTCGGTTATGTGGGCAACCAGGGACGCCATCTCGATACGAATCAAAACGACAATCAGATTCGCATCCCCGTGGTGGCTAGCATGAATGTTCCCGCCCTGTCCTCTGGAAATGGCGGCCCCTGCGATCAGTATGGTAATTGTGATGTCCAGAACCTTCTGATCCATCAGCAAGTCTCTGCCAATTACTTCTTGCCCTACCAGGGGTTCTCCGCGATTAATGTGAAGGAGTTTGACGCGGTGTCCAGCTACAACGCCCTGCAAACCGACTTCCGGCACACCACGGGCTACGGGCTGACCCTGGAGGCGGTTTACACTTGGAGCCACACCATCGACAATTCCACCAGCGCGTACGCCACCGGCAGTCCTGATGCGCTTTATGATTTGAACCGATGGAAGGCCGATTCGAACCTGCACCGTGCCCAGGTAGTGTCAATCAACTACATTTACACCCTGCCGTTCTTCAAGAATTCCACCCACAGCTACGTGCGGCAATCGTTGGGAGGATGGCAGCTCAGTGGTATTAGTACTTTCTTTACCGGTGAGCCGGTCAACATCGGGTGCGGCGCGCAGGGTTATTCCACCGGCATCGGTACGGGTGTGATGTGCAACACGGTGGGTCCACTCAAGATCAAAAAGGGTACCTTCGACGACCCGACCTTCGGGCCGATGAAGACATGGTTTGACCCCTCGGTGTTGCAAGAGCCTTACTTGAGCCAGTATTATGCCAATGGCCAGTCGGGAATGTTCGGATACGGGGGGCGCAACAACCTCATCGGTCCGGGCCGCAACAACTTTGACTTGGCTTTGCACAAGGATATCAACCTCCCCTGGGCCAGGGGTGAACACTCCACGCTTCAGTTCCGGCTGGAGACTTTCAACTCTTTCAACCATCCGCAATGGCAGTGGTTCAATGCAGGATGTAACGGCGGCACCAATCTTGACGGCACTCCGGCTTTTGGGCGTACCTGCGGCGGGACCACTTACAACTCAGGCAATGGGGAAGTCAGCGGCGCCTGGAGCCCCAGAAACGTCCAATTGGGGATGAAGTTCCTCTTCTAGTAGTCTGAGTCTATGCTTGTTTGACTGCACGTTGGCCCTGGCGGCTCTTCCCAGAGTAGCCAGGGCCAGTTTTTTTGAGCGGCTCTATCGGCGGCTCTTCGTGTGCTTCCGACTTGCCATCGTCGATGTCTATGTGCTTCGCACGGCTATTCTCATGAGAGCTGCCGTGAGTGCCGCTACGGTGCTACCTTCAATGTCCCGCGCAGGGGAATATCCGCGGACGACTTTCCCACCATGATGGCAAAGTCGCCCGGCACCACGCGCCAATGCATGTCGCTGTCGAGCAACTGGAGATCCTCCGGGGTGAGGGTGAGGGTCACGGTTTTGGTCTCGCCCGGTTCCAGCGCCACGCGCTCAAAACCGTGCAGTTGCTTGACGGGAGTGGCAACGGGGGCGTACTTCTCATGCGTGTAAAGTTGCACCGTCTCCACCCCCGCGCGGGCACCGATATTCTTGACGTCCACCTTGACGCGCGCCATGCCACCCGGATGTATCTCCGCAGGCTCAATACGCAGGTTGGTATATTCATATTGGGTATAGCTTAGTCCATGCCCAAAAGGGTAAAGCGGCGTGCCCGGCATATCCTCGTAACCTTTGTTCAGCGTCCATCCCCGGTTGATCCAATATTCCTTGGAGGGTTTGTGGTTGTAGTAGGCGGGTAACTGGCCGGAGTGACGGGGAACAGTGATGGTCAGATGGCCACTGGGGTTGTAATCGCCGAACAGGACGTCGGCCACGGCGGTCCCTCCCCGCTCGCCCGGCCGCCACGCCTCGACGATGGCCGGCACGTGCGCGGTGGTCCAGCGGGTGGAAAGCGGCCTTCCGTTGACCAGCACCACCACCGTGGGGGTGCCGGTTTCGTAGACGGCGCGGACCAGGTCCTCCTGGACGCCGGTCAAATCCAGGCTGGCGACGTCGTGGCTTTCACCGTCCGTGGGCGGGTCCTTCGCTTCGTCCACATCATTCTGGCCCTGGTTTTCCCCCACCACCACAATGGCCACATCGGCGCTGTGAGCGGCGCGGGTGGCTTCAGCGAATCCGCTCTTGTCATCCCCCACGACGTTGCAACCCTTCACGGCCGTCACCTTGGTTTGCGGTCCGACGGCGGCTTGGATGCCTTCCAGAATGCTCACAATGTGCTGCGGAATCGCCTTGGGCGAGTAATCGCCGAGCTGATTCATCAGGTTGTCCGCGTCCGGGCCGATCACCGCCACCGACTTCAGGTTCTTCTTGAGCGGCAGCGTGTTCTTTTCATTTTTCAGCAGCACGATGCCTTCGCGGCCGGCACGCAGCGCCAGGTCCTGGTGGGCTTGTGAGTGTACAATTTGCGCGGCGCGTTCCACGTCGACGTAGGGATTCTCGAAGAGCCCCAGGCGGAACTTTAGCTCCAGGACTCTGCGCACCGACCGATCGATGAGCGCCATGGGGACGCGCCCTTCTTCCACGTTCTCCACCAAAGGCCCCATATAGGCAGGCTCGTAAGAGATACTCACATCGACTCCCGCTTTGAGCGCCAGCGCCCCCGCTTCCTTTTCGGTCGGAACAATGTGCTCGTTGATCAGAGTCGCGAAGCCGCCGCCTTCGCTGACGACGATTCCTTTGAACCCAATTTCCTGGCGGAGCACTCGCGTCATCCACTTCTCGGAGCCGTGCGCAGGCACCTCTTCAACCTCGGGGCTTCCGGCCATAACCCCCAGGCCGCCGGCCTTGGTGATGGACCCGATCCAGGGGAGCATGTCGTTCTCGCGCAGGGAGCGTTCCGATAACTCGATCGCTCCGTCCTCCAGACCGCTGGTGGCGGAGCTTTGCGTGGGGAAATCGGTCAGCACCGCGATGACCTTATCCGGGTCGGTGAGGTTGACGCCTTGGGCGCCATGCACGATCGCCTCACCGAAGCGCATGTCAAGGTAGGGGTCCTCGGTATAGGCTTCCGAGTTTCGCCCCAGGCGCGGATCGCGATCCAACTCCATCACCAGGGTGGAAAGCATGTGGATGCCCACGGCTCGGGACTCGGCGGCCGCGGCGGCGTAAACCGCTTTCATCAAGTCGAGGTCGAAGGAACTGCCCAGGGCCAGTCCCTCCGGGAAAATCGTGGCCCCGGCATACATGGCGCCGTGGGTGCCCTCCTCGTCTTGCAGCACGGGGATCTTCAGGCGCGTCTGGGTGAGCGCGATCTTTTGCAGTTCATTGAAGTACTCCGCGGCGTGGCGGGGGTTACCATCCCGCAGTATTTCGTCAGCGAGGGTAAAAAATCCGCAGGCCGGGCCAATCTCCTGGGTGTAGGTTCCGGCGGTAAACCGCTTGCACGCCTCGCGTTTCGAGGGAATGTCTTTGCCGAGTTCATCCACATAGACACAGGGCAGATTGAGTTGTCCAACTTTCTCCTTGAGCGTCATGCGGCTCATCAGGTCATCGATCCGCTCCTCGACCGTCCGCTTCGAGTCGAGGTAGATCGGCGATGGACTGCCGGCCTGTGCGAAAAGCACGAGGCCACTTGTCAGGGCCGCGGCGGCTGCCGCCACCCACCACCCACGGGATTTCTTCTTGATCATTTCTCACCCCTAGCGGAATTTCTTCATGTATTCCAAGAACGATTTGGCCGTGCGATCCAGGTTTTCGATGGAGCCACCACCCTCGGTAACGGCGCATATTTCGTAAGCAACATAACCCTGATACCCGATTTCTTTCAGGGAATTGAAGAAACTGTCATAGTCGATCATGCCCGGGCCCATCGGGACCTCCAGGTTCACAGAAGGGATTCTCTGGTAATCCACGATATCGGGCAGGTAATGGTACCGGGGCACGCTGACGTACTGGGCTGCCGTCGTATGGACGATGAAGGGCTTCAGCTTCTGCACCCCCTGGCGGATTTCCGCGGGCGTCAATCCTTGCGCCGAAGGACTCCAGGCGTCCCAGGCAGCCTGAACGTTGGGGAGATTCACTTCCTTCAAGAGCCAGTACATACCCTCCGCACTGACCGCCAGATCATGGTGGTTCTGCACCGCCAGGGTGACGCCATAGCGCGCCGCCTGCTGGCCACCCAGGCGCAACCCCTGTACGACCGCGTTATATTGCTGGTCGTAGGGAATGCCTTCGCGGTCATAACCGGTGAAGACCCGCACCAGGTTCGTGCCCAGATCATGCGCCAGGCGCGCCACTTCTCCCAGGTAGGCGGCTTGAATTTCCACTTGGGGAATACCGGGTTTGTCCATCCCCGCGGAAAAATCCGTGTAGGCCGCCAGGGCCACGAGCTTCAGACCGAGTTGGTCAATCCTGGCACGCAGCCGTTGGCGCGCTGCCTCATCATAATCGAGGGGCGAGAGGTGCGGCCGCTTGCACATGATTTCGACACCGTCGTAGCCCAGATCTTTGGCCTTGACCAGGAATTCGTCCACGCTGAGGACCACTTGGCCGCGCCAGACCCCGGCATAGCTAACCGAATGCAAACAGGTTTTGACCTTGAAGTCTCGGGGATTGCCGGTGGGAAGTTGTTGCGCCTGCGCGGAGAGTGTCCATGCTGCGCCGGCAAAAAACAGACCTAGGCAGATTTTCAATGTGGAACTTCGCATGTTAGCCCCTTCCTCTCACGTGTTCGGCTGGACATAGAAAGAATTGCTGAATAAAAACGGGCGCTAATGAACACACTCTATTGCAGCGACGACCTAGACATCCTGCGGCGCGGGCGGGACTACAGACTCACCATAAAACCGCTGTTTCGGATAGTTGCTCTTGATACGGTCAATTGCCTCCCGAATAACTTGAGCCTCAGCATCAGTTAGAATACCCGTTTCTTGAGCAGCAACTAACGCTGACCAAGCCTTACCGGCCGCACTCCGCAACCACAGCATTGAACGGTACTCTTCCAGAGGCCTGTTATGTTTACTGCTGTTACAAGGCCGGCAACAGGCCACTGAGTTAGAAAGACGCTTACTGCCACCACGGCTGAGTGGGATTACGTGGTCAATCGTACTGCACGTCTTTATATCGCCTGGAGGCTCACCATCGTTGGGCATCCAGACTTCAACACCACAGTACCAGCACCTATCCCGCGCCATGATTCACTGGCCCTCCACGTAATACTACCACTTCTTGTTAAATCAACAATCCTCCGGGCCATAACCCGGCGGGAGTCATTGTGATATCAGGAGTCCGGGTGTACTATGCGAGCCCGATAACAGGAGGGCTCTGACATGCTGTGGGTCTTACGAAAGGTGTTCGGGGTGATCGCTCTCGTATGGGTCTTAGGGTGGCTCCTTTCTCTGGTCAGCTGCTTAGTCGACCCCAAAGCAGCAGGACAGATGTTGGTTGTTATGTACTTTAGCAACATCATAGGAATTCCTTCGAGCATCATTTGGGCTGTGTTGAAAATCATCAGCGTGCTCGGCACACGTCGCATGGAGCAGCCCGCCCCCGTCGCAGCATGGTATCCCCCGAGTCCAGTCTCGACGAGTAGCGTCTTGGGACTTACAACACCTGCCGTACTCCCTCAGGCCAAGCGCAGCAAACCTCCAAGTTCACCGTCCCCTGCCGGGCCAGACGTTTATACATACTCAGCACCGGGGATGCCGATGTGCCCACAATGTGAACAGCGCCCTACCATCTTCTACTGCTACACCCACCAGAGCGCGGTGTGCCTCGAATGCGTGGCAAAGCACGACAGACCGGGAGAGTGTGTTTATGTACCCGCATTTCGAGCACCGAAGCCGACCGTCGAGGAAGCGGTAATATCGGAACCGCCTAAGCCAAAAGGAAATAACCCCGCAAACGTGCTCGGCATCGATTGAGGGCGCGACAATCCGTGCCAGGTCCGCAGGTTGACTTCCCGGGCTATACAAAAGTAGAGTCACCGCCTGCGGATGGCGCCGGGGTACGTCCAGAGGTTAGACAATATCCTCGGTTTTCGGGTCCCAGCGCACGGCTCGCTTCTGGTGATAGGAAGCGATCGACATCTGGCAGGCGATGGCTGAGCGGTAACCGATTTCAAACGGGCAGTTGGGTTCTTTTCGGCTGCGCATGCAATCGAAGAAGTTCTGCATGTGTACGGGCGTCCCCTCGAAGTAACCAGTGGCTTTCCCTCCCTCCGGGGGTACGCTCGAGAGGGTTTCGACGCCACGCCGCTCGCCACCTTCGTGCAGGTAGCGCACCTGATCACCTTCATTCCGCGCGATCATGCCTTTCGTGCCCAGCAGCATGTCATGGCCTTCGCCGTAGAAAGCGTTTCCAAACATGGAATTCCAAGTGAATAGGATATTCCCTTGCAGCATCGAGACGTCCATGGTGTCAGGCATCTGCATCTTGGGGGAAAGGAGGTTGGCGCCCGTCATGGTGACGCTGTCGGGAATCTTGAAATCCATCACTTTGTACCAGAAGCCCACTTGATGGACCATGTTCTCGTACACGTTGCTGCCGTCGTAATCCCAGAAGAAGCGCCAATTGATGTAGCGCTGCGGGTCAAAGGAATGAGCCGGGCTCGTCTCGCCCTCGAAGGCGTTCCAATCCACATGCTCGGGATTGCAATCCGCGGGGATGGAGCGCGTCCATCCGCCGTAGCGTGCATCGCGATAGTGATGAGAGTGCAGGGCGCTGATGACACCCATCTTTTCGGGGGTAGCCAATTCTCGAATCCTGGCAAAGCCGGGAGTGCTGGTCGCCTGAATCCCGACCTGAACCACGCGGTCCGACTTCTCGAAGGCCTTTTTCATGCGCCGCGCGTGGTCGGGATTGAAGGCCATGGTCTTTTCCTGGTAAACATCTTTCCCCGCTTCGATGGCGGGAACAAAATGCAGAGCGTGCAGGTGCTGGGGTGTGGCGATCAGGACCGCGTCAATGGATTTGTCGTCAAGCAGTTGGCGGAAATCCTTGTAGGTTTTGATGGAGGGAACGATAGCCTTCACTTCGTCGAGGCGTCGAGTATAGACATCCGCCACTCCGACCGCTTCGACGTTGGGGCAACGAATGGCGGCATTGAAGATCTCCTGGCCGCGGTCGCCCCCACCGATCAAGCCAATGCGGATGCGATCGTTGGCTCCCAGAACCCTGCTGGAGGGGAAGAATCCGGAAGCCATCACGGCCGCCGAACCACCCAGCGTTTGCTTCATAAAAGTGCGCCGACTTGACATGGAATCACTCCTTTTCGGTAATGGAAATAAAACCTTGTTGGGTGATTGACTCTATCACCCCGCGATGGGGAGTCAAGAGGAAATTTCAAATCTCAACATTGAAATTTTACGATGTGAAACCACTCCAGGTTTTTGCGGTGGTGTTATCATGGTGGATGAAGGAGCCGTGGGACTTGAAAAAAGCGTTGATCCTGGGATTTGCCTCTCTGCTCCTGGTGGTGTGTTCTGGTGTGGTCGGGGCTGGTCAGCAGCCTCCGTCCGATCCCAAATCACTCTTCGAGGAAGCCCAGCGCGCCTTGAGCGCACATGACTACCCGAAGGCGGAGAAAGGCTTCCGCGCGGTTCTCAGAATCGACCCGCACTCGGCGGCAGCCTATGCCAATCTGGGCGTGGTGTACATGCGCAGGAGCGAGTACGACCGGGCCATCGAGGCTTTCAAGAATGCCCAGAGACTTGCACCCCACGTAACGGGGCTTGACCTGAATCTGGGCCTGGCCTATTACCATCAAAACGATTTTGCCGCAGCCATTCCACCCTTCACGCGGGTTCTCCAGTCCGATCCCGAGCAGGCGCAGGCACGCTATTTGCTCGGCATGAGCTACTTCCTGACCGATGATTTCGAGCGAACGGTGGCAACCCTCGTCCCACTCTCCGACAGTCAAAAGACGGATTTGGATTTCTTATATGTGCTGGGCATTGCTTATGGAAAGCTCAAGCGCAAAAACGAGTCCACCCGAACCTTCGAGCAATTGGTCCGCGCGGGCGGCGACTCCGCGCAACTCCACTTACTGATGGGCAAGGCTCACCTCGATCTCGTGGAAATTTCTCTAGCCCAGAGCGAGCTGGAGAAAGCCGTGGCCCTTGACCCCAAGCTGCATTTTGCCCACTTCAACCTCGGAGTGGTGTATCAGAAGCAAGGCAAGCTGGATCAGGCGGCGGGGCAATACAAAGAGGAAATGGTGCTCACTCCCGACGACCCCGCGAGTGCGGAGAACCTGGGCCTGGTGTACCTCGAACAAAATGATCCGGATGAAGCCCTCAAGACCCTTCGAGAAGCGCTCAAGATTGATCCCAAGCTCTACAAATCGCTGGATGGGGTGGGCAAGGCTTATCTGCGCAAGGGCCAACCCGAGCAAGCCATACCTTACTTCCAGCGTGCCCTGGCCCTCGCCCCGGACAGTGGCAAGATACATTTCCAACTAGGCCAGGCTTACCTGAAAACCGGCCAGGGCGAGAAAGCTCAGAAGGAAATCAGCGAGGCAGGGCGCTTGCAGGCACAAGCTCGAAAGAAGTTTGAAGACACGGTCTCTGGAAAGTTACCCGCCCCACAAGCTCCGGGGGAGAATCAGTGAGGGAAGCCTCCCCGCGATCACCCTGCCTTGACGATGCCGCGCCCTTCCTGAAGGGTGAGGAACTGGTTTGCCTCGACGCTCCCCACCCGTTCGACAGTGCCGTTGGGCCACCGGACTTCAATTTGATCCACTTTCCTTGCTGGTCCGAGGCCGAAATGCTGCCGGAGGTCGCTTTGCGAGATATAGCTTGAACCGCTGAGCACCTCACGGATCTGCCGTCTCCCCCCCGCCGTCACCGCCACTCGGGCGCCGATGGCGGAGCGGTTCGAATGGGTGCCGAGAACCTTGACGGAGAGCCAGTGATTCCCGCTGTGGTTCTCGTTGCGCAGCAGGGAAGGCGGTTCACTCTGATTCATGATCAGGATATCGATGTTCCCGTCGTTGTCGAAATCGCCGAAGGCACAGCCGCGGCTGGAATGGGGCTCGAGAACGGCGGGGCCACAGAGATCCGAGACCTCCTCAAAGCTTCCGTTCCCCAGGTTGCGATAGACCACGCGCTGAGTTTTGAACTTGTAGTCCGGGTAAACCTTCTCAACTTCCGGGTAAACGGTTCCCGTGACATGCAAGATGTCCAGCCACCCGTCATTATCGAGGTCGACGAAATCGACTCCCCAGCAGACGTACCGCGTGTTGACGGCCAGCCCGGCGGCGGAGGTCAGGTCATCGAAGAACTCACCCTTCAGGTTGCGATAAAGAATCGGTGTGTCGTCGCTGAAGTGGGGAAGAAACAGGTCGAGATAACCATCGCCGTCGTAGTCTCCCACGCCCACGCCCATGCCGGACTGTTCCTGGCCGTCGCCGTTTACCGCCACGCCAGATTCCATGGCGCATTCGGTGAAGGTCCCGTCATGATTATTGCGAAACAGGAGATTGGGAGTTGAGTCGCAGGCCACGAAGAGGTCCGGCCAGCCGTCGTTGTTGTAGTCAAACGCCAGCGCGGTCAAGCCGTAGCGCCCGCCGGGCTTCAGGAGACCGGCTTTTTCGGTGACCTCGGTAAACGTTCCGTCACCGTTGTTATGGTAGAGCGAGCAAAATTCCTTCCTGAGGCCCAGGGGGCCGCAGTTGACAGACACGCTTCTGTATCTGCAATACCGATTGGCGCCGCCCACCGGAGTAGTCGCCAAATCCATGTCGATGTAGCGCGAGACCAATAAATCCAGGTGGCCGTCGCAGTCGTAATCAACAAACGTGCACCCCGAGCCATAGCGGGTGGCCTTTTGCTCGAATCCCGCTTTCGCGGTAACGTCGGTAAACGTCCCGTCGCCGTTGTTGTGATACAAGACGTTCTGGCCATAGTAGGTCAAGAACAGGTCATCGTTCCCGTCGTTATCGTAGTCTCCGATGCACACGCCGTAGCCCCAGCCAGTGTGGCGGAGCCCGGCCTTCTCGGTCACGTCGGTGAAGGTGCCATCGCGATTGTTGTGATAAAGGTGGTTCGTGGGTTCATGGCCGGCGGGGAACCCCTCGTGCTTCGTGCCGTTCAAAAGGAAAATATCGAGCCAGCCATCCTGGTCGTAGTCGTAGAAGGCGATGCCGCCAGCGTTGGCCTCCACGATGTATTTTTTTGTGGTCTCATCGCCGGAAATGAGCGGAGTGGTAAGGCCGGCGCGCGGCGCGACGTCCGTGAAAGTCACGGGAAAGGGCTGGCCGGAAAACTTCGGCCGAGGTGCCGCCCGAACCCCGCGCGTGGCCATGCCCTGCGCCCCTAGGCGCAAGGGGTTGGCGAAAAGAACTCCCGCGGAGCCCAGAGTTTTGAGGAAATTTCGACGTGTCGCTGATCTCATGAAAATGGCTGTGCGAAGCACCTTGGAGTGCGGCGGCTCGACGCCGCCTTGGCATCACACCAGGGAGGGGGACCAAGGCGGCGTCGAGCCGCCGCACTCCAAGGTGCTTCGCACATAGGTACGCCCCCCCGCGGATAACCACCCCGGCGCTCGGCGCGCCACCCCTCCTGAATCAGGAGGGGAGTTGTTCCGGAGCTCCCCTCCTCAGATGAGGAGGGGTGGCGCGCCGAGCGCCGGGGTGGTGCTGAACAAAGCGATAAGCGGTGGTGCTGAACAAAGCGATAAGCGGTGGTGCTGAACAAAGCGATAAGCGGTGGTGCTGAACAA
>Ga0209039_10003862_pt1 | contig 11409 bp, 16 predicted proteins | sample BogFormECP12_OM1_FD_188238 | JGI IMG/M metagenome (GOLD analysis project Ga0209039, IMG submission 188238) | Bog forest soil microbial communities from Calvert Island, British Columbia, Canada - ECP12_OM1 (SPAdes) (version 2) | ecosystem: Environmental > Aquatic > Freshwater > Wetlands > Bog ... | reverse complement strand
CCAATTGAAAGTTGGAGACGAGATTACTGTTGATGGGATTAACACCGATACCCACTTCAAGCAAATCATCCAAGAAATAAAATTTGGACCAATAAACGTGGACCATACGCCACTAGTGAAATCCTCGGACCAGAAACTCGTGGTTGAAATCGTTATGCTGCAGCCCGTCATGAAAAATGACCGCGTCTACAAGTATCTTCCACGAAAGGTTGCAAATTCATAGAAAAATTTTGAGGCGTTTTTAGGCAAAAGCTAAAATTTTCATTTCAACTGTAAAGAATTGGTTAAAATGTTAACAATTGTCCACGAAGGCAATGCAGTTGAATTAAATCCGGACACTCTCATCATTATTGAGCATGCTACCTTAGAGGAATATGAAAAATTAGCAAACGAGGATTTAAAGATCGATTTCGACGGAGAGCGCATTTACATTCATTCCCCTGCGACATTACGCCACGAAGAACTAGTCTATGACATCCTGACAGTCTGTAAACATTATTTCGAAAGTCACCCAGACCTAGGCATTCCTACAGGCTCTCATTTTGCAATTCATCTACCCAACGATCGGAGACCTGAACCAGACGTCGTCGTGATACCTGCGGGACTCATTTCCCCCAATGAATCCACATTTCACGGGGTCCCTTTGCTCGTTGTTGAAGTAATATCTCCATCCACTCGCCGGCATGATTTAGAAGAGAAAAAAAACTGGTATATGGAAAATCAAGTGCCCGAGATTTGGCTAGTCGATCCTGACGAAGAATCATTAACCGCATTGTATCTTACTGCAGATGGGATATACGATGAAGTAAGCACTACGACGGATATTCTTGCAAGCCGATTTTTTGAGGGTTTAGAATTTTCCGCTACTATATTATTCAAAGAATAAAATAGACCCTTCAATTAAAAAGAGGTCCATAAATGAAAATAGCGGATGACATCTTTGCATACATTCACCCTTTTGGGGCGAATTGCGCGGTTTTTGCCTTCAAGGACGGAAACGACGTGGACCTCTTGGACACGGGCATCGTCCGCCAATTTGCCCTGCGGCTGGTGTTAAAGGGCATGGGGCGGGACGGCATCGACCCGCGCCGCGTGCGACACATAGTCCACACGCATGGCCACTTCGACCACGTGCAAGCAGATGGGTATTTCCAAAAGCGGGCGGCGTTTGCCCACCCAACAGTCCCGGTTTTCGCTCCCCAAGCAGACCTTTTCCGCCTCGCCCCGGGGTTTAATACCATCCACTGGAACATGGCACACCTCTTGCAGAGATTTCCTGGACAAACATTCCCGCGGTTCCGGCGCGCCTTTCACGAGATGAACTTTGTGTTTTCCACGATTTGCGGGTACAAGCCCCCGGCGAACCTCCAAGGGTATGTCACGGGAGATGAATTGACCTTGGGCCGTTATCGAGCTACGGCAACTTGCACGGGCGGGCACACGGAAGGTCACGCCATTTTGTGGGCTCCGGAAGGACCATTCCTCGTGACGGGCGACAATGACGCGATTAACGAAGCAACCTGTACCTTTCAAGGCATCCTCGAGTCGCACCAGGTTTGCAGGGAAATCTACGCGCGCCATTCTTCCGACGACCTCCTCCTCCTCCGGGGCCACAACGAAGTCTTAAAGGGTGAGAAGGGCCAAGAGTGGAATGAAAAGTGGTTCACCGATTTTGGCGCGATTTCAAGCAGCTTATTGCCGTATTTTCAGCGCCTGTACGAACGGGGTCAGCTCGTTGTAGACATAGGCCGGATAATTCGCCTTTTCACGGGTTATTTGAGTAAAATTCGCGTCGTGGAACTGTTTGCCTTCATGCGGGTGTTTGTGATCTTGAAGTACTTGCAGGAGCAAGGGTTCGGCCACATGCGGTACGAAAAAAACAGTTTGTGGTTCGAAATCTCCCCGGATGCGCGCGATCGCACGCTGGAATTCTAGCATTCATTCTTCTGCGTCAGGATTCCGTGTGTAGATCCCAGATTCTAATTCCGGGTATAATGCTAAGAGGTCAGGGACTTCTTGCTTGAGCACGTTGAGCCAGCGATCACGGGGGTCCAGCTCTACCGCCAAGTGGAAATCCTCTATAGTTTTTTCCGTGGGCAAATAAATTTGTGCTTGGATGTTTTCCCCGGACCTGAGTTGCACCGTGATATCTTGGCGATAATAAAGCGTGGGTACACCCTCATATAGGTCAATAATCTCTAGCATATCTGGGGGCACGTCAAATTTAAGCGCCCAGAAGCCGTCGTCGTTGGATGCGGGAATTACGAAGGGATACCAGTGTTTTGGGGGAAGCACGCGGCGATAACCCATCACTAAGCACGGTTCCACATTTTGGCCGCGCCTGAATTCGCGGTGAGTGATTAAAGTCCCGTACGCGATAATAGCGGTTAACCCGACCTCACTGGATTCGCTCATTGCTGGTCGCCATACGTTTCTTTTTCCGATTTATAAAAGCTTTCGGGAAGCAAGAATGTCCCTTATAACTCGCAAGAATATTGAAGGGAATGATAAGAATAAGTTTTGATTATTCAACGTCGGCCTTGATGAATAGGACATTGTTGCCGCGGATGAAAATTTCGCCATATTTAGCTAAAGGTTCGCCATCTTGCATTTCGGCCGCGTCTGAGAGGACCATATTCATATAGGCGTCCACCTTTTGCAGTCGACCTTTATATTCAGTGCCATCCTTGAGGCGGCAGAGTATCTGAGAGTTAGTCGCGTTTGTCAAGACTTTCAATGGATTTCGTTCCATAATGCCTTCAACTACCAATAAACGAGTTCAGTTATAGGATGTATGGCGGCGATTATTAAAAGTCTTATTATTTTTCGCCTAGGGCAAGCGGGGCGACATAGCATTTTTTTTAGTCAAGCGTGGGACAGGAAAGCGTGGGTCAGGAAAAACAGAAGTATGTCCGCGAACAGTACGACCAAAGTGCGGGCATCTATAATAACCGGTATCGCGCGGTCCAGCGGGAGAAATTTGAAATCAGCATCCCGGACTCGTTAAGTTTGGACCTCCCTAACCAGTTAATCCTCGATATTGGGTGCGGAACCGGTCTCTTGGGCGAATATTTATCGAGCCGAGTCCCAGGGGGAAATGTCAGCATCGTCGGCATAGATATATCGCCGAAAATGATCAAGCAAGCACGGCGCTTGGGGATGTATAATTGCGTCATTGCAGACATAAGTGCTTTACCGGTGCGAGATTGCAGATTTAAGGTCGTGATGTCCTATACCGCTTTCCAAAACCTTCCCGACTGGCAGGAAGGCATCCAAGAGATGTTTCGGATACTTGAACTTGGTGGTGTATTCATGGCTAGCATCTTAAAAACGAGTATTGAACCGGGAGACTTTTTTGCGTTCCTTGCTCAAGGATCACGCTTAGATGCGGAGATTCAGGCAAGCCACTCCGAAGATTGCATTGCGAGGGGGATTAAACATAAATAATGGAGGTTAGTTTATTCTCTTAAGAACACAAGTAAATTCAATCAGAGATGGTTTCGATGGCCCACATTACTCTAGCGATACCGAGTGAATTAAAAGCAGATATGGACCAATTTCCTGAAATGAACTGGGTTGAGATTGCCCAAGATGCAATCCGTCAAGCAATTGTTGATTTGAAATTTTTAAAGGATTTCACCCAAGATAGCGAAATGACAGAAGACGATGCACTAGAAATGGGAAGAGAATTGAACCGGAAATTAGCTGCACGCTATCGGAAGTTAATCTAGATGGACCTTATAGTAACCGCAAATATCTTTTTTGCATTCATGATAAAAGATGGAGCAACTGCGCAACTTACGGGAAATAAACGATTTTTACAAATTCTTGAGCTTCTTAAAAAGGAAGATAATTTTCGTGCCTACAGATGACTTTATCTCGTATATGCCCAAAGCTATTGAGATATCGCTCGATCCACATAATATTCAATATTTTGCATTGGCACTAAAAGCGGGTGCGATCTTATGGTCCAATGAAAAACGATTAAAAAATCAAGATAAAATTACGGTTCTTTCAACTTCAGACCTGATTGAATTGCTTAAGAAGGAAGAATGAGGCAAATCCGAATTTTACGATGAAAGAGGATTCATTTTTCCTCTATTTCCTCATTTTTCATTATCTCGGTAACAATCGCATCGAGGTCACTTTCCACGCGGTACCGCCGGTGGAAGAAGTTGCAAACGTTGGCGACGTCCCGGCGGAGATATTCCTCGGCATTCGGGTGGTCTGCCGGCACCCACTGCGGGAAGTCGATGATGAGGATATTCTCGTCCGCGTCGAGGAGGATATTGTACTCCCCCAAGTCGCCGTGGATGAGTCCGCCTTTTTGGTAAAAGATTTTCACGTCCTCGATGATTTGTGAAAAGGTCCCGACCGGGTCGGCAATGTCGGCGAATTCACTAATGCCTTGCCCCAAAATAACTTCCATAACAACCGCGTGCCGATTTTGCGCAAATGGTTTGGGTGTGTGGGGTGTAAGGCCCGCGACCCGCTGGAGGCCCGCGAATTCGCTCTCCGCGGACAAGCGAGAGGCATACAACCACGAATAATGCCCGCGCCCGCCCAGGTACCCGCGCAATTTCCGGATATTGCGAAAGGAAGTGCGCCCCAGCCGGTGGAACTTCACTGCAACTTCCTTATCGTTTGCGTCAAGGGCCTGGTACACGTCTGACTCCTTGCCCACACCGATCTTCTGACCGAATTGCGCGAGATGCCCTTGCTCAACGAGTGTATGAATGGCCAAGAGGTCGTATGCCTCGGAATTCATCACGTACGAGGTTACCCTCCCGACGTCCCGGATTACCAGGCCGAATTTGTGCACGCGGTCCAAGCGGTATTGAACAGCAGACAAGGGCATACGGGCGAAAAAGCGTATTTGCTCAATCGGAACCGTGTCAAATCGGCGCATTCCCAGCTCGATGCCTTGCAGCACTCGAAAGTCCTCTTTCTCCATTTTTGGAAAGATGCTGAGGGCAGGAAGGCTCATGGGAGAATCACGAATCGTCGAGTTTGTTGGAGACTTTATTTGTCGAGAGTCTAAAGGCTTGGGAATGGTATAGAATAGACTTTATTTACATGTTGGTGTATTCATTAACTAACGCTAATCATATATTAAATTGGTTAGCGAGAGATTAGAGCGAAGTTGTGCGGGGTCAGGTATGTTAGAGACTGAAAGAATAGGCGTAACATGCCCCATTTGTTCTGCAACTAAGTTTCTTACAATTCCCCCTAATCTTAATTTATTAAACCAGAATGGGCTAGTCACCATTCAAATCCCCGCGGGAGTCATCTGCCCCCATTCTTTTTTGTTTTTCATGGACAAGCATTATGGAATCCGCGGTTACGAAAAAAATGCCCAAGGGATCGAGAAGCAAAAAGTCATTAATTTTAAGAAAATTCCCGAGCTGATTAGAGGGGTAAATAATTCATCGCTACCATAATGTGCCGGACTTCTACGACCCCCATTTTTGAGAATCGTCGAATATAGATTAGAAATAAAAAATTAAACACCTTTGAAAATCTGGCGACTTTCTGAGTCTGATAGGACGTAATTGGACCCGCCGCCGTGGATCATGCAGTAGGCGTCCAAAAACCCGATCGGCACGGAGTATTGCCGGATAAACCCGCGCCCGCCCATCGTGCGGAAGCAGTGAATCGATGCTTCGAACGCGAGCTCCGTAGTGGCCACCTTGAGACCCATCGCCTGCCGGGCCATGTCCTTCGATACCTCGTCTGGACTGAGGCTGTCCATCATGCGGGCCGAATAAATCAAGGAGTCCGTCAGCAACTTCAATTGCCGCACCATATTGCTAATCGGGAAGCGGATGCTCTGGTACTCGTTGAGGTGGTGCCCGAATTGGGACCGCTCGATCGCATACGAGTGCGAGTAGAGCAATTTCTTGGCCACGTCGCCTAGCGCCTCAGCCGAGATCACGAGCCGTTCCTCCGTCAACTGGTGGAATGCAATGTCGAGGCCATCGCCCTCGAGCAGATTCTCTTTGGGAACGTGGACGCCGTCAAAGACCAACCGCGAGACAAACGCGTCCTCCATGCCGTACGTCCGGAGGCGCGTGGCAAGGAAGTGTTCGGTTTTGGGGTCATTTACGTCGAGAATCGTGGCCCCGAGTCGCCCGTCATCCAAGCGCCCATACACGAGGATGTATTTTGCAATCGGCCCATTGGTGATGAATATCTTCTTGCCGTACAAGACCAACTCGTCGCCGGATTCCTCCATGCGCAACTCCATGCGCGCAATGTCAGACCCTGCCTCAAATTCCGTCATAGCAGACGACGCTACTTCACCATCCCGGGCAACGGGCATTAAAAAATTCTCCCGCTGGTAATCATTCGCTTTAAAATTGACGGGGTTGCAAAACAGCGTTCCGCCGGCGAGTCGTCCCATTTCGATGGGCCAGTTCCCGCCTATATATTTGCCGCTGTCTTCCGACCACTTCCCCCCGCATAATGCAAAGGCGATGAGGGCATTGCGCATGATTTTCCCTACGGCATATTTGTCCGGGTCTAGCACGACGGAGTAGTACCCCTTCATGGCGAGTTTTTGCATTATCTGGATGACAATGTCTGCCTTCGCCTTTTCCGTAGGCACTTCCACTTGGTAATTAAGGTACTCCAACGCCTTGATGTCGTTGTCTAAATCTTGATCCAAAAATTCGTAAAATTTGGCCGCGAATTCTCGCTCGTCTGGCGAGAGCAAGGGATTTGCTAGCAAGTCGCATTCTGGCAAGTTCTTCAAAATGCGGATTGGCTCGAATTCAGAAAATCTCATGTCCATATCTAGTCACCACTAAAACTCCGCCTCTAAAACTTTTTAATATTATGATCTGCGGGTGAATGTCGTTTCACTCTGCACGCAAAGAAAGCAAGGGAATCCAGATCAAAGAGATTTAAATGCAAAAGACTTTCTCCAAAATCTAAATTCGAATATCACAAGTAAAGTTTCCCACGAGGAATTTGCATCGAAAATAAGTGATATTTATTGTTTCTAATAACAGGAGCAAAAAATCATGCAAAAAATCACCCCATTTTTGTGGTTTGACGCTAATGCAGAAGAAGCAGCCGATTTTTACGTCTCAGTTTTTCCTAATTCAAAAATTGTCAATATAGTACGATACGGTGACGCAGGGCGTGGGCCCGCGGGTTCGGTTCAGACGGTTAACTTCGAGCTTGATTGCCAGGAGTTCGTTGCCCTGAACGGTGGCCCCATCTTCCATTTCACGGAAGCAATCTCATTCGTTGTCTATTGCGAAACCCAAGAAGAGATTGACGATTTTTGGGGCAAGCTGTCGGAAGGTGGGGAAGAAAGCCAGTGTGGGTGGTTGAAAGACAAATTTGGCCTGTCGTGGCAGATAGTCCCTCCGATTTTAATTCAAATGTTAAATGATCCCGATGCAGAAAAAGCAAAGAGAGTCACGGAAGCCATGCTCCAAATGGGCAAACTGGACATTGCTGTCTTACAGCAAGCATATGACCAGGAAATTGCGAGTAACGCGGAGGAAGAAACCTAGAAGGACGGAACGACGTATAGATGCGGCAATTATTTTTATTCATGATGGTTAGTATCGATGGCTATTTCGAAACAGGTCCCAACGGCCTGGACTGGCACAATGTTGATGAGGAATTCAATGCATTTGCCCACGAGCAGGACAGTACGGTGGACACAATTTTGTTTGGCCGCAAAACCTACGAAATGATGGTAAGATTCTGGCCCACGCCCGAAGCAGAAAATGTAGATCCAGAAACCGCGACCTTCATGAATGAGACTCAAAAAATTGTCGTGTCGCATGCACCGTTCACCGCAGAGTGGAATAACACCACGGTAATTTCAAAAAATATCGTGAATCAGGTTAAAAAACTAAAGGATCAACCAGGCAACGACATCGCCATTTTGGGGAGTAATGAATTATGTGTTACATTGATGGAGGCAGGAATGGTTGACGAATTTCGGATTATGGTCAATCCAATTGCATTGGGTAAGGGCAATTCGTTGTTTACCGGCCTCACTGAAAAAGTAAAACTGAAATTGTTATGGACACGCGATTTCGCTTCTGGAAACATTCTGTTATGTTATGCACCTGTTTAATTGCAGAAATCAATGGAGAACTTCTCTGAAAAATATACGATTTTATAACACAATTACCAAAGATTCTCCTTCCGTCACCACCACGCCGTCTTGATTTTGCACGTCGGCCTTAATCCGCAGGAATTTGAGCTCCCCGTCCTTTTTCGTGAATTTTTCCACGACTTCAGCGGTCGCCGTGAGCGTGTCCCCTATAAACACGGGTTTGCGGAAGTCGAGCTTTTGCGAGACATGCAGCGTGCCGGGACCGGGAAGTATTGTTCCTAAAATACATGTAATGAGTGAAAACGACAGGCTCCCGTGAGCGACCCGCCGGCCGAATTGCGTGCTTTTCGCGTATTCTTCATTCACGTGGAGAGGGTTAAAATCCCCGGATAATCCCGCGAAAAGGACCACGTCAGTTTCCGTGATAGTTTTCGAGTGCTCTGCTTTATCCCCGACTTGAATCTCGTCGTAATTTGCGATTTTTATATCCAGATCTGCCACCTTTTTGCATTAAATGAATTCTTGGAGTTAAATAATTTTGGATTGAATCAAATCAATAAGATTACTTACTTGTGTTATTAAATTGTGAACTTCTTCCGGCGAAGGGGCGGGTTGTTGCATACAATATCTCTCCTTCCGCGAGGATATCTGATATAAAATCGTCACCCGAATCAAGTCGAGATGCTATTTCCTCGGGAGTTAATATTAAGGGGGAAATAGGAATCCGATTTTTGGGGTCATAGAGGATCCTTTTTACTTCAACAAATCGATTAAGAGGTCGTTCCCTTGTAACAGCGATGATTAAAAGGTCGATGTCACTGTCTTCGTGCTCTTCATGGCGCGCGTAGGAACCGTAGAGAATAACCTTGATTGGACGGTATTGCCGCTTAAGTTTCTCCACAATCTCAGCGAAAATCGGTGACCTTTCTATTTGCATATTTTCTCCTTCAATTGTCCAAATAATATAATTGTACTTATATAATGGTCGTTGTTAGGATTTGGCAACACATCCTAGTTCTCTTCATCATCAAATTTCAACCCCTCATCCTCCAATTTTGATGCAATCTGATATCGGGTCGAAACCACAAGTCTCGCTGTAATATTCTCGTTCCTCCCCTTCTAAATTAGACCGTTTTTTTAAGAAAGGTCTAAGTCATCTTCGTCAAATTCCTCGTCATCAAAATCGTCGAGAATGTTTCTTTCTCCCGGAATCTCGAAGGGCGTCTTGTCGACAATTTCAATGGGGATGGGATTTCCCCGGCGGTCGTAGGCTTGCATCGTAGCAATATTATACGGGAACCCAATGATTAGGTGAAAATAATTCGTGCCGGACGAAAACATACGCAGGTCCTGGTCGGAGGGGCGGGCATTTCCGGAGGGGTGACTGTGCACGGACGCTATAATCGAGCGATCTGCGAATAATCGCGACGGAGAGAAAACCGCGGCAATGCCCGAAGATCTCATGCCCGGGGCCAGCAGGTATTCGGCGAGAACGCCTCCTTTGACCCGGAGCAACCCCAAAAATTCCCGCGGGTGGTGTTCACGCGCTTGGTCACATAACCCGTTGGCCAAACGCAACAAAATGCGGAGTTTAATTCCGGACACATTTTCGATATAATTGCGCAATTCTTCTACCACGCTTATGACGTGAAACGGGGCTTTCTTCTTCCACTGCATTAGGCTCAGGAGGAAATTTTTTGGTTTGCCCACCAATTTCTCGAGCTCTGGCGGGATTTGGATGGTGGGAGGTTTGGGGAATTGGCTAAAATCCACAAATACGTCCACCTTGGGAAGGAGGGAAATGCTGACTTTCCCCGTTTTTTCCTGCATGTATTCAAACTCAAATTTTTCTTGTAATAACCCGAGCTCGCGTGCTAGTATTTCCTGACCCAATGCCATCGACCTTTGATTCGTAACGAGCAATTACATTGAAAAAGAATTCACTAAGATACTTTCGTAATTAATGTTTGAATGAATCTGCATTCAATATAAAACTTATATGGCATCAAGCTGAACTAACTTCACTTTTCTCAGATTTGGATGTGAATATTGTGACGAGAGTATGTATGATAGCAGGAACCACCTCTCCCTTCGATTACGGTCCCACGGGATTTGAAAGCATCGAAGAGCAATCGGTGATGTGCATTAAAGAACTCCAGCAAGACGTGCCGGACTTCCACCTGCGAGATGTTGACCTCATGGTCTACTCGCACTTTAGTGTCCACTTTGGCCACCAGCTGGCTCCCGAGTGGATCATCCACGACCACCTCGGTTTGGTGGGCGTCCCGCACTTTCGGATTGAGAACGGCGGCAACACGGGCGGGTCGGCGTTATACGGTGCTTGGTTGGCGGTGAAGTCAGGCCACCACCACGTCGTGCCCATCATCGGATGGGAAACGATGGACTCCGTGAGCCAGAGTCAGGGATCCGAATTCATCGCGCTCGCGTCGGACATCCGCTACGAAATGCAGGTTGGAGGCATCTACCCCATCTTCTACGCAGCCATGGCTAACAAGTGGATGAAGGAAAACGGCGTGACGGAGGAAGATTGCGCGCGCATTGCAGTCAAGAACCGGAACAATGCGATGGAATGCCCGAAGGCGCAGTGGTACCGCAACGAGCACAAGTACATCACGGTCGACGACGTAATGAATTCCCGTTTGATGTCGTACCCGATTAAAAAGTACGATTGCTGCCAAATGACGAGGGGCATGGCAGCAGTCATCATCTGCGACGAGGAATATGCCAAGAAGGTCGCCCCCGACAATTACATCGTGGTGGACGGCATCGGCCTGTCGAGTTGCACGATCCGGGCGGGAGACCGCATTGGCATCCCTGGCTGGACGGAACGTTATGGCGAGGGGTACCCCGACATGACGGAATTCGCGGCGTGCCGCAATGCTGCGGAAGCTGCCTACAAGCACGCGGGCATCACCAACCCCCGCAAGGAAATCGACGTGATGGAAATCCACGACGCCTTTTCGACGAGCGAAGCCCAAATCTATAAAGCCTTGGGACTCGTGACAGCGGATGACGTAGCACAATTCATTCGTGACGGGTGCGCGGAGGTCGGCGGCGAGCTTCCAATTAACCCTGGCGGGGGTTTGCTCGGATACGGGCACCCGGTGGGCGCGACAGGACTCATGTCCCTCACGGAATGCTTCTACCAGCTCACCGGCCAAATCAGCAAGAAGCACATTTCCGGCAAGAGCCAGGTGCCGAACGCGAAGACTGGCTTGATCAACAGTCACGCGGGAACGGGGACGAGTATTTCCAATTTCATACTCCGCCGCCCGGAGGTGTCCACCTCACCCGAATAAGGAGGA
>Ga0209039_10003861_pt1 | contig 11410 bp, 4 predicted proteins | sample BogFormECP12_OM1_FD_188238 | JGI IMG/M metagenome (GOLD analysis project Ga0209039, IMG submission 188238) | Bog forest soil microbial communities from Calvert Island, British Columbia, Canada - ECP12_OM1 (SPAdes) (version 2) | ecosystem: Environmental > Aquatic > Freshwater > Wetlands > Bog ... | reverse complement strand
CTGGCCTGCCGTCGTCGCGCTTCCCGCGGTCGTGCCTCCCGCGCTGATGCGCACCGGCTGGGCACTGGTGGGACCGATCTTCAGACGGCGCTTCTTCAGGCGGCCGTCCCGGTCGTAGGTGTGCACCTGCATAGTCGTCGTGCCGTCGTGCTGCCGCCAGTTCTCGATGTAGGACAGCCACTCGTCCCCGTTGAGGACGATCCGGAGCAGCTCAGCGTTCAGGTCGCCCTCCTTCGCGAACACCCTGCTCACATGCTCGAAGGCGCGCTCGTCAGTAGATACCTGCAGGTAGTCGGTAGCCGTGCGGATTCCGAGCCCGCGCAGCGTCAGCGCGGCGCGCTCCGGGACATGCTGGAGGAGGATGGCCTGATCAACCCAGTCGATCAGCCTGGGGACCGGGATCCTGGAGCTGAGAATGAGATCGATGAGGTCGTGCCGGGCGAGGGCCTGGACGCTCGTGATGCCTTCTTCCTCCAGGCGGGTCCGTTCGTACACGTCCACCTCGTCGAGCTGGCTGAGCGGGGACTGCACCTGGAGGTCATCCTTCTCCGCCTTCTGACGGCCGCCGCCGACGTCACGAATCCGGCGGAGGACGGTGTTGGGCAGGATCCCCGCGATGAACGACAGGGCGAGCACCACCTGGTTGGTCCCCCACAGGGCCTGCGCCGCCCAGGCCAGGATCACCGCCATGAGGATCCGCACGGTGATGACGTTGTAGGTCTTGGGCTTGAGGTCGCCCCGGACGTACCCGCGCAGCGTGACCTGGACCGCGAGGAAGTAGGCGCCGAGAAACCCCATCGTCATGGGCGTCGGGGACGGCCGGAACAGGTCCTGGAAAGACGGCAGGGCGCCATCTCGGTGGGCATCGTTCAGCAGGACGACGATCCAGCCGATGGCGATCAAGAGCGTCGCGACGATCACGGGGGAGCGATCGTGCAGGCGCTTGCGGGGCTCGCCGACGCCGGTTGCCAGGCTTGCCCCGTAGAACTCCTCGACCCGCCGGCCGTACTTCGCGTCGACGTCGGCCACGGTGCCCAGGCTCGGGTCGAGCCGGAAAATGGCGTGCAGCCACCGGTCCACCAGCGTGCTGAGCTTCTCGCGATCGAACTGGAAATACATCAGCGCGGGGACGATGGAGACGATGATCAGCATGATGAGCTGCAGGAGCCGGGCCACCACGATGTAGAGAGCGTCGTGGCCGGCGACGAGAGACAGATGGCTCCAGTGGGTGAACACGATGACGTTCGACAGCTCGGTGCCGTAGTAGATCGCGGAAGCGGGGGCTGCCACGGCAACGAAGAGGACGAGCACGATAATCAGGCCCTGGCATGTCGCGATGACGAAGTCCCGCACGATCCCCCACTGCTCTCCCCGCAGGGGAGTGGGATCGAGTTGCGGGCTGTCCCTGTGGCCGTGGCTGGCCGCCCGGTCGCGCCCCTTGCGGCCGCGCCGCATCCGCCAGCGCCTCATCCAGCCGGGCACCAGCCAGCGGCTCACCCGGCCGGGCCCTCGCTGGCCGGGTTCCGTCCGGCCGGGCCCTGCCAAGTCGCGCCCCGTCCGGTCCGGGCTCGTCCGGCCGCGCCCGATGATGTACGCCCCTCCGATCGCGCACGCGGCGGCGGCGCCGACGCCCAGCCACAAGGCGAGCATGCCACTGCCCAGCGAATAGGCGATCACCCCGGCGACGCAGCTCGCGATCCCGGCCCCGGCAAGCCACGCGGCCGCCAGCAGCCTCGTGGACCGCACGGGCTCAAGCTCCCAGTCCACGGCGTTGTCGCGCCGTGCAGCACAGGCGGCCGCACCGAACAGCCTCTCCGGGCTCGCGCCGACACGGCGCCGCTGCAAGGGTGCCAGCTTGAGGGAGATGTCGGCGCCCTCGATCACCAGCTCGTGCGGAGTCTGATTGCGTATCAGGTAGTTTCCCATGCCGTTCTCCGGGCCCGCTCCGGGCCTATCGTCGCGCGGGGCCTATTGTTCTCCGGGCCGCCGGTACCCAGCGCGATCTTGCCGGGCGCGATCGGCCTGACGCGGTCACGAGCGGGAGGTGCCGCAGCGGTCCCCTGTAGAGGCAGAGCACACACCACCCCGGCGTGATACACCGCGCGCGGGCCGGGCTGCTGGCCGAGCGGGGGAACCTGGGCGAGGCCGTGCAGATTCTCCGTGCCGGCCCGGGTGGGCGTCCGGGTCGGGACCCTGGGACCGCCCGCATACTGGCCCGCGTGGCAGTGGCTGCGGGTGGCGCTGATGATGCACATGCCGGGCTGCTCACCTCCTTGCGAGGAAGATGACCGCGAGGACGATGACTGCCAGGACAGCCAGCGCCGGGAGCACGTTGTGCCCGAAGTCGTAGCCGGCTCGCGTCAGCCATCCAGGCGCCGGCTGATGCATCCCGTAGTTCCAGCAGGTCGCCCACTGGGATGGGGTCAGTGGCTTGCTCAGCGGGGTCCTGCCGTCGCAGTAAGACGGTTCCGGGCCGGCATGGACGGGAGCCAGAGGAGACTACTCCGCGCGTCGAGGTTCAGCCCGCCTCTGCCCTGGTTGCCGCGCGGCTGGGCGTGGCAGAAGGAACACCGGTCATCAGCCGTCACCAGGAGCGGTCTATCGACGGGACCCCCTGGTCCCTGCAGACCGTCTACTACCCGATGGAGTTCGTCACCGGGGGCGGCGCGACCGACCTGCTCGTGCCCGACGACATTAGCGGCGGGCAGACAGAAGGGGTGCTCAAGTACCTCGAATCCACGCTTGGCGTCAAGCAGGTCGGGTTGCGCGACATGATCATCGCGCGGCCGCCCCGCGGGCATGAGAAGCGCTTCTTCGGCCTGTCGGACAAGGTACAGGTAGCTGTCGTCGAGTTGCAGCGGGCCAGCTACGACGAGGATGGCAAGCCGATCCGGTTCGCGCTCACCGTTTACCCCGCCGACCGTAACCAGTTCGAGATGGTAATGGGCCGCGTTCCCCCACCGGACACGACAGCACCCGACGAGTCATCACCGACGGAGTCAAGTGCCGACGGGGAAGAGGCCCCCTCCGGGAGCGGCAGCAGCCCGGACGATAAGGCTCTTGATTCAGCCGCGGGCTCGTAGAGACCCGGCCTAGCCCGTTAAGCGGTCCGGTCCGATCTCAGAAGCCTCGCGCGTGTGCGCGGTGTCTGAGCGGTGCACGCGGTCAGCGCACAGGGAGAGGTTCGCTTTTCGTGTCAACGGCCGATCTGGCGCCAGGTTGCGGCGTGCGGACCGCTGCTGGTCTGGGGCGGGGCATCAGCGTGAGACCTCTCGCCGACTCCGCTGCCGATCAACACCGCCGACGTCGGCGAATGGTCACCGTTCGCAACCTTGGAAGTGGAACAGCCGCCCGCTGTGCACCCGATGGCCGACGGGTCGGACGGGCTGGGCGTACGCCGCCGCCGTCCAGGCCGCGCTCCAAGCCGGGGGAGTGGTGGCGGGACATGGCTTCTTCTTATGGCGCCAAGCTGGCTGACTGGGAACCGTGACTAACGGAAGCGGTCTCGGCGACACCGCCGCGTGCGGGGAGCCAGATAGGGGAGCCAACAGTCCTGAATCACCGTGCACCGATCTGGACTGAATAAAACCGATCTGGACTGAATAAAGGAGCCTCCCGCGTGCAAGCAGCGCTTCTGCATGAGGCTGGACTAGCCTGTACGACAGAACTGACCTCACCTGGGTTGACGCATCGTATCGGAGGACGCCATTCACCGGCTGGTTCTGTGGAATATCGACCTGACCCTGGTCGATGTCGTACGGGTGACGAGGGCGGCGTACGCCGAGGCGTTCCCGGCCATAACAGGTCGGCCGCTCATCAAGCTGCCGCAGGTGGCGGGCCGGTCGGAGTCGGAGATCTTCTTCGACGCGCTCGCCCTGAACGCTGCCGACGTGAGCGCCGGCGGTACGGCCGAAGGCCTGCTCGAGCCGTTCAGCGCCGAGCTTTTCACCGCCCTCGAGGCCAGGCGTAACGACCTGGTGCGCGAGGGGCAGTTGCTGCCTGGTGCGGCCGAGGCGCTCGAAGCGGTGGCCAAGCTCGACGGCGTCGTCCAGTCCGTACTGACCGGAAGCAGCAAGCCGAGCGCCATGCTGAAACTGCGCGCGTTCGGCCTAGACGGTTTCGTCGATTTCGACATCGGCGGCTACGGCACTGAAGCCTACCCAAAGGGCACCCTGCTCCGGGTGGCCAGGCAGCGGGCGGCGGAGAAGCACGGCGTTCCCTTTGGCGAGGGAGCCACCGTGTATGTGGCGGACTCGCCCCGTGACGTGGACGCGGCCAGGATCGGCGGCGCGAGGTCGCTCGCGGTGGCCAGCGGCCGGGCCAGCGCGGCCGAACTGCGCGAGGCGGGAGCCGACGCCGTGCTGCCTGATCTCACCGACACGGCCGGGCTGACCGCCCTGATCGTGCGTCTCACCGAGGCGCCGTCCCAGTAGCGCCCAATAGAGCGCCCAGTAGGCCCGATAGAGCGCCCAGTAGAGCGCGGAGTCGAACGCCACAGCCCCGGCGCCGATTTATCATGATCTGTACCACAACAGGCGTTAATGGGTCCCGCCGGGCGTTGCCAGGCGCGCCTGGATGGAACGATGCTGAAGGCATGGATGCGAGCGTGGGTGAACTGCTGAGCCGCGGCTACGGCGCGGTGCTCTGGGAGCCGGATGACATGACGGTCCGCCACGCCCGGATCACCCGCTTCATGAGCTGGCTGGAGGCTCACGACAAGCTGCACCCCGGCGGCTACGAGGACCTCTGGCAGTGGTCGGTGTCGCAGCCCAGGGAGTTCTGGACGGCGATCTGGGACTACTTCGAGGTGCTCGGCGACCGGGGCGCCGGTCCGGCCCTGGCCGGCGACGTCATGCCGGACGTCCGGTGGTTCGACGGAGCCACGCTGAACTACGCCCGTAACGCGCTGCGGACCGCGTGGACCGATCCCGACCGTACGGCCATAATCTTTGATTCCGAACGAGGCAGGGCTGGGAGCCTCAGCTACGCTCAACTCGCCTCCGAGGTGGCGCGGGTGGCCCGTGGCCTGCGCTTGCTGGGTGTCGGCCGTGGCGACCGGGTGGCGGCGCTGCTGCCGAACGTGCCGGAGGCGGTCATCGGCCTGCTCGCCGCGGCGAGCCTGGGCGCGATCTGGTCGTCGTGCTCGCCGGATTTCGGCGCGCGCAGCGTGATCGACAGGTTCGCCCAGATCGAGCCGAAGGTGCTCATCGCCTGCGACGGTTACGGGTACGGCGGCAAGGAGTTCTCCCGCGCCGGGATGCTCGGCGAGGTGGTGGCGGCCCTGCCCGGCTCGCCGACGGTGGTGCTGGTGGACCTGATCTCTGCTAGTCCGGGGGGACGACCCCCCCAAACCCCCCCGATTCTGGGGGGAAACCTTTTCCCCCAGACCCCCTCGGCCCCCATTGAATGGGAGGACTTGGGCGGCGGGGGAGACCAGCGCGAGCCGGAGTTCGAGGAGGTGCCGTTCGCGCACCCGCTCTGGGTCGTCTACTCATCGGGCACCACCGGGCTGCCGAAGCCGATCATGCACGGTCACGGCGGCATCGTCCTGGAGCACCTCAAGGCGCTCTCTTTCCATCAGGATCTGCGGCCGGGCGATGTCTTCACCTGGTACACCACGACCGGCTGGATGATGTGGAACTACCTGGCCGGGGGGCTGCTGGTGGGCCTGACGATCGTGCTTTACGACGGCAGCGCCACTTACCCGGCCACGGACCGGCTGTGGCGGCTGGCGGCCGAGCACGGCGTCAACTATCTGGGCGTCGGGGCGCCCTACCTGGTGGCCTCCATGAAGGCGGGCCTGCGCCCGGGTACGGAAAACGACCTGTCGGCGCTGCGCGCCATCGGCTCGACCGGATCGCCGCTGCCGCCCGAGGCGTTCGACTGGGTGTACGAGCGGGTCAAGCCAGACCTGCTGCTCGGGTCCTTCTCGGGCGGCACCGACCTGTGCACCGGCTTCGTCGGGCCTTGCCCGCTGCTGCCGGTGCGGGCCGGGGTGATCTCCGGGCGCTGCCTGGGGGCCAGGGTGGAAGCCTACGACGAGAACGGCAAGCCGGTGGTCGGCCAGGTCGGCGAGCTGGTGATCACCCAGCCGATGCCGTCGATGCCGGTCGGCTTCTGGAACGATCCCGCTGGGATTAGGTACCGGGAGAGCTATTTCGACATGTATCCCGGGGTCTGGCGGCACGGCGACTGGATCGAGTTGCTGCCCGACGGCGGCTGCATCATCTACGGTCGCTCCGACGCCACGCTCAACCGCGGCGGCGTCCGGATGGGCACCAGCGAGTTCTACCGCGCGGTGGAAGGCTTCGGTGAGATCGGCGATAGCCTGGTCGTGGATACCGGCCGGCTCGGCGCCGAGGGCCGGCTGATCCTGTATGTGGTGCCCGCGGAGGGATCTGAGCTCGACGATGACCTGAAGAACAGGCTCCGTGCGGCGCTCCGGGCGCAGTTGTCGCCCCGGCACGTGCCCGACGAGATTCACCAGGTTCCGGGCATACCGCGGACGCTGTCCGGTAAGAAGCTAGAGGTTCCGGTGCGGAAGATCCTGCACGGCACGGATCCGGAGCAGGCGGCCGACCTGAACGCGCTGGCGGACCCGGATGTGCTCAGGTACTTCGGCAGGTTCCAAGGGGATGCCGATTCACCTCGGTTACGTAAAGAAACGTCTCCGCCACAATGAGGTGGCAGAGATCGCACGGGGCCGAAGTGAACCGGGATGAAGCAAGACGGGGACCAGGTTAGTGGACACGAAGGAGTGGACGCGATGCCAGACGGTTACGCGGATGAGGCCAGGGACGCCCTGCTCGCCAAGGCGCACGAGGCGTGGAAGGACGATCCCGCCTTGGACTCCCGCGCGCTGGGCGACGGGAGCGGCGGCGACAGCGTCGCCTGTTACCTGAGCGCCTATTACCAGCGCGTCGCTACCGAGGATCTGGCCCCGCCGTCGCGGCTGGCGACGGTGGCCGAAGCTCACGCCCGGCTCGGCCTGCGCCGGCCGCAGGGCCGGGCTCTGGTCCAGGTCCGTGAGCCCGCCGACGCGCACCTGAACCCGATGAGCCGGTCAGGCCTGGTGGTGGACATCGTCACCGACGACATGCCCTACCTGGTCGACTCGGTCACCACCGAACTGAACCGGCACGAGGCCGAGATCCTGCTGCTCGTGCACCCGCTGCTGCGGGTGCGGCGGGACGTGACTGGCGGCCTGCGCGGGATCCTGGGTGTTTGCGGGGACGACGACCCGGCCGCCACGATGGATGAGCAGATCGAATCCTGGATCCACGTCGAGCTCGCGCCGCCCCGGGACCGGGTCACGGCCGACAATCTCGCCGCCGACCTGCGGCACGTACTGGACGACGTGCGGGTGGCCGCCGAGGACCAGCTGCGGATGGGCACGGTGGCCCGTCGCCTGGCCGACGACCTCGGCGGGGAACCAGGCAGCGAAGAGGCCGAGCACGGCGACCTGCTGCGCTGGCTGGGCGGCGGCAACTTCCTCTTCCTCGGTTACCGCGAATACGACCTGGTACCTACCAAGGACGGGGCCGCCCTGCGGGCCGTGCCGGGAACCGGGCTCGGCATCCTCCGGCACAACCGGCCAGGGCGGGATGCGGTGCGCAAGCTGTCGAGCCAGGTGGCCAGGAGGGCTCAGGACCCGGCCGAGCGGCTGGTCCTGGCCAAGGCGAACTCCAGGTCCACCGTTTACCGGGCCAACTACCTGGACTACATCTCGGTCAAGAAGCACGGCGCAGACGGCACGGTCACCGGGGAGCTCCGGTTCGTCGGCCTGTACACGCACACGGCACACACCGCGCCCATCGTCGGCATTCCCGTGCTCCGGCGCAAGCTGGCCCAGGTTCTGGCGACGGCCGGGTTGTCGCGGGACAGCCACGACGGGAAGGACCTCGTCGAGATACTCGAGGACTTCCCGCGTGAGGAGCTGTTCGAGATGTCGGCGGAGGAGCTCACCCCGATCGCGCTCGGCGTGCTGCGGCTGAGCGAGCGCAAGCAGACCAGGCTGTTCCTGCGCCGGGACCGGTACGGCCGGTACATGTCCTGCCTGCTGTACCTGCCGAGGGACCGGTACACCACGAAGGTCCGGCTGCGCGCCCAGGACATCTTGAAGACCGAGTTGCACGGGGTCTCGGAGGACTACAGCGCCATGGTCGGCGACTCGGCCCTGGCCCGCCTGTACGTGGTGGTCCGGGGGGAGCGGGGACGGCCCGTGCCGCGGGTGGACGCGGCGGCGCTTGAGCGCAAGCTGGCCGCGGCGGTCAGGTCCTGGGATGAGGACCTGTACGCCGAGGCGACCCGCGTGCTCGGCGAGGAGCGGGCCAGGACGCTGCTCGACCAGTTCGGCGCCAGCATTCCCGAAACCTACAAGGCGGACGTCTCCGCCGCGGACGCGGTCGGCGACCTGTCCACGATGCTCGGGCTGCGCCAATCCGGGGCGGAGTTCGCAGTGCGGCTGGTGGAGCACCCGGAACGGTGGACGCTGGTGGTGTACCGCTCGGGCACGCTGATCACGCTGTCCGAGGTGCTGCCCCAGCTGCAGCACATGGGGCTCGAGGTGGTCGACGAGCACCCGTATAAGTTCACCGGGAATTCGAGCGCCGGTTCGTTCTGGATCTACGAATTCGGCCTGCGGCCCCCGGCCGCCACCGCTTCCGGCGGCCTGCGCCAGATCTTCGAGGACGCGCTGACCGCCCTGTGGAACGGCCAGACCGAGGACGACGGGTTCAACACCCTGGTGGTCACGGTGGGCCTGACCTGGCGTGAGGTGACCCTGCTGCGCGCCTGCGCGAAGTACCTGCGCCAGGCCGGGATGCGGTTCAGCGAGGACTACGTGCAGCGGGTCCTGCGGTCGAACGGGGCGATCACGCGGCTGCTGATCCGGCTGTTCGAGTCCAGGTTCGACCCGGCCAGGCAGGGCGGCGCCAGCGAGCGCTGCGAGGCCATCACCGAGGAGATCCGCGGCCAGCTCGACGAGGTGGTCAGCCTCGACCACGACCGGATCCTCCGGTCATACCTGGCGCTGATCGACGCGACCCTGCGGACCAACTACTACAAGTCGGGGGGGTCTGGGGGGGACGATTCTCCCCCAGGATCAGGGGAGTCTGCCAGGGGGGTCCGGGGGGATGGGTTCCCCCCGGGGGCGAGCAGAGACGTCCCCGCGAGGTATCTAGTGCTCAAGCTCGACCCGGGCAGCGTGCCCGGGCTGACCTCGCCTCGGCCCAAGTTCGAGATCTTCGTCTACTCGCCCCGGCTGGAAGCGGTGCACCTGCGCTTCGGCCGGGTGGCGCGCGGCGGGCTGCGCTGGTCGGACCGGCTCGAGGACTTCCGCACCGAGGTGCTCGGCCTGGTCAAGGCGCAGGAGGTCAAGAACGCGGTCATCGTCCCCTCCGGGGCCAAGGGCGGCTTCGTGTGCAAGCGCCTGCCCGACTCCTCCGACCGCGAGGCGTACCAGGCTGAGGTGCTGGCCTGCTACAAGACGTTCATCGCGGCGATGCTCGACGTGACCGACAACATCTCTGGCGACAAGGTGGTGCCGCCGCCCGGCGTGGTCCGGCGGGACGGCGACGACCCGTATCTGGTGGTGGCGGCCGACAAGGGCACCGCGACGTTCTCCGACACGGCCAACGAGGTCGCGGCCAGGTACGGCTTCTGGCTGGGTGACGCGTTCGCCTCGGGCGGGTCTGAGGGTTACGACCACAAGAAGATGGGCATCACCGCGCGCGGCGCGTGGGAGTCGGTGAAATGGCACTTCGCGGCGCTCGGGCTGAACCCGGCCACCGACGATTTCACCGCCGTCGGCGTGGGCGACATGTCCGGCGACGTGTTCGGCAACGGCATGCTGCTTTCGCGGCACACCCGGCTGATCGCGGCCTTCGACCACCGGCACATCTTCATCGATCCGGCGCCCGATCCGGCGGCGAGCTTCGCCGAGCGCACGCGGATGTTCGCGCTGCCCAGGTCCTCGTGGGCGGACTACGACCAGGCGCTGATCTCGGCCGGCGGCGGGGTCTGGCCGCGCAGCGCGAAGTCGGTGCCGGTGTCGCCGCAGGCCCGCACCGCCCTCGGCATCAACGCCACGGTCAGCGCGCTGTCCCCGGATGAGCTGGTCTCCGCCATCTTGGCCGCCCCTGTCGACCTGCTCTGGAACGGCGGGATCGGCACCTACGTGAAGGCCAGCTCCGAGTCGCACGCCGACGTGGGGGACCGGTCCAACGACGCGGTCCGGATCAGCGCCTCCCGGCTGCGCGCCCGCGTCGTCGGCGAGGGCGGCAACCTCGGCTTTACCCAGGCGGCCAGGATCGAGTACTCACTCGGTGGCGGGCTGATGAATACCGACTTCATCGACAACTCGGCCGGGGTCGACACCTCCGACCACGAGGTCAACATCAAGATCCTGCTCGCCGACGCGATCCGGGACGGGGCCATCCCGGCGTCCGGACGGCACGAACTGCTGAACGAGATGACCGACGAGGTGGCCGCCCTCGTGCTCCGGCACAACTACCGGCAGAACATGGCGCTGGCCGTGGCCAGGTCCCAGGCCCACGCCCTGCTGCACGTGCACGCCCGGTACCTGCGCAAGCTGATCAGGGACAAGCGGCTGAGCATCGAACGTGACGAGCTGCCCGACGAGCGGGAGATCGCCGAACGCCGGTCCTCAGGCGGTGGCCTGACCAATCCCGAGCTCGCCCTGCTGCTGGCGCACACCAAGATCTCGGCCGGTGAGGACGTGCTCACCTCCAGCCTGCCCGATGACCCGTACCTGCGTCGCGTGCTCGACGGCTACTTCCCCGCCCCGCTGCGGGCCAGGTTCGCGGACCGGATGGAAGCCCATCCGCTCCGCCTGGAGATCATCACCACCTCGGCGGTCAACGAGATGATCGACACCTCGGGCACCACGTTCCTGTTCCGGCTGATCGAGGAGACCGGCGCGTCGGTGCCTGATCTCACCCGGGCCTGGCTGGTCGCCCGCGAGGTCTTCGACATGCCGGCCTTCTGGCGCCTGGTCGAGGCGCTGGAGGGCCAGGTCGGCATCGGCGCCCAGATCACGCTGCTGCTCGAGGGGCGCAAGCTGACCGAGCGCGCGGTCCGTTGGCTGCTGCACAACCGCCGGCCGCCGTTCGATATCCAGGCGACCGTGGGCTTCTTCGCCGATGGCGTGCGGACGGTCCGTTCGGCCCTGCCTAAACTACTCACCGGCCGGGACCTGTCCGGTTTCGAGGAGCGCCGGGACTCCTACCTTGACCTCGGCGTGCCGCTCGACCTGGCCGAACGGGTCGCGGGCATGGTGCCGAAGTACTCGGCCTTCGACATCGTGCAGGTCGCCGCCTCCGCCGGGCGGGGGATCGAGGAGACCGCCGAGGTCTACTTCGACCTGGCCGACCGGCTGCAGATCACCCGG
>Ga0209039_10003860_pt1 | contig 11412 bp, 9 predicted proteins | sample BogFormECP12_OM1_FD_188238 | JGI IMG/M metagenome (GOLD analysis project Ga0209039, IMG submission 188238) | Bog forest soil microbial communities from Calvert Island, British Columbia, Canada - ECP12_OM1 (SPAdes) (version 2) | ecosystem: Environmental > Aquatic > Freshwater > Wetlands > Bog ... | reverse complement strand
CGTATGGCGGGTGCACGGGCTCGACCGGATCTTGCGCAAGGCGTGGCAGGCCGGCATCGTGCTGGCCGGGTCCAGCGCCGGGGCGATCTGCTGGTTCGACGGGGGGACCACGGATTCGTTCGGCCGTGAGCTGAGGGCGTTCACCGACGGGCTCGGGCTGCTGGCCGGCAGTTACTGCCCGCACTACGACTCCGAGCCGGGCCGGCGGCCGCTGTACCACCGGCTGATCGCGGACGGCACGCTGGCCCGCGGCATCGCGTGCGACGACGGCGCGGCGGCGCACTTCATCGACGACACGCTGACCGAGCTGATCGCGGACCGGCCGGGCGCGAGCGCGTACCGGGTTGAACCCGGGAACACCGAGACCCGGCTCGAGACCAGGTTCCTGAGCACCTGAGTTCGGTGGGCCAGTACGGCCGCGGGCGTCCGCCTCATGGGCGCTAGGAGCGCATCCCGGCGGTGGCGCGGCGCAGCGACCAGCCCAGCGCGCCGAACACGCACACGGGCAGCAGCCACCAGGCGTTGACCCCGGCCGTGTGCACGAGCAGCGCGGTCAGCGCGAGAGCGACCACTACGACGACCGCGCCGCGCCAGTCGTCGCCCACCACGAAGTCGTACCAGAAAGCGCCGATCGACTTGAGCCTCCTCATGAGGCCACCTCCTCGGACGAGTGCGCGACCGGCGCGGCGCCGAGCCGCGGGCGCTGGCGGAGCATAAGCGTGTAGCCGAGCGACACCAGCGTCACGACCGGCACTAGGACGAGCAGCGCCGCGTCATTCCCCGGCCAGGAGACCCCGGCACCTTCGGCGCCCCAGAAGGTGCCGAACGAGGTGAGCATGATTCCCACCGCGAACTTCATCGCGTTCTCGGGCACCTTCGCCAACGGCGCTCGCACTGCGATGCCCGTCACCGTGACCACCAGCACGGCCGCGGCCGCGCCGATCACCGCGGCGCCCATGTTGCGTTGGTTGCCGCCGAAGGTGATCACGATGAAGACCACCTCCAGGCCCTCGAGGAGAACCCCCTTGAAGGACAACGTGAAGGCGTACCAGTCGCTGACCCCGCGCCGGGACGAGACCGTCGCGGCCTTCGCGGCCGCCACCTCGCGCAGGTAGGCACTGGCCTCGTCGTGCAGTGCCTTGTACCCGGTGGCGCGCAGGATGGCCTTGCGCAGCCACTGCAGCCCGAAGATCGCCAGCAGCGCGCCGACCACCAACCGCAGCGCCGTCAGCGGCAGCAGAGTGATCGTCGGCCCGAGCACCGCCACGATCGCGGCCAGCACGACCAGGGCCGCCGCCATGCCCTGGAAGGTGGACCGCCACTCGCGGGTCAGGCCGGAGGCGAGGACGATCGTCAGCGCTTCGATCGCCTCGACCGCACAGGCGACGAAGACGGTCAAGATGAGGGGAAGCGCGGTCATAGGGCCTCCACTGGGGCCTCCACTGGGGCCTCCACTGGGGCCTCCACTGGGGCCTCCACTGGGGCCGCCGCCCGGTGCGGGGCCTTCGCTAGATCAGGGACAATGATCGGGTGACCGAGAAAACTGCCGACAAACCTGCCGAGAAAGGTGACGGCTGGCTGGTCCTCATCTACCGGGTACCGCCCGAGCCAACCAGGCTGCGCTCCACCGTATGGCGGCGGATCAAGAGCCTGGGCGCCATCTACCTGCAGAACTCGGCCGCCGCGCTCCCGGCCAGCGCGGCTACCGAGCGCGCGCTGCGCAAGCTCAGGAGAGAGATCATCGACATGTCCGGGACGGCCGTGCTGCTGTCGTGCTCGGTGCTGGCGGGCGAGTCCGATGTGCATAAGGCCTTCCAGGCGGCCAGGAACGATGAGTACGAGGAGATCGTCGACCGTTGCGAGGACTTCCTGGCGCAAGTGAAGAAGGAGTACGTGGAGAACCACTTCACTTACGCCGAACTCGAGGAGAACGAGGTCGACTTGGTCAAGCTGCGCAACTGGTTCGCCAAGGTGCGAGAGCGCGACGCGTTCGACGCGGACGGCCGGCAGGCGGCCGAGAAGGCGATCGAGGAGTGCGAACTCTCCCTCGAAGCCTACGCGGCCCGGGTGTACGCCGAGGAAGCGGAGGGCCACTGACCGTCGGCTCCTTCCCTGTGTCCTGCTGGATGCAACAGTCGTTAGCTTATAGTACTAACCGAGGTTATGCCCATTTTGTGACCACTGATTCACCCCGGCGTCAACTTCCCGACAGCTCGCATTACCGTCAAGCTCGACGACAACTCCACCGGCCCGCTGCTCACCCAGATCGAGGCCTCCAAGAACAACCAGGCCGAGGCGTTCGCCCTGGCCGACCAGGTGGGGGTGCTGGAAGGCGGCCGCCTGGTCCAGGCCGGGACGCCCGAGGAGATCTACACCCGGCCCGCTACCCCGTTCGTGGCCCGGTTCACCGGCCCGGCCGGAGAACCGCGCCTGGACCCGGCCGGCTGTCACCTGTTGCCCGCGGACCAGTAAGACCATCAAACCCATGGGGCCGAACGGACCGGGTTCGTGGCCCCGGTGGAGGCTTTCGCGCTGGCGACGCTGGCGCGCGGGTCAGCAGGAACACGGTCAGGCTTTGTACGCGCTTGACGAGGCTGAGCCGGTAATGCGGCCGCAGCAGCGTGGCCTGGGCCCGGGTGACGGCCTGGTAGGGGCTCTTCTCATAACCGCTGCCGATGATCCAGATCCTTGCCTCCGCCCCCATACAGGCGGCCGGGTGCTTACACGGAACCGGATAGAGAGTGCCCGCCCTGGCCGCGGTCTCAGCGACGAAAAGCTCACGCGGGACCGGCTGCCCGTTCGGCATATCCCTGGCTAGGTAGTACTTGAGACCGTAGCCGATCATCAGCCAGCTCTGCTGGTGCTCCCGGCCCTGGTAGACGATGCCGTCACCGGGCTTGGCCTGACGGGCGACAAAGGCCGCCGCGCCCGCGTAGTCCAGGTAGGAGCCGCCGTAGCCAACCGGGTAGGACGGCCAGCTGTGCGCACCAGGTTCCCTGATCACCTCCTGGTTGCCCGCGGCCAGGATGGCGATGATCAGAACGGCCGCCGCGGCGACCCGCGCGTCCAGCCTGCTCAGCCCGATCCCGGCCAGGATCGCCCAGGCCCCGACGGTGAACAGGAGATACCGCGGAAAGAAGAACGAGTACGGGCCCTGCGACACCAGCCACACTGCCGCCACGGGGCCGACGGCGATCGCGGTCATGAACGCGGCCTCGCGCCAGGCGACCGCCCACGCCAGCACGGCCAGGATGATGAGCACGGCCGCCACGGAGGTCGAGTAGAACAGGTTCCGGCCGAAGAAGGCGAAGTCGGTGAGGTCAAGCCCGGGCCTCGGTATCCAGGCGATCTGGTTCCTGGCCTGGGCCGAGCCGGCCACCGCCAGCGGCAGGCAGGCCGCCAGGCCGCCCGCGGCGGCGAGCACGAACCACAACTGCCCGGAATCCCGGTCATGCCACCAGCGCAGGGCCACTCCCGCGGCATGACCGGCGACTACCGACAGCGCGACGAGATCGACGTAGCCGAGAAGCGCCAGGCACGCGGCATAGCCCAGCCAGCGCCGCGCCGAAGGCCGGTCCAGGGCCCGCACCAGCAACAACGTGGCCAGGGTCGCGAGCAGCACCTCGAGCGAGTAGAACCGGACCTCCTGGGCGAACCGCGAGACGCTCGGCACCAGCGCGAACACCAGCCCGGAGATCAGGCCCGCCCGGGCGCCGGCCAGCTTGCGGCCCAGCAGCGCGACGCACGCCGCGGCACCGGCCATGAGGAGGACGGACAGGGTGCGCATCGCATCGGTGGAGTCCCCGAACGCCGCCATCCAGAAGTGCAGCAGCAGGTAGTAAGCCAGCTGGGTGGCGCCGGTGTTACGGGCCGTGGCGATCATGCTCGATACCGGGCGGCTGGCGAATGACCAGCTGGCTAGTTCATCCCGCCACAGCTCGGGACGGCCCATCTGGTATAGGCCGAGAACCAGAGTCGCCAGCGCGGGCCAGCACCAGGGCAGGCGCGCGGCCTGGTCGGCCAGGTCGTCGAAGACCGTTCGGGAGGCCGGGATGCCGTTCCCGTCCTCGTCGGGCTCCGCGGTCGCCGGGTATTCACGCACGGATGCGGCCGGGGTCATCGGGCATTTTCCCGTTGAGGGAGATGCTTCAGGCCAAGCATCTTAAGCTCCCACCGTTAGTATTGGTCACGTTACTTTGCGCAGCCAGGCCTGCCGTCGCGGTATGCCCCCAGGTGATCGTGAGATCCGTGCGTAGGTAATTGGCTCCGCTCAGGTAATTGGCTATGTTCCCGGAACGTGTTTCGGCCCGGGATGGTTCCGCCGCTGCCATCCGGCCCCGTCCGTGCGGGCGGAATGGATGCTATTACCTAGACACCCCGCGGGTGCGATTGGTTGCCTGGCTACACGCGCCTGATCGGCCGGGCTGGAACACCGGCCGATGCCCTACGATCAGCAGGATGACGGTCACACTCCTTACCAGCCAGTCAGCGCCGACGGCAACCGACGCGGATGCCCTAGTAATCGGCGTGTTCCAGGGCCCCGACGGCCCCGTCCTCACGCTCAGCACGGATGAAATCGACCTGATGGCCGCGCTCACCGCACTCGGCGCGACAGGCAAGGCCGAGGAGATCACCAAGATCCCCACGACGGGACGGCTGGCGACCCCCGTCGTCGTCGCCGTGGGCCTCGGCCCGGAGCCCGCGGCAGCCGACGCGGGGCCCGCCGAGCGCCAGGCGTACCTGGAGAGGCTGCGCCGCGCCGCCGGCGCCGCCGCCCGCGATCTGGCCTCCGGGCGAGCCAAGCGCATCGCGATCGCGCTGCCCGCGGGCGAGCCGGACGAGGCGGAGGCGGTGGCGCTGGGCGGGCTGCTCGGCGGTTACGCCTTCAGGAAGTACCGGACCACCGCGACCGCGCCCGATGACCTCGAGCAGATCGTGTACACCGCGCACGAGGACGCGGCCCGCCGGGCCAGGATCCTGGCCGACGCGATGGCGCTCGTCCGCGACCTGGTGAACACCGCTCCGGCCGACATGGTGCCCGCGGACCTGGCCGCAGTGGCCGAGCGGACGGCCGCCGCGCACGGCCTGGGCGTGCAGGTGCTCGACGAGAACGAACTGGCCAAGGAGGGCTTCGGCGGCATCCTCGCGGTGGGCATGGGCTCCATGCACCCGCCGCGGCTGGTCCGGCTTGAGTACTCCCACCCGGACGCCGTCAGCACCGTGGTGTTCGCGGGCAAGGGCATCACGTTCGACTCCGGCGGCCTCTCGCTCAAGCCGCCGAAGGCGATGGAGACGATGAAGGCCGATATGAGCGGCGCCGCGGCCGTGCTGGCCGCGCTCCAGGTTGTCGCCGAGCTCGGCCCGGCGGTGAACGTGGTCGGCTACCTCCCGCTCGCCGAGAACATGCCGGGCGGCGGCGCGCAGCGGCCGTCCGACGTCATCACCATCTACGGCGGCAAGACCGTTGAGGTGCTGAACACCGATGCCGAGGGCCGCCTGGTGCTCGCCGACGCGCTGGCCCGTGCCCAGGCCGACGGGCCCAGCCTGCTCATCGACGTGGCTACACTGACAGGTGCACAGACAGTGGCGCTCGGCACCCGCGTGGCCGGGGTCATGGCCAGCGATGATTCGCTGGCCGCAGAGATCGCGGACGCGGCCAGGCGGGCGGGCGAGGCCATGTGGCCGATGCCGCTGCCCGAGGATCTCCGCAAGGGGCTCGATTCGACCGTCGCGGACATCGCCAACGTGTCCGGAGACCGCAGCGGCGGCATGCTCACCGCCGGACTGTTCCTGCGCGAGTTCGTGCCGGAAGGGGTCCGCTGGGCTCACCTGGACATCGCCGGCCCGGCCTATAACGACGGCGGCCCGTACGGGTACGTCGCCAAGGGCGGCACCGGGGCGGCGGTCAGGACGCTCGTGCAGATCGCGGCGGACGTGGCGGAGGGCAAGCTTGCGGGTAGCCCGGCTGACGGCAAGTGAAATGATGAAGACTGGGTAAGGCAGCGAGGCTGACTAAGGAGGCTTGAGGGGTGGCAGAGGGCATCGGCAGCTACGACCTCGTCGTGCTCGGCGGTGGCAGCGGCGGTTACGCCTGCGCGCTGCGCGCGGCCGAACTCGGCAAGCGCGTGGCGCTGATCGAAAAGGACCGGGTCGGGGGGACTTGCCTGCATCGCGGCTGCATCCCGACCAAGGCGCTGCTGCACGCGGCGGAGATCGCGGACCACGCCAGGGACAGTGCCTCCTTCGGCGTCCTGTCCACCTTCGAGGGCATCGACGTTCCCGGCGTGCTTTCGTACAAGAACTCCGTGGTGGACCGGCTCTGGAAGGGCCTGCAGTCCACGATCGCGAGCAGGAAGATCGACACCATCGAGGGGTACGGGCGGCTGGAATCGCCGACCCAGGTCCGGGTCGGCGACACCGTCTACGAGGCGGAGCATGTGGTGCTCGCCACCGGATCGGAGCCGAGGAGCCTGCCTGGCCTCGAGATTGACGGCGAGCGGGTGATCAACTCGGACCACGCGCTGCAGCTGGACCGGGTCCCCGGTTCGGTGGTCATCCTCGGCGGCGGCGTGATCGGCGTCGAGTTCGCCAGCGTGTGGCGGTCCTTCGGCGCCGAGGTGACAATCGTCGAGATGCTCCCCCAGCTGCTGCCGCTGGAGGACGAGACGAGCGCGAAGCTGCTGCAGCGGGCGTTCCGGCGCCGGGGCATCCGTTTCGAGCTCGGCACCAGGTTCGAGTCGGTCAAGCACACCGACACCGGCGTCTCGGTCTCGCTCGCCGGGGGCAAGACGCTCGAGGCCGACCTGCTGCTGGTCGCGGTCGGCCGCGGCCCGGTCTCCGATGACCTCGGCTATTCCGAGGCCGGGGTGGCCATGGAGCGGGGTTTCGTCAAGGTGGACTCACTCTGCCGGACGAGCATCCCTTCGATCTCCGCGGTCGGCGACCTCATCGACACGCCGCAGCTCGCGCACGTCGGGTTCGCCGAGGGGATCATGGTCGCGGAGCGGGTCGGCGGGCTTCCCGTCACCCCGATCGACTATGACGGCGTGCCGCGGATCACCTACAGCGATCCGGAGGTGGCCTCGGTCGGCCTCACCTCCGCGCAGACCACAGAGCGCGGCCTGAAGATCGTCGAGTTCACCTACAACCTTGGCGGCAACGGCCGCAGCGTCATTCTGCAGACCCAGGGCGCGGCCAAGGTCATCGCGATCTCCGAGGAGGACGGGCCCGGCCGTGTGATCGGCATACACCTGGTCGGCAGCCACGTCGGCGAGCTCATCGCCGAGGCCCAGCTGATCTACAACTGGGACGCCGAGCCTTCTGACGTGGCCCAGCTCATCCACCCCCATCCCACCCAATCGGAGGCGATCGGCGAGGCGCATCTAGCGCTGGCCGGCAAGCCCCTGCACGTACACGCCTAGGAGTCACGGGAATCATGTCGGTCTCCGTATCCATGCCGCAGCTCGGTGAGAGCGTCACCGAGGGCACCGTCACGCGCTGGCTGAAGAAGGAAGGCGAGCGCGTGGAGGTGGATGAGCCGCTCCTCGAGGTGTCAACGGACAAGGTGGACACCGAGATCCCCTCGCCCGCGTCCGGGATCCTGCGCGGCATCGCGGTCGATGAGGACGAGACGGTCGCTGTGGGCGCGCAGCTTGCCGTCATCGAGGACAGCGAGTCCAGCGATGCGGCGCCCCCGGCGGACGATTCCGCGTCGGCCGAAGCCGCCGAGACCTCCCAGCCCGAGGCCGCGCAACCTGAAGCCTCTCAGCCCGACGCCGCGGAGCCGGAGCGGGTACCGGCGGCCAGCGCGGACGGCTGGAGTTCGCAGCCCAACTATGCGCCGCCCGCGCCATCGGCCGGGTCGGCTTCGCCGGGGTTCTCCGGCTCGCCCGGGCCGTCGGCGCCCGCCTACGCTCCGCCGCCCGCCTACGCTCCGCCGCCCGCGTATGCTCCGGCGCCCGCGTACGGCCAGCCTCAGCCGGCGGCACCCTACGACTCATCGGCTCCCGCTTACGGCCAGCCGCCGCCGTCTCCCTACGGCCAGCCCGCCCCGACGACTCCCGTTGCCTCGGCCGGCCAGGTGCCCGCGCAGGGTCAGGCCCCGAGCCCCTCCCCGGCCGAGTCGGCTCCGGACGACGCCCAAGCCGAGGCCGAGGAGTATCCGCCGCCCACGCAGCTGCCGACCGGCGCCGACGCGCCCTACGTCACCCCGCTGGTCCGCAAGCTCGCCGCCGAGCACGCCGTGAACCTGGAGACCGTCACCGGCACCGGGGTCGGCGGGCGCATCCGCAAGCAGGACGTCATCGAGGCCGCCCGCGCCCAGCGCGCCGCGCAGCCTCAGCAGCAGCCCGCACCGCCACAGACAGCACAGCGCCAGACAGCACAGCCCCAGCCTCCGCAGGTCCCCCAGCAGCCTCAGGTATCTCAGCAGCCTCAGGTATCTCAGCAGCCTCAGGTGCCTCAGGTGCCTCAGCAGCCTCAGGCACCTCAAGTGGCTCGGGCGCCGCAGCAGGTGCGCGCGGCGCAGCCGGCGCCGCAGCAGGCCCCGGCTGCCGCCCAGCGCCCGGCCGTGGTGGCGTCCTCGCTGCGCGGCACGACCCAGCGGATGTCCCGGCCCCGCCAGGTCATCGCCCAGCGGATGGTCGAGTCGCTGCACGTCTCGGCCCAGCTCACCACGGTGGTGGAGGCCGACGTGACGGCCATCGCCCGGCTGCGCGACCTGGCCAAGCGGGACTTCGAGGCCCGCGAGGGGGTCAAGCTGAGCTTCCTCCCGTTCTTCGCGCTCGCCGCCGTCGAGGCCCTGAAGGTGCACCCGAAGCTCAACGCCGTGATCGACGGGGACCAGGTCACCTACCACGACGCCGAGCACGTCGGGATCGCGGTCGACACCGAGCGCGGGCTGATGGTCCCGGTCATCCACAACGCGGGCGACCTGAACATCGGCGGCCTGGCGCGCAAGATCGGCGATCTCGCGAACCGGACCAGGTCGGGTCAGGTCGCGCCGGACGAGCTGGCCGGCGGGACGTTCACGCTGACCAACACGGGCAGCCGCGGCGCCCTGTTCGACACGCCCATCATCAACCAGCCGCAGGTCGCGATCCTGGGGACCGGCACGGTCGTCAAGCGGCCCGTCGTGGTCACCGATCCCGCCCTCGGCGAGGTGATCGCGGTGCGCTCGATGGTGTACCTGGCGCTCACCTATGACCACCGGCTGGTCGACGGCGCCGACGCGACCCGGTTCCTCACCACGGTGAAGAACCGGCTGGAGGAAGGGTCCTTCGAGGCAGAACTTGGCCTCTAGCGACCGGGCATGGTGAGGCGGGTGCACCGGAGCGCATGAAGGTCGCGGTCACCGGCTCGTCCGGACTCATCGGTACCGCGCTCGTGGCCAGCCTGCGCGCCGACGGCCACGAGGTGATCAGGGTCGTCCGGCGGCCCCCGCGGGCCGCTGACGAGGCCCGCTGGGACCCGCGCGCGGCCGACGCCGGGCTAGTGCCGTACGCCCCCGGCGGGCTCGACGGACTCGGCGCCTGCGTGCACCTGGCCGGCGCGGGGGTCGCCGACCGGCGCTGGACGGCCAGGTATAAGACGGAGATCAGGGCCAGCCGGGTCCTCGGCACCCGCGCGCTGGCGGGCGCGCTGGCCAAGCTCAGCCCGCCGCCCGCGCGCCTAGTCGCGGCCTCGGCCATCGGCTGGTACGGGGACACCGGCGGCCGCGAGGTCGACGAGTCCGCGCCGGCCGGGCAGGAGTTCCTCGCGCGGCTGGTCCGGGACTGGGAAGCGGCGGCCGACCCGGCCGCAGACGCCGGTATCCGCGTCGTGCATACGCGCAGCGGCCTGGTCCTTACCCCCCGCGGGGGGATACTCGCACGGCTGCTCCCGCTGGCCCGGCTGGGCCTGTGCCCCAGGTTCGGGTCCGGCCGCCAGGTCATGAGCTGGATCTCGCTGTCCGACGAGATTGGCGCCATCCGGTTCCTGCTCGGCCGCAAGGACATCAGCGGCCCGGTCAACCTCACCGCCCCGGCTCCGGTCACGAACTCCGAGTTCACCGCCGCGCTCAACGCCGCCGTCGTCCGCCGTGACCTGCCCTGGCTGCGGGTGCCCGCCCCGGCGCTGCGCCTGGCCCTCGGCGAGGCCGCCGTCGAGCTGCTGACCAGCGCCCGGGTCGTGCCCAAGCGCCTGCAACAGGCCGGCTACGAGTTCCGTTACCCCACCCTGCCTGAGGCGCTGTCCGCCGAACTGGCGCCCCGCTGATCCGGACCTTCGTCTAGGTCTTCAGGGGCCGGCGCAGGCCAGAACGACGGCGCGTCCCGCAGCTGCCGATAGGGCCCGTCGGCCCGGATCAGCTGGGCGTGGGTGCCGCGCTGGACCACCCGACCGTGGTCTAGGACGATGATCTCGTCGACCTGGTCGAGTCCTTCCAGCTCGTGTGTGATGAGCAAGGTGGCGCGGCCTGCCGTGACCGCCAGCACATCGGCGGTCAGGGCAGCACGCGCCTCTGGGTCCAGGTGGGCGGTCGGTTCGTCGAGGATCAGCACGGCCGGGTCGGCGAGCAAGGCCCTGGCCAGGGCGAGCCGCTGCCGTTCACCACCGGACATGGCCACGCCATGCGGGCCGAGCGGGGTATCCCAGCGTAGCGGCAGCGAATCGATCCAGGGCAGCAGCCGGGCCCGGTCCGCGGCATCGGCAAGCTCGATGTCGCTGGCCGCCGCCCGGCCCAGGCGCAGATTGTCGCGGATGGTGGCATCGAAGATGTGCGGGTCCGCCACACAGCCGCCGATCAGCCTCCGTACGTCAGCGGCGGCGTAGCTGGCGAGGTCGGCGCCGTTGAGGGTGACGGTCCCGGCGAGCGGGTCGCGGAAGCGCAGCAGCACCGCAGCCGCGGTGGACTTGCCGGCGCCGCTCGGGCCGATGAGCGCGACCCGCCGGCCGGCCGGCAGGTCAAGGTCGAGCCCATCTAGCGCGAGCGGGCCGTCCGGCTCGTACCGGACCCGCACTCCTGACAGATGCACGTGCACAGGTCCGGCGGATAGCGGCCGGGGAGCCGCCGGCTCGGCGACCGGTTCCGGTGCATCCAGGATCGCGCTGACGCGGTTGGCGGAGGCGCGCGCCGCGCCGAGCTGCAGTGCTGCCGCCGGCATGACGGTGACCGCCTCGAAGGAGGCCAGCGCCGTCAGGCACAGCACCGCCAGCGGCACGCGGGAGAGCGTGCCGTGCCCCACGGCCGCCACCCCGAGGACGAGCACTCCCCACAGGGTGAGCCCGGTGAGGCCGGCGATCAGCCCGCTGCCCAGACCCGAGCCGGTAGCAAACCGCTTGGCCTGAGCCATCAGCCTGTGGTCCGCCTCGACGACAGCGGCGAGGGCGGCGTCTTGAGCGCCGAACGCATGCAGTTCGGCGGCGCCCGACAGC
>Ga0209039_10003859_pt1 | contig 11414 bp, 6 predicted proteins | sample BogFormECP12_OM1_FD_188238 | JGI IMG/M metagenome (GOLD analysis project Ga0209039, IMG submission 188238) | Bog forest soil microbial communities from Calvert Island, British Columbia, Canada - ECP12_OM1 (SPAdes) (version 2) | ecosystem: Environmental > Aquatic > Freshwater > Wetlands > Bog ... | reverse complement strand
GCATGCCCGGATACCGATGCGTCGGACCTCTCCGATATCCGTATCTACCTGAACGACGTCACCGACTTTAATCGGGCGTTCAAAAAGCAAAATCAACCCACAAACAAAATTATTGATCACGGTCTGTAATCCAAACCCGACCCCAACGGTGAATGCTCCTGCCAATATCGTAACCTTGGTAAGATCGACGCCAAGTACTGCCAGCGCGACGAAGAATCCTAGGAGCAGGACAGAGTAGTGAATGATTGTTGAAATCGCCTGCGGAATACCTCGCCCGAGGCGCAAATGGTAATAAACGTCTTCTTCGAGAAGAAAACGCAAAAACTTCGAGACTAGGAACGAAGCCCAAACCGTGACCGTAAACAACAGGACCTGGCCCAAAGAAATATTGAGGGCGCCGATTATCAGGTTCGCCTGCAACATCGCTTCAATTGTTGCGATCAACGGGGTTAGTAGACCGAAAAAGTTCAGAACCAGATTCGACCACAACAGAAAAGCCAAAAACTCGAGTACGCGCCACGTCTGCCGCTCAAACATCGGCCGATGCAGACTAATGACCCGCAACGAGGCAAGTGGTCGGACCTGCAGCGCAATGGTGATCAACCCTTCAATGATCCGAATGACGCTGTAGAGCACAACCGCGATGTAGACGCTCCTGAGAAAAAAGATTCCCAAAAAGTCCCCCAGGTCGACGTATCCAAAAACATTTGCCAGGAACGCCGCCGGCGAAAGAATAAGGCCGATTCTGGCAATCGCTCGGATTGTTCGCCAACCGCTGCCTTGGGTTTCCGCAGTTCCCGTTGATAAATGCCAACTCCGAAGCACCCAGACAAGAAAGACCGTAAAGCCCAGCATTTGGCCGAGAAATATGAACCTGGACGACACCGGTAGAGACGCCGCGAGCACTCGGAGTTGGGCCAAGAAATACATGATGAGGATCGCATTGAGGATCGGATACCAATTGCGTTCCAGTAGCCGTCGAAGAATCACCAGGGTTGGGATAAGGGTTACGGCTCCCATGATTGCAATTATCAAGCGCGGAGCTTGCGCATAGATTGAGGGTATGAGCACCGTTGAAAGCGCGAAGGCAGTTGAAACGGGGAGATCGAGGATCGGCAGAGCGCGCTGCAGATCCGGTTTTTCCTCCGCTAATTTTCGAAATCTGCGCCGCGTCCATTGAAGCGCGGTAGCAATCAGCACAATGAAAAGAGCATGGATCAGGAAGGTAAAAGGGAGTCGTTTAGTGAACGCGGTTGATGCTTTCAGTTGCGAAGAAAAGGCCTCGCCACTCTGCTTCTCCCACTCTGTGCCCAGGCTAGTTTCAAGGCTCCAGATAGGTGGGCCGTCTCTGACAAAAAGAATTTTAAATGACTGGTTTTCTACCTGCTCGATTGAAGACAGAACTGTTCGCACACAGGCTTCCTCCTCGGAAAGGTGGCTCTGCACCGTCAAAACACGGTCTCGGCCGAATTCGGCCGCCTGTCGCGTCCGCTCAACGGCGTCGACTACACTCTGCACGCTCTGCAAGACTGGAGGGGGCGTGTCGGGCTGTCTCACCGATTGGAGTGTTGCCTGCCAGGTCTTGTTCAACTGATCTAGACGCGCGAGTTGCTCTTCCAGACTTGTGGCATGCTGTGTCAGCTCGCGAGCTGATACCAACAGACTATCGCCAAAATTTTGCCAGGTAAGCTTGAGCCAGTAACGCAGGTCGATGGATAGACTCGTCGTCAGGAGCCTCGTGTCGCCGGCGATTCTTGCATCGATTTCATTTGTCAAGTCCAAGAGAGTGCGGGCGATGCCGTCCGCGCTTGACCGAGCCCTCGACACGCTCGCGTCGATCTCTTGGAGAGAGGCAAGCGCGGACTGCGCTTCCAAAGCTACCTTGGCTAGGGGGATTGGTGTAGGAGCCGGTTTCGCCAGTGAGGCAGAAGCTTGTTGGCCTGGCGCCGTGCCGCCGCCGGAAACCAAAACTAAGCTAATAACTAAAACGATTCGATTCGCTAGCTTTTTTGGAAAATGTTTGGACATTTATTAGCACATATTAGTACACACTTGTTTTTGGAACCCGGGTAGGAAAATCGACCATGCTATTCCCGCATGCTTTGAGGCCAAGAAATTTCTCTCTCTGATGCGCCGCCTAGCCCATGAGGGTATCAGGATCATTCTGGACCTGCCCACAGACAACCTGCTCGACGGAACTTGGCAGAGGGTATCGCAAGCACCCGTTTTTTGAGGCGCGCTGCCGCCAGCAAAAACAACTCGCCGGCATTTGGATTGGCCAAGGCTCAAGAGGTCGTTGAGCAGGAGAACGGCGAACTCTCGCTCCAGGAACGGTTGCGCTGCAGAATTCGCTACTTTCGCGACGGAGTCATCCTTGGAAGCCGCCGCTTTGTGGAATCTCATTGCCTGCCTCAAGGATTATTATAGTAAAGGTAACTTACGGTTGACTAAAGTTGCTTTAATTGTCAGGCTTGCCATATTCTGAATACTGAGCTCTAGGAGGAGTCAATGAAAGCTGTGGCATTCGCCAACAACGATATTGCGGTCGTGGCATGGACCTTTGGTGGCAAGCTGCCTAACTGCCTAGGCTTTGCGGTTTATCGTATCGATGTGCGTGCGGGAACCGAGACCTGCCTGCCGGCTATGGCGACGTTCTCTGGTCAGCAGGCGACGCCTGGACGCACCACGGCGGACGATCCGGTACAGAAGTTCTTCTGGAAGGACGTTTACGCCAAGCGGGGCGGCACTTACAAATACAAGATCGTGCCCATGACCGGTACGGTTGGCAGCCTGCAGCCGATGCCATATGGCCCGTTGATCTCCAACCAGGTCCAGCTCAGCCCGCATTACGGCTCGCTGTCGGCCTATTTCAACCGCGGTATCCTTGCGACCCAGGCCACAGCGCATGTGCTGACGGATGGCTCGCCGGCTGGTTCAATGGTAGACGAGCTCAAGGCGCACATCATCCAAGCAGGTGATCCGTTGCGTTTGGATCTAGCCGGCCAGATGCTCGAAGCGCTCACCACATTGTCGGACGAAGCCGCAGATGGCGGCGAGGTGTTTTGCGCGCTGTATGAGTTCCAGGATCCGGAGGTGATTGATCACCTGGCCAAGCTGAAGGACAAGGCCAACGTGATCCTTTCCAACATGCCGGGCACCACAGACGGGAAAAAGACTAACGACACCTATACCGAGCAGCGCCAACAGATCCGCGGCGCCGGCGCCAACGTGATCGACCGATTCATGCCGAGCGGTCATATCGGCCACAACAAGTTTCAGGTGCTCGACAAGGGTGGGCCGCAAGCCGTGTTGTTCGGCTCCACCAACTGGACCTCAAACGCGTTGTGCGCGCAAACTAACAACTCTATCATAGCCCGCTCGCCGGGGCTGGCGGCGGCTTATAAGGAATACTGGAACAGCCTGAAGGAGGACACTGACCCGCCGGGCGAGGGCGGCAAGGCGCAACAGTCTAGCGATTTTCGCGATGAAAACGCCAAGGCCCGCCCTACGATTATGTTGGAGGATGGCAGCGGCTCAGTTGATCTGTGGTTCTCCCCGAACACCGCGAAGGCGCGCGGGAAGGCGCATGGCAAGGGCGAAGACGTACCACCGGATCTGACGGAAGTGTTCGACATCATCGCTAAGGCACAGCAGGCGGTCCTGTTCCTTGCCTTCCAACCCGGTTCGCCCAGTATAATTGACGCGGTGGCGGATGCGTTGAAAGCCAAACCATCGCTGTTCGTGCGGGGCGCGGTGACCGCTTCGCAGGCGGCAGGCGCATTCTACACCGCCATTAATGGCGGGGGCACCGATGACAAACCGCCCAAGCGCCAAAAGGGCGACCCGCCACTGCCCGAAGACTACCGGGTGATCCGCGCCCAGGGAGTTAGCAAGGACGATGCCTTCGGCCAATGGGAAGCCGAACTGAACCAGGCTGGCCACGCGGTCATCCACGACAAGATCGTGGTAGTCGATCCGTTTTCCGACAACTGCGTCGTTATCACCGGAAGCCACAACCTCGGTTATGCGGCGTCATATAACAACGATGAAAACATGGCGATCATCCGTAGCCACCGTGCGATCGCCGAGGCTTACGCGGCGCATTGCCTCGACGTGTATGACCACTATGCTTGGCGTTACTGGCTGAGCGACGACAAGGACAAGGCTTGGCACTTCCTGACCGCCGATGACACTTGGCAGGACGGTTATTTCTCGGCTGACAACCAAGTAAAATCTGCCGAGCTGGGCTTCTGGCTGGGTTCCACACCGGCCGCGGACTCGCTGCCGACGCCGAACGATACAGCGTCGGTCCGCACCCGTCCGGCTCTGCAGGCGGCGACCGGTGGAATCACGCCGGCGGTCGGTCCGCATTCGGTGGTCGCCCATCGCGGCGGCCAGACCCCTAAATCGGCCCGCCGAGCCAGCCGACGGAAGACCACCTGATTCCGGAGAGAGCGGGAGATTGCGTCCACAAAGCACGACCGACGGTACTGCCGGACAACGCTCAGACAATACTTAACTTTGATGCACCCATTGTCGCCTGCGTAAGCGGTAAGTGTCCCGCCCCAAAAATTATCGCAACAATCACGTTGATAAACCGCCAGCCCTCAGCATGAAGTACAGAAGTTGAATGGGTTAGTTAGACAGAGTAGTCTAGGGTTGGAGACGCTACGCGGGTCGTATAGACTGCATCTCGGCTAGGAAACCCCTGGGTTTGACGTTTGATTAGCCGATGTCTTTGCGACTGGTAGGGACGCGCTCCCGCGCGATCCGGCGTCGCACGTCCAGAGGAGGTGCAAATGTAAGAACAGGAGAAGCTAATAGGAAAGAGTCGCAGGTCCGACAGCGCAAGAGCGCGTTCGCAGAAGCAGCAAAAAGAAGCGTGGAGACATTTAACGCCGCACAGGAAGCGCATTTCTACCGGCGCCGGCGGAGCGGCTAGGTCCTATCATTTCTACGGTGCATCCCAACGAATCAACTCTAACTAGAAACAAAGGCCTTCTTGTTAGTCCTTTTTTAGAACTCTTCTTGGACAGCAGTGACTAAACTTAAATCGCGACGGCGCTCTGTTTCTTTGCGGTTTTGATGGCTGCGCAGAACGAAGCCTCGATCTTCTGGCTCCCGCATCAAGAAAAGCCGGATTGGGAAGGCGGGTTCATGATGCATTTGAAAGTTACGCGTTCAAGTGTGGCGCAGAGCGATTACTTTTGGCGGTGCTTGAGGAAAACATTGGGGCCCACCGGTTTTGCTTCAAACTCGGCTATCGAGCGGTAAAGAATCATCCCCCGAGGTGCTATGGTCGTCGTGTTCATGCTTGCACCGAGTACGAGAAAACTCTTTAGCCTGCATCGCTCACAAATCCTTAGCTAAGGATTTGTGTGCGATGCAGACTAGACAAAGACAATAGTGCCGCCACGAGGACGGTTATCACGCCTAGCGCGAAATTCGGCACCTGTACCCTGTCCGCTTAAGGTCCATGCATTCTTTCATTTTTGGCGTAGAGTTTTCCCGTGCCCATTACGATCGAGCTACCTGACTTGGCCGGACAGACCAAGTTCAACCTTTCGCGCTGGACCGAGATCCTCGCTGATCCCGAGCTTGCCAAGCTCTCCTATCGCGTCGAGACCGATCAACATGGCCGTCTGGTTATGACTCCGCCTCCAGCTCCAATCCATGGTAAGCGGCAAGGCCGTATTGGTGCGCTGTTGCTCCAGCTCCTCCCGGACGGGGAGATCTTCACAGAATGCCCGGTTTCCACCGCTGGTGGCGTCAAGGCCGCAGATGTCGCTTGGATCGCTCCCGACCGAAAAGAGAACGTCGCCGAGCTCGTCCTGTTCGAGCTTGCGCCAGAAATCTGTGTCGAGGTCCTCTCGCCCTCCAATTCTGCGGCCGAGATCGACGAAAAACGCGCTCTCTACTTTGATGCCGGCGCCACTGAGGTCTGGATCTGCAACCTCGATGGCTCAATGTCCTTTTTTGTTGGTCCGGGTCATCTCCAATCTTCCACTTCTGTTCTCTGCCCGGCATTCCCCACCCGGATTCCCTAGCGCTTTGGCAGAGTCGGCAAACAAACCATCGAGGATACCGGTCCGCTAACCAAGAAGCGCATGGACCCGTTTGAGCGTGCCGAATATGAGGGTATGGATTACGATCATTGTATGTCGATCAGGTCTTCGTGCTGGCGCCCGCCGCCACCTACATCGCTCAATGGTTGCAAAAGCTTCAGACAATTTCCGCAGCGCCAGAAACCCGGCAGTTTCAACCTCGACCGCATCATGGAATCAATTACCAGCGGCGCTGCCCAAAATGGAGGCAATTGACACCGTGCTGAGTGAAACACAGACTTAAGCCATCGGACCGCACCCGTAGCCAGGCAGGTGCGGCCCGCGCCTTTACTATCGAGACATGCCTTTGATGAAGACCCATAAAACCGCCCCCGTTTTGTTCGGGACATTCACTTTATTCGTCTTGAGCACGGCATGGCTTTCACCAGCCGTCTCTGCGGATGAAACCGCGCCAACCATCGCCGGATCGGCCTTCGCCGCCACAATTCCCAGCAAAATTCCCGTACCAAACAACGGGCCAAATGGCATGGTCTGGATTCCCGGCGGTGAATTCTCGATGGGCTGCAAGGTACCATCCACAGGTTTCTGTACCATGGCCACGATGAACGCCGTGAATGACACGCAACCCATCCACCGGGTTTATGTGGACGGATTCTGGATGGATAAAACAGATGTGACCAACGAGGAATTTGCAAAATTCGTCAAGGCCACCGGCTACGTGACCGTGGCGGAGATTCCGCCGACGAAAGAACAGTTTCCCACGGCTCCGCCGGAAAACCTGGTGGCCGGTTCCATGGTCTTCACGCCCACGGCGCAACCCGTTCCGCTGAATGATTATTTTCAGTGGTGGCGTTATGTCAAGGGTGCTAACTGGCGTCATCCTACCGGGCCGGACAGCGATCTGAAGGGAAAAGAAAATTATCCGGTGGTGCAGGTCTGCTATACCGATGCCGTTGCTTACGCGAAGTGGGCGGGCAAGCGGTTGCCGACAGAAGCGGAATGGGAATTCGCCGCGCGCGGGGGACTCTCCGGTAAAACGTATGCGTGGGGCGATGAATTGAAGCCAGGGGGTAAATGGATGGCGAACATTTACCAAGGCCAGTTTCCAGTGAAGGACACTGGCGAGGATGGTTTCGCAGGCCTCGCGCCGGTCGCGCAATTTCCACCCAATGGCTATGGACTTTACGACATGGCGGGTAACGTCTGGCAATGGTGCAGCGACTGGTATCGGCCCGACTACTATGCGCGGCTTGAATTCGCAGGTGTCGTCATGGCGCGTAATCCGCAAGGCCCTGACTCCAGCTACAATCCCGACGATGACCAGCCCCAGCGGGTGCAACGCGGAGGTTCATTCCTCTGCACTGATCAGTATTGCACTCGTTACATGATGGGGACACGCGGCAAAGGGGACGTCGACACCGGCAACAATAACGTCGGATTTCGCTGTGTGGTAAAGCCGTCGGAATGACCCGATTCTCGCGCGCGGTTTAGTGCTTCCGCCACCATGTGGTCCTTAGCGAAAATGAAAGTAATCGTCATCATTCTGGGGCTTGGCTTCAGCTTTCTAGTTAACGCGCAGGCTCCAGCTGAGGATGATAGTCCGGCCGAGCTGAACCGGCGGATCGACGAACTGTACAATGAGGGCAAATTTAAAGAGGCGATCCCGCTGGCTGAGAAACTGGTTGCCCTGATAAAGCAGGCGCGAGGTGAGGAGGATGCAGAGACCGCGGCGAGTATCAATCTATTGGCCCATCTCTACGAGCGCACCGGGGATTACGCCGGAGCCGAACCGCTTTACAAAGAAGCGCTCGAGATTCGACAAAAAGTCCTTGGCCGAGGAGATCCCCTTACGGCACAAAGCCTGAACAATCTGGGTCTGCTTTATTGGTACATGGGCGACTATGCCAAAGCCGAACCGTTGCTCAAGGAAGCTCTGGAGTTTTTCCAAAAAACCCGCGGCAGGGAGGACCCCAATGCAGTGGTCACCATGAACAATCTGGGTCTGCTTTATCTGGATATGGGCGACTTTGCCAAAGCCGAACTGCTGCTCGGAGAAGCTCTGAAGATTCGCCGAAAAGCTCTTGGTCCGGAGGATCCCGATACGGCAACCAGCCTCAACAATCTGGCGGAGCTTTACCGGGCGATGGGCGAATACGCTAAAGCCGAGCCGCTTTACAAAGAAGCGCTCGAGATTCGACAAAAAGTCCTTGGCCGAGAGCATCCCGATACGGCGCTAAGTCTGGACAATCTGGCGGGACTCTATTGGGCAATTGGCGACTATACTAAAGCCGAGCCACTATACAAAGAGGCGCTCGAGATTCGACAAAAAGTCCTTGGCCGAGAGCATCCCGATACGGCAACAAGCCTCAACAATTTGGCGGCGCTTTATAGGGATATGCGCGAGTATGCCAAAGCCGAACCGCTGTACAAAAAAACGCTCGAGATTCAAGAAAAAGTCTTTGGCCGCGAGCATCTCAATACGGCAACAAGCCTCAACAATTTGGCGGCGCTTTATATGGATATGGGCGACTATGCCAAGGCCGAACCGCTTCTCAAAGAAGCGCTGGAAATTTCTCAAAAAGTCTTTGGCCAGGAGCATCCTTTTACGGCGACAGGCCTTCACAACCTGGCAGAGCTTTATGCGACAATCGGTGACTACGGCAAAGCCGAATCGCTTTACAAAGAGGCTCTGGAGATTTACCAGAAAGTCCTTGGCCAGGACCATCCCCTTACGGTGAGGAACCTGGAGAGTCTGGCCTTCGCGGAGTTGGACTTAGGAAAGACTGAGGAAGCCAAACGACTAAGCCAACTTGAGTACGCGGCCGGCCTGAAAGTGTTTTCCCAAATCCTTTCCTTCGGCTCAGAGGACGAGCGGCTCGCCTACCAGCGGCTCGTACATCCCTACACGCTCTTCGCCGCGCTCGATGAGACTGATGCTCCGTTGGCGAGCGCGGTTCTGCACTACAAAGGCGTGGTGCTCGACTCGATTATTGAAGATCGTCTAGTGGCCGAAACCAGCAAAGAAGAAGCTAACCGGGAACTGGTTGAGCAATTGAAGACCAAGAAGCGAACGCTATCGCAGCTCTCGTTGCAGACGGCATCGGTCTCTCCCAAGGAAGCTAGCGAACGCGTCGAGGCTGTCGAGCAGGAGGTGGAAAACATCGAGGGCAAGCTGGCTCGCCAGATTACTGATCTTGGACAAGCCAGGCGCTCACTGGCCATCACGGTTGAACAGGTCCAAGCGGCCATCCCAAACGACGCGGTCCTTGTCGAATACGTGAGGTATGGCCATTACCTGGGAAAATCTAAAGGTGAATCGCGCTACGCTGCGGTCTTGCTCTCGGCGGGTGCCTCACCTCATTGGTTCACGCTGGGCAGCGCCAAGGAAATTGAAGCTGCGCTTAGGCGATACCAGGTTTTAGTGCGCACCTCCAGAGCTGAGGATGAACTGGAAGCGCTTTTGCAGAAGCTGTACGATGAGGTCTGGGAGCCGATTCAGCGGGCATTACCGGAGAGGGTCAAGACGGTGATTATCAGCCCGGATGGGCAGCTTAACTTCCTCTCGTTCGCGACATTGCTCGATGGAGACAAGCATTTTGTCGCGGAGAAATACTCCATCCAGTATGCGGCCAGCGGGCGTGATTTGTTGCGCGAACTTAAGCCAACTCAAAATCACCAGGTCGTTGTGTTGGCGAACCCCAAGTTTGACAGAAGTTTGAATGCCCAAATCGCCAAAAGTGATCTGCCCACTGAGGGGTCCGGAGTGCTTCGCGGTACGGAAAAGCGCGACTTCGAGGACATGAGCTTTGGAGATCTCGGAGGCACGCAACAGGAAAGCGATCAATTGTCAGGTCAATTTAAAAAGTGGGGTTGGCCTACCAAATCGTTTACAGGAGCCGAGGTGACCAAGCAAGTGCTCTCGGAGCTGCACGGCCCTTACATTTTGCACTTGGCCACCCATGGGTTCTTTGAGCCCGAGGACCCCACCTTGAACGTCAACCCGACTGAGTCCCCGTCTTCGACGATCAAATTTGATTTTGCCAAGGCCAGGTTTTTCAAGAACCCGATGCACCGCAGCGGTTTGGCGTTGGCGGGAGCCATTCGACGATTGCCGCCTGGAAACGGGGTGAGGCGCCTCCCATCGAGGAAGATGGTATTCTGAGCGCCGAGGACGTGAGTACCCTTGACCTCAAGGGTAGCTGGTTAGTGACCTTATCGGCCTGTGATACGGGTTCCGGCGAAGCCAGAGCCGGCGAGGGCGTGATGGGATAGCGGCGCGGTTTCGTTGAAGCCGGAGCGCAGAATCTGCTCATGACCCTTTGGCCGATCAGCGACGAATTCACTATTCAGATCATGAGCGATTTTTACGAGGCCGCACACGCGACCGGGAATGCTCCGGGGGCATTGGCAAAAGTCCAGCGCGACTGGCTGATCAAGCTCCGGAAAGAAAAAGGGTTAGCGAAGGCCGTAAATCTGGCCGGGCCTTTCATTATGAGTTCGCAGGGGAAGCCCTGAGATCTCGTTTGCCGATTTGCTACGGAGGCTCAGCAGGTCGAACGACTTATTCGCAAATCAGTGGGAACACCACAATTTGGAGCTGGTCGTTCGGGGAACGGAGCGGAATCAACATTACGCGCTTTGAGATCAAATGATGCTGGGATTTGTCGGAAATCGACCAGGGTTCGGGAGTTTCGCAATCCCGGTTAGCGCTGAAGAGAGAGCAGTATGGAAATTTCATAATATTTGCCGCTTGGAGATACCGTCAGGACTTCCTGCCGTAAATAGAACCAATGGAGTATCCATCGGGGCTTTTCTCTAGCGATCTTCTTACCTAGCGTGCGTAGGCTGGCGACTCTCAGATGCATCGATCGAAGGTATTAATGGGCATTTATGTCTAGACAAGTTAAAATCGTCTCGCCGACAGGTTCACCGTTTGCGGTTGCTGTGATGTTCTTTGGCAACGGCCTGGTAATGGCATCCTCGTTTTCTCGGATGCCAGGGATCCGAGATCAGGTCGGTGCCATTCCAACGCAGCTGGCGTTCGCGCTGGTCTGCGTAGGAATCGGATCTATCGTTGGGATGCCCTTCACGGGACGGCTCGTCGACCGGTACTCCTCGCAGACAGTCAGCCGGGTGGCGACTGCAATCTGCCTGGGCGGCTGGGCAATGCTCCCGCTGGCTGCTTCGGTGCCGGTGCTGGCGCTAATGTTGCTGGTAGCCGGTCTGGGTACAGGGGTCGGTGACGTTGCGATGAACGTGCAGGGACATCTCATCGAGCAGCGCCGTTGCAAGGTGCTGATGCCGTATTGGCATGGACTCTTTTCCTTTGGCGCAGTGGCCGGTGCCCTG
>Ga0209039_10003857_pt1 | contig 11414 bp, 12 predicted proteins | sample BogFormECP12_OM1_FD_188238 | JGI IMG/M metagenome (GOLD analysis project Ga0209039, IMG submission 188238) | Bog forest soil microbial communities from Calvert Island, British Columbia, Canada - ECP12_OM1 (SPAdes) (version 2) | ecosystem: Environmental > Aquatic > Freshwater > Wetlands > Bog ... | reverse complement strand
GACCGCTCCAGGCCGCGGAGGCGGCGAACCGGTGCCGGCGCAGATCGCCAACGGCAAAGTGGACGGCGACAAGATCTCCTTCGACCTGGTCCGCGACTTTGGCGGCAACTCGGTCACCATCAAGTACGAGTTCACGGTGAAGGCCGACGAAATGACCGGGAAGATGACTTTCCCGGGCATGGATGGCGGTGAGCCGAGAGTCATGGACGTCACGGCGAAACGCGTCAAGTAGACCGCTACGCTCATCTGGCGGCCCCGTCCTCCGCCTGCGGTGGGGCGGGGCCGCGGTTGTTGTCCGCGAATTTGAGCGGGAACCCGCCTCGCCGTTCCTCGTGTTAATCTTCCGCCATAGTTTGAACCGGACTGGCGCGGCATCCGTATAATTGCGAGAGAGTCTACCCCTATGCACATCCGATCCGCCGCCCTTCTGCTCACGCTTCTGGGAGCCGGCGCTGCCGCCCGCGCCGCCGCCGAACCGCCCAAGTTCCGGCTGGCCGATACCGCCAGCCCGGTGCGCTATGCCGTCGACCTGACCGTCGTGCCCGGAGAAAGCGCCTTTCGCGGCGCCGCCGATATCGAATTCAGAGTGACCGAAAGCACGCCGGTGCTCTGGCTGAGCGCCTCCGAACTGACGATAGAGTCGGCCACCCTGCGCGCCGGGGGCGAGACGCGCGCGGCCGGGGTGACGTCCGGCGGAGCCGGTTTCGTGGGCTTCGCCTTCGACCCGCCCCTGGCGCCGGGCTCGGGCACCCTGCACGTGGCGTACTCCGGAAAAATCCGGAGTTCCAGCAGCGCCGGTGTGTTCCAGTTGCGCGACGGGCAGAATCCACCCTGGTACGTGTACACGCAGTTCGAGCCCACCGACGCGCGGCGCGCCTTCCCGTGTTTCGACGAGCCCCGGTTCAAGGCGCCGTGGCAACTGACGCTGCACGTCAAGCAGGAGCACCTGGCGGCGTCCAACAGCGCCATCGTTTCCGAGACGCCCGAGGCCGGCGGAATGAAGCGCGTCGAGTTCGCGCCCACGCGCCCGCTGCCCAGCTATCTGGTGGCTTTCGCGGTCGGCCCGTTCGAAGTGGTCGACCTCGGAAAGGGCGGACGCAAGGGAATCCCGCTGCGCATCCTGACGCCCGCCGGGCGCAGCGGCGAGGCGGAGTTCGCCCGCCTGGCCATTCCGGAAATCCTGAAACTGCTGGAGGCCTATTTCGACTCTCCGTTCCCCTACGACAAGCTCGACAGCGTGATCATGCCGATCGGCAATTTCGCCATGGAGAACGCGGGCATGATCACCTACACCCACCCCATGCTGCTTTCCAGCCCGGCCTCCGCGACCCATGTCTGGCAGCAGAACTGCGCCGGGGTGGCGGCGCACGAGATGGCGCACCAGTGGTTCGGCGACCTGGTGACCACGGCGTGGTGGGACGACGTCTGGCTCAACGAGTCGTTCGCCACCTGGATGTCGGACAAGATCGTCGACGAATGGAAGCCGGAGTGGAAGACGCCGGTGGGCGTGGTGCAGTCCAGCCTGGGTGTCATGGGGCTCGACAGCCTGGCGGCCACGCGGCGCATCCGCCAGCAGATCCAGAACGACAGCGATATCGCCAACGCCTTCGACAACATCTCCTATCAGAAGGGCGCGGCGGTGATCGGCATGTTCGAAAGCTGGCTGGGCGAGAAGCCGTTTCAGAGCGGCGTGCGGCGGTATATGAAGCAGTACGCCGACCGGGCGGCTACCACCGCCGACTTCCTGGCCTCCATCTCCAAGGCCGCCGGACGCGACGTGGCCCGGCCCTTCAACAGCTTCCTCGACCAGCCCGGCGTCCCGCTGGTGACAGCCGATCTGCGCTGCGCCGATGGCCCGCCGCGCCTGGGGCTCTCGCAGCGCCGGTCGCTGCCCATCGGGTCGCGCGGCGACACCAGGCAAACCTGGACCTTCCCCGTCTGTGTGACGTACCCGGCCGCGGGCGGCGCTGCGCGCGAGTGCCAGTTGGTGAGCGACCCATCGGCCGAGATGAAGCTGAGCAAGGCCGCAAGCTGTCCGGCATGGGTGCTGGCCAATGCCGGCGAGACCGGCTACTACCGCGTGCTGTATGGCGGCGGCATGCTGCACAACCTGCTGGCCGATGGCGGCAGCCGGCTGACGCTGGGGGAGCGCGTCGGCGTGCTGGGCGATGTCAACGCCCTGGCGAACGCCGGCGAGATCCCGCCCGGCGATGCGCTGGCGCTGATCGAACCGTTCAGCCAGGATCCGGACTGGCGCGTCGTGTCGCAGACCATCGGCATCGCCGGGATGCTTCGCCCGCCGCTGGTGCCCGACGAGTTGCTGCCGAATGCCGCGCGCTTTCTGCGCAAGGTCTATGGAGACCGCGCGCACCAGCTCGGCTGGACCGCCCAGCCGGGAGACAGCGATGACACCAGGACGCTGCGGCGGCAACTGGTGGGCATGGTGGCCACCTCGGGTGAAGACGAGCAACTCCGGAAAGAGGCCGCGGCGCTGGCCATCGCCTGGATAAAGGATCGCGGCTCGGTGGCTCCCGACATCGCCGGAACCGTCATCGCCGTTGCCGCCCGCCAGGGCGGCCAGGCGCTGTTCGACCAGATGCTCGCCGCCCTGCGCGCCACCACGGACCGGCAGCAACGCGGCATCCTGATCGGCGGCCTGGCCAACTTCCGCGACCCGGCCCTGGCCAGGCGGCGCCTGGCCATGCTGTTGACCGGCGAGTTCGATTTCCGCGAGGTGATGGGCGGTTTTCTCAGCTCGGCGTCGCCGGAGACCCGCCGCCTGCCGTTCGAGTTCGTCCGCGACAACCTGGACGCCCTTCTGAAAGTGCTTCCTCGCGAAGTGGGGAGCGATTTCGCGGCGTACCTGCCGATGGTCGGGTCCGGTTTCTGCAGCGCTTCCGAGCGGGCGGACGTGGAGGCTTTCTTCAAGCCGAAGGTGGAAGGATATGCGGGCGGGCCGCGCATTCTGGCGCAGAGTCTGGAGCGCATCGATCTGTGCATCGCGCGCCGCCAGGCGCTGGGACCCAGCCTGGAGGAGTTTCTGAGGCGGTACTAACAGGGGCGGGCGGCCGGGCACAGGCTCACGACACGAAATCCGCCAGCTGCCCGGCAATCTGGTCGCGCACCCGGCGGAACGCGGCCAGCACGGCTTCCGGCGATCCTTCCGCGCGGGCCGGATCCTCGAACCGGATGTGCCTCCGCCGTCCCACCTTACCCACAAACACGGGACAGGCCTCGTTGGCATCGTCGCACACCGTGACCACCACGTCGAACGCCTGGTTCAGGAACTGTGCCACGTTCTTGGGTATTGCGGCGCCGACGTCGATCCCCACCTCGCGCATCGCCTCCACCGCGGCCGGATGCACCCGGGCTGCCGGACGGGTGCCCGCCGACCGGACCTCCAGCGAGGGATCGCGGGCCTTCAGCAGCCCTTCCGCCATCTGGCTGCGCGCCGAGTTGCCGGTACACAATACCAGGATTCTCATGCCGTCCGCTCCTCCGCCGCGGGGAACCAATGGCGCGTCCGGTTGCACGCCGCGCACACCGACAGCATCACCGGAACCTCCACCAGCACGCCCACCACCGTCGCCAGCGCCGCGCCCGACCCCGGTCCGAACAACGCGATGGCCGTCGCCACGGCCAGTTCGAAGAAGTTGCTGGCGCCGATCAACGCCCCCGGCGCCGCCACCGCGTATTCCACCTTCAGGAGCCGCATCAACCCATACGCCAGCCCGGAGTTGAAGTACACCTGCAGCGTGATGGGCACCGCGATCAGCAGCACGTGAAGGGAGCGGCCGGTAATGTTGTCCGCCTGAAACGCGAAGATCGCCGCCAGCGTGGCCAGCAGAGCGGCCATGGTCACGGGGGCGAACCGCGGCAGGAGCGTCCGCTCGAACCACTGCCGGCCGCGGCTGCGGACCAGCAGCCCGCGCAGCAGCGTCCCCGCGGCCAGCGGGATCGCGATGAACACCGCCACCGAGAGCAGCAGCACGCGGAAGGGAACCTCGAGCGACGACGCGCCGGTCACCAGGAAACGCACGATCGGCGCGAAGGCCAGCAGCATGATGAGGTCGTTCACCGACACCTGCACCAGCGTGTACGCCGGGTCGCCGTCCGTCAGGTGGCTCCACACGAAGACCATGGCGGTGCACGGCGCGGCCGCCAGGATGATGCAGCCGGCGATGTACTGGTTGGCGTCGCCCGGGGCCAGAAACCCGGCAAACACCACGCGAAAGAACAGCCACGCCAGCAGCGCCATGGAAAACGGCTTCACCAGCCAGTTGACCGCCAGCGTCACGAAGAGCCCGGCCGGCTTCCTGCCCACGTTGCGAATGGCGCCGAAATCCACCTTCATCATCATGGGCGTGATCATCAGCCAGATCAGCGCCGCGATGGGACCGTTGATCTGGCTGCCGCGGCCGAACTCCAGGCCGCGCACGAGGGCTACCGCCCGCGGCAGCGTCCGCCCCGCCAGCACTCCAGCCACCATGGCGAGCGCCACCCAGAGCGAAAGGTACCGCTCGAAGAACCCGAGGCGCTTCCGGGCCGCTGCCGGCGCCGTCACCGGGCCTCGCCCGGCTTGCGCGCCCGCACGAACGCGCTCAGGAACTTGCCGTCCACCTGTGCCGCGATGTCGCGCGCGTCAAGGCCCTGTTCGACGAGGAACGATTGCGCGTCCGCGGCGCTGTACACCCGGGTGGGCTGGATCGTGATGTCGACGAACCCCGCCGCCGCCAGCTTGGCGCGGTACTCCTCCTCGCTCAGCGCCCCTGCCACGCATCCCACCCACAGCAGGACGCTCTCGCGGATCCTGGCGGGAATCTCGCCGCGCGTCACCACGTCGGCCACCCCGAACCGTCCGCCCGGTTTCAGCACGCGGAAGGCCTCGCGCAACACCTGGTCCTTGTCGCCCGAGAGGTTGATCACGCAGTTGGAGATGATCACGTCCACGGCCTCGTCCGGCAGCGGGATGCGCTCAATCTCGCCTTTGAGGAACTCCGCGTTCTCCACGCCGGCTTTCCGCTGGTTCTCGCGCGCCAGGGCCAGCATTTCGTCGGTCATATCCAGACCGTAGGCCATGCCGCCCGGCGCCACGCGGCGCGCCGAAAGCAGCACGTCGATGCCGCCGCCGCTGCCCAGGTCGAGCACCCGCTCGCCGGGCCGCAGTCCGGCCAGGGCGGTCGGGTTGCCGCAGCCCAGCGACGCCAGCACGGCGGCCTCCGGCAGCTCGTCCTTTTGCAGCGCGTCGTACAGGTCCGAAGTGATGGGATCGCCGCCCGAACAGCAGGAGGAGGGGCTGGAGCCGCAGCAGGCACTGCCCGCGCCCGAGACCACGCGCAGCGCGGCCTCGCCGTACTTCTCTTTTACGATTGCTTTTACGTCCGTCATGATCGTTTCCCCCGGGCGGCGGTTGGCCGCCGGCTACTTACACAGGCGCACGAAGGTCTCCGGCTTGACCGCCTTGTTCCGCGTGCAGCATTCCGCGTACAGGAACGTGAGCAGCGCCTGCAAGGCCCCGGCGTTGGCCCTGCAGCGCAGATAGGTGCTCTCGCGCTGGACCGTGATGAGGCCCTCGTGCTTCAGCTTGTCGAGATGATGCGACAGGGTGGACGGCGCAATGTCCAGCTCCGTCTGAATCTCGCCCACTACCAAACCGTCCGGATGGGCGCTCAACAGCAGCCGGACGATCCTCAGCCGCGGCTCCGCCCCCATGGCGGCCAGCATGTCCGCGAACCGCGCGACCGTTCCAGCATCGTTCTTCTTCATGATAATTCCATATTTCCATTATTATCGAATTATGGAAGATGTCAAGAGGGAACGGCCCCGCGCCGGATCGCACATGCGGCCAATGGTATAATCCTCCTATGCTTCTCACGTAGTCGTCCATCTTTCTGGAGGCGACGCTTCCAGCCACGTATTTCTCTTCGGGCTCCCACGCCGGCGCCCTGCAACAGACCGGCTAATTCAAGGCTTAAGGAGGTTTTTGGATGCGGAGACTAATATCCAGTGGATTGATGGTGCTTGCGGGAGCCGTCGGACCGGCCGCGCTCTCGCCGAAGCAGGCGTTTTTCGCCCATGTCAGCGGCCCGCGGGCCGATCCGCGGCTGGAAGCTCTGCAGCGGTTTTTTCAGAAGTGCGGCTGTCCGGCTGAAGCTTATGCCGTCGAGTTTCTCGCCGCGGCGGACGCCTACAGCCTGGATTGGCGTCTGCTGCCCAGCATCTCCTTCGTGGAATCGACCGGCGGCAAGGCCACGCAGCACAACAATATGTTCGGCTGGGACCAGGGCCGCGCCCGCTTCGCGTCTCCCGCCGATGGGATCTACGAAGTCGGATACAGCCTGGCCAGCTCGGACACTTATAGAGACAAGAACCTGGACACAGTCCTGTCAATCTACAATCCGGTCGGCCCGTATGCACAGAAAGTGAAATCCGTGATGCAGCGGATTTCGCCCGTGCAATGATCCCCGGCGGGATCGCGCCTGACTGGGCGGCCTAAACGCCCAGTCGTACCGCTGCGTACAATCCGAGGAACAGCGCTACCGAGACCACCGAGATCACCACCCAGCGGATGGCCCGCTCCCGGCTGTTGATCTGCTCGTGTTCGTCATGCCTGATCTGATCCGCGAGGCTATCGAACATAACACCTCCTGAAATAGGCCGGTATGAAAAGCCGATTCAGAGCATCCAGCTCAACCAGCAACGGCGGCCGCCATGCAGCACACACACACCCAGCCGCGTGCGCCCGCTCAGGCGTATGCGCCGGGTTGCGGCAGGGCGCCGGCCGGCGTTCTCCGGTCACCTGCTTACGAACAGCCCGATTGTATGCCCGATCCGCGGCACTGCCAAGGGCTAATTTTCTTGTCCGGTACCATGCAGAGCGCGCCGCCGCGCGCCACCGGTTCCGCGTTCGTCACGTCCCCAGGACGGCTCCGCGCCGCCGCCGTCGCTGCCGCCCCGTTGACAACCTTCCGCGAACCGGCGTATATTTGCTAACATACTGATCTCTCAGTGGTTGTTGGAATTTTGCGCATCGTCTCGCGCGGTCTGGCGGTTGTCGATTTGAAGCGTGCTATTTGTGGGCGCCGGCAACCCGCCGCGGGAAGTTGAACGCTTGGCAGCCGGCGATGCATCGGTAACGGGTGGAGGCGTAATGGCCGAAGACCTCAACAATGGGCAAGTGGACCAGCCGGTCCCCGATAACTACGAGAATCTCCTCGACGACTACAGCCACTTCGCCCCCCCCGCAGCCGATGAAGTTCTGCAAGGCACCGTTCTTGGAATCACCGCCAAGGACGTGATTGTCGATTTTGGATACAAGTGCGAAGGCATAGTTCCCGTCGAACAGTTCCAGACGCCCTCCGGCGAGATCGCCGTGCAGGTGGGCGACGTGGTCGACGTGATGATCGAGCAGGGCGAGCAGCCCGAGGGATACGTGCTGTTGTCGCACACCCGGGCAGCGCGCCTGCGCGTGTGGGACAACCTCGATAAGGCTTACCAGGAACAACTCATCCTCTCCGGCCGCGTGCTGGGACGCGTCAAGGGCGGCCTGGCGGTGGACGTGGGGATCAAGGCTTTCATGCCCGGCAGCCAGGCGGATCCGCGTCCCGTCCACAACCTGGATTCGCTGGTGGGACAGGACATCCCGGTCAAGATCATCAAGCTCAATCGCCGCCGCGGCAACGTGGTGGTGTCCCGCAAGACCGCCGTCGAAGAGGAGGTCAACTCGCGGAAGAACGCCACCCTGGAGCACCTGGCCGAAGGGGCGCTGGTCACCGGGACGGTCAAGAACCTGACCGAGTACGGCGCCTTCATCGACCTGGGCGGCATTGACGGCTTGCTGCACGTCACCGACATGTCGTATGGACGGATCACCCACCCGTCGGAGATATTGCACGTGGGCGACCAGATCACCGTCAAGGTGCTCAAGTTCGACAAGGGTAAGGAACGCGTGTCCCTGGGCCTGAAGCAGATCGGGCCCGATCCCTGGGAAGTGGTTGCGGAGCGCTTCCCGCTCAACGCGCGTGTCATCGGGCGCGTGGTGAATGTGACGGACTATGGGGCTTTCGTGGAGCTGGAGCCGGGCGTCGAAGGCCTGATTCACATCAGCGAGATGACCTGGTCGCGGCGCATGAAACATCCCTCCAAGGTGGTGAAGCCCGGCGACCAGGTGGAAGCCGTGGTGCTGGAGGTGCATCCCAGGGAACGCCGCATTTCGCTCGGCCTGAAGCAGCTCGAGCCCAACCCGTGGACCACCGTCGACAGCCGGTACAGCGTCGGCTCGGTGGTCGAGGGCCGGGTGCGCAATATGACCGATTTCGGAGCCTTCATCGAGATCGAGGAAGGCATCGACGGGCTGGTCCACGTTTCCGACCTCTCCTGGACCAAGCGGGTGAAACATCCGTCGGACATCCTGAAAAAAGGCCAGATCGTGCAGGCGGTGATTCTGAACATCGATTCGGCGTCGCACCGCCTCTCGCTGGGGATCAAACAACTCCAGCCGGACGCCTGGGAAAGTTACTTCCAGAACCACCAGGTGGGCGATACGGTGCATGGCCGGGTCTGCCGCCTGGCCAGTTTCGGCGGCTTCGTGGAACTGGCGGAAGGCGTCGAAGGCCTTTGTCATTTTTCGGAGGTGCCGGGATATTCCGGCCGGCGCGGCTCCGAGGAAGCACCCCTGGCGGTAGGCCAGGAGTTCGATTTCAAGGTCCTTAAAATGAGTGAGGCCGAAAAGAAGATCGGCCTCAGTCTGCGGGCCGTGGCGGACGATGAGGAAAAGACCCGTCTGGAAGATTACCAGCGCCAGGCGGCCGCCGCCACCACCACCATCGAGGAAGTCATGAGCCTCAAGGACCGTAACCTTGGTTAACTTGCAAGTTTCCTGCAATCAAGCGATACTGCGGTTTCGCAAGCGCTCGGCGCTCGAGGAGAAGATGAATGACGAAAGCCGATCTGATTGAAGAAGTCTCCCGTGTCGTGGAAATGACCCGGAAGGAATCGGAGGTCATTGTGGAGGCAATTTTCGACAGCATCGTGCGGTCGCTGCGTACCGACGACAAAATCGAAATTCGCGGGTTTGGCAGTTTCCGTACCCGGCAGAGACAGCCGCGGATCGGCCGCAATCCCAAAACCGGCGCGCGCGTCGAAGTGCCCGCCAAGAAGATTCCCTACTTCAAGCCCAGTAAGGAACTCAAGGACGTGGTCAACAACTCGCCCACGCCCGCGGCATCCCCGGCCGATCCGGTTCCCGAACCTCCCGCCGTGCTTTAATCCATGGACTATCTGTGGACTCCCTGGCGTTACCAGTACATCACCAAGCCGGAGGAGCCGGGAGTATGCGTGCTGTGCGCAGCCGCGCAGCCGGGCGATGACGCACGCTCGTTCGTGGTCCACCGGGCCGCCCGGAGTTACGTAATCCTCAACCGTTATCCTTACACCTCCGGGCATCTGATGGTGGTTCCTTACGATCACGTGGCTTCGCTCGGGGAACTCTCCGGCGAGACGCTGACGGAGATGATTCTCCTGGCGCGCGATGCCGAGAGGCACCTGTGCGCGGTTTACCGTCCCGAGGGACTGAACATCGGAATGAACCTGGGCCAATCCGCCGGCGCCGGAATCGCCGCGCACGTCCATCTGCACGTGCTGCCCCGCTGGCGGGGCGACACCAATTTCATGACCGTGACCGGCGAGACGCGCGTGGTCCCCGAAGATCTGGAAACCACCTGGCGGAAGCTCCGCGAGGTGTGGAAGGCATAAAAAAAGGGGTCAGACCCCTTTTTTCCGCAAGCTATGGAACTCAAACTCGTACCGCTCACGGTTCCCGAAGGCGGGAATCTCATCCTCGGACAAACCCACTTCATCAAGACGGTGGAAGACGTCTACGAGGCCATCGTCAACACCGTGCCGCAGATGAAGTTCGGCGTGGCCTTCAACGAAGCCTCCGGACCGTGCCTGATCCGCGTGGACGGCAACGACGAAGCGCTCCAGGCGCTGGCCGCCGGCAACGCCGCGGCGCTGGCCGCCGGCCACATCTTCGTGGTGGCGATGCGCGACGGCTACCCCATCAACGTCCTCTCGCGCATCAAGGAAACGCCGGAAGTCTGCACCATCTTCTGCGCCACCGCCAACCCGGTTGCGGCCGTAGTGGCCGAAAGCGAGCAGGGCAGGGGAGTCCTCGGCGTGATCGACGGTTTCCCACCGAAGGGCGTGGAAGGCCCCGATGACGCAGAAAAGCGCCGCGGGTTTCTGCGGATGATCGGGTACAAGAGGTAGCGCCGGCCGGCGGGCGGCTACTTCGCCAGGTCGATTCCCAGTTTCTTCAATTCCTCGGCGTAGTAGCGGCGCAGCAGCAGGTCCCACTCTTCGCTGCCTTCGGGAACCTCGCGCTTCTGCGAGCGGATCTTCTGGCGGGCGGCGCGGTCCACCTTGTCTTCGGCCTGCAGCAGGTCGGTCATGATCCGCAGGATCTCCAGCCGGACGCTGTTGCTATCCTTGTTCTTCAGCCGCATTTCGCGGCACTTGCGCAGCATCTCGACCAGTTTGTGCGACATGTCGGTGAGCTTGTCGCGCGACAGCTTCATGGCGTCGCCGGTGTCGCGCCCCGACGCGCGGATCACCTTGCGCTGCGAGATCAGCGTGTTCTTGATGCGCCGGAACATCTCCTGGTAGCTGACGCCTTCGCGGCGCATGTACTCGCTGTACTGGCTCAACAGGTCCCGGACTTCGTCGTTCAGACGGTCTTCCACGGCCAGCTCTTCGGAGATGACCGCGGCGATCTTCTCCGCCACCAGGTCGGGATCGGTGGTCTCGATCACCGCCGGGGTGAGCCTCCTGACAAGTTGCCGGGAAAGATATGCGACAAATTCTCTGGCGAGCAGCATTCTGTATGGGCGAACAGTCAGTTTATCACGTTGCGGAATGGGGCCTGGGAAACTTCTGCCGGCGCCATTCCGGCGAGCGCCGGGAGCCCGCGGTAAACCTTTGATAACTTGCGCCCGGTAATGGCCGTTTTCAAGAATAGGAGGGGTAACTTCGTGGCTCGACCCGGCTTGGCCTATGTCGCGCGGGGAAGTCTGCATCTGCATGCGGGAGACGGCGCCCCGCGTGTCCTGGAAAGCGCATTCGGCCGTTCCTTGCGCGATCGCGCCGCTCAGATCGAGAATCGCAATGCCTGGAAGACGCAAGGGTTCGGCGCGAAATTCATGGCCATGAGCGGAAGGCGGATGCCCGAGCCCGACGGCGGCGACTTCCCCATCCGGCTGACGAGCGTGGCTCGCGGAAGCGCGCCCGGCGAGATCCTCTACTCCCTCGAAACACGCGAGATCAGCGGCGTCTTCGCCGTGGATTCGAGCGGCCACGAACGCCGGCTCTTCCACACCGCCGATTTTCGCGTGCGGGATCTTGCCGTCCACCCCGAT
>Ga0209039_10003856_pt1 | contig 11417 bp, 16 predicted proteins | sample BogFormECP12_OM1_FD_188238 | JGI IMG/M metagenome (GOLD analysis project Ga0209039, IMG submission 188238) | Bog forest soil microbial communities from Calvert Island, British Columbia, Canada - ECP12_OM1 (SPAdes) (version 2) | ecosystem: Environmental > Aquatic > Freshwater > Wetlands > Bog ... | reverse complement strand
CTGGATCGGCCGCCGCACCCCGGTCGAGACCGCATTGACGATCTCGACCATTATCCCCGCGTCCTTCGGCTGGATCACGTGATCGTCAGCCGGGCTGCCGTAGCACAGGTGGTAGCCGATCTCGATCGTCGCCGGCACGCCGTCACCGATCGCGATCAGCTCAGCGATCGTTTCCTTCCGGAAATCGACCGGCCCCGGCTCGTAATAGCCCTCCCAGGCAATGACTTCCTGGCACACGTCCCATTGCAGCGCGATGCGGTCGTTGGGCAAGGCCTGCGCGATCGCCGTGACCTCGCCGAGCATGTGCGTCGTCAGTACCGGGATCAGCGCCGGCCGGTCGGTCGGCACCATGTTGTTGTAGGTCGGCGCGATCGGGGTCGGCAGCGAGATCTGGAACTTGACGCCGGCGGGGATGACGCCTTCCTGCTGCAGGCGGTCGAACAGTCGCCACGACTCGATCGCCATATCGGCATAGCCGGTCTTGACGGTCGCCGGGTCGAGCCGCGCGCCTGGCTTCACGCGCAGGCGTCGAATTTCGCGCAATAACTTGCCGTCCCACTGGGTAAATTTGAACGGCGGTACATCGCTCGCCACCTCGATGGCCGGATTGTCGGCCAGCACTTGCTGCAGAAAGCGATGGTCTTGCGGATCTCGATCATGATTTCCTCCCCTTAAAGCACATCGTCCGAAACAGATTTCATTTCCTTCCCAACTGCGCGAGCGGCAGCTCAATCTACCTCTTGTGGATTTCAACCGGGCCGTTTTGCGAAGCGCGGAATTTCGCCGTGCACCTCGACCCACGGCAACGCGTCGTCACGAAAAATCTCCCGCCCCGCTTTTGCGACGGTCGGATCATCAAACGTCCCGACATTTAGAATAATCATACCAGGCCGCGTTCCGGGCTCCTCGGCGATCGACGAGCCGCATTCGGGGCAGAAGTGCCTGAGGATCGGATTGCCGCTGCCGCCGATGCTACCGAAGGTTTTGAGCGTGCCCTCGATGGTCAGCGCCTCCTTGGTCACTCGAACCAGCGCGGCAAATGCGCTGCCAGTGAATTTTTGACAATCCCGGCAATGGCACACCGTCGCGCTCGTCGGGTCGGCCTCGGCTGTATAGCGCACCGCTCCGCAGAGGCAGCCGCCTTTGATCTCCATCTCGACCCCCTTGCTCTCTTACCCGTTTGGCCAAAGGCCGAATGAGTATCGCCCATAAATCATCCCCTCGCTAGGGCCAAGACCAACTTCGTGGTCAGCCGCCTGGAGCGGAGCAGACCGGACCGGTCTTAAATGTTGCGGCACTGGCTCACTCGAAGCATGGCATATGGCGACATGTGCCACTGCCATTCTCGACCGTGCCGTCTTGGTGTCCCGAGACCCGCCAGGATGACCGCCTCCACGTCTCAGAGAGGCTGCTCAATCTCCATGAGGTTCAGGTCACTATCTTCTCTCGCTCGAAGAGAGGCTCGGGGTAGTCGTGGTTTACTCCGTCTAAGACCATCTGATCGAGTACCATCGACACAGGGGTTTTCGTCAGTGTTTTATTGGTGATCCCCTGGTTGCAGCTTAAGCGCGGATATGGCGAATACCTTCGGGGTCCGCGTCTACCCGCATGTGTGGGAGACCGGTGTCGCCCTGGCAGCGGCCTTGCAGACTGATCGCGACGCTGCCCGACAACCCGCCGAGCCTCAACTCGATCCCCCCGCTCCTCGAGTTCGACCAGTCCGAGCCATTTACCGATACGGGGTAACCCGCGGTTCAGCGAGCTTTTTGACCTGGACGCGCGAGAAGTCCGGCACCATGAAGCCCTCATCGTCCCGGTTCGAGTGGAACAGGCCGAAGCACAGGTTCCACTCGGTGCCGCCCGGTTGGATCGAATAGGGCACCTTCGTCACGTGGGTGGGGAAGTTGGTGACCTCGCGCATCCCCTTCGGCTGCTTCATGAACAGCCGAGAGAACCAGCCATCGACGACCGTCTGACCGCCCGAGCCGCAGCGCTGCTCGCTGAAGATTTCGCGGAACCAGTCCTCGTTCTTACCGTCGAGGGCTTCGCGAAGCTTGGTCGCCGCGGGCAGCATGGACCCGCTGATCCACTTGGGAATCGGGCTGTTCGGGCAGTCGGCGAATTCACGCTCCAACTGATCGAGACGCGAGACGATCGCCTCCCAATCCTCGGTCGTCCCCAGGAGCTTCACATTTGCGCCACCAACCGGAACCCGAAATCGTTGACGAATTCGGGAGTACCAAGGCGATGGCTTTGAGACTTATCTAGTTCCTGGCGATTATGCTTACGGCGCTCGCGCTCGTGCCGAGCGGGGCGCATCTCGCTGCGTTGCCGAATAAGATGGCGATGGAGCAGGCAGATTATTTCGCCGCCCAGCAAATCTATGCAGGATGGGCTCTCCCTTCGGCATTGTTCTGTTCGGCGCTTTGGCAGCGAATCTGGCGCACACGATCGTGCTGCGCAGGCTGGGCCAATCATTCGGGTACGCGCTCGCCTCATTTTTGCTTACTGCTGCTAACCTCGCCATCTTCTTCGTATGGACCTTCCCGACAAATCAAGCGACCAGCAACTGGACCGTTGTGCCTAAGAACTGGAATGAGTTGCGTATCCAATGGGAATATTCGCACGCCGCCAACGCTGTCGTGACGTTTGCGGCCTTGGTCTGTGTGGTTATTGCGGTGCTTCGACAGCCACTGCAAGCGAGATAACGTAACAGAACGCTGGTAGGCGTAGTTACGCTAACGTCGGGACATGTTCTTGCTCCGAAGATACTGGCGACATGTGGTTAAATATTGGATTATTGGGCTCTCATTTTGTATGATCTCGTGATGACGAAAACTTCGGAATTCCGCGCGAAACCCTCTGAACCGTCGAGTTCCGCAGCCGCGAAAGCCGTGATCCTACCGGCGAGCCATACCGAAGTTCCTTTAAATCGCGGTGGCTTCTCGGTTACCACAGCACTCGAACTGGACCCGAATTCTGCCTGGGGCGCTCGCTGCCTTTGGTGTCACCGGACTTTCAAACCGCGGTCGACAGGTGGATCGGCTCAGAAGTTCTGCTGCGCGGGACACCGCCAGCAGTTCGGTGATTGGCTTCACCGACACGCTCGGCGATCTGTCCTAGCCGCGGCAAAGGGCTGGTCGAGGGTCGTTTTGGATCGCGGCGCGTCGCTGGACGATGAGGGCGATCGATGCGGGTCTACTTTCGGTGGACTGCTTGAAGGCCTCCCACACGAGCGTGCACGCTGCCTGAGGGGCGGTCCGCTCCTAAAGAAAGATCCCCGAGGATAAGGCTCTTCCGCCAGAGCTATCGGCGGGTTAAGCGGACCGGTTCCGCGCCCTCGTCCTGCGGTCAACGACTTCGAAGCGCGAGTCTGCTACCCGTTCTCGGCGTGATACGGGAGATCGACATCTGGCGTGTAGCAGTGTTGATGGTCAACCGCTACGCTGACGAAGCCGAAGCGAACGCCGACCGGCGCGCCGATGAGCTTGAAACAGAGGACGATCACGCTGGTGCGGCGATCTGGCGTCGAGTCACAGTTGCGATCGACCAGCTAACGAACCCCACCCCTTCGGGGCCGCTCCACTGATAATCGCGATCTAGGCCAAGCGTATCCTGGCCGCTTCCAGACCCTTCCGGCCCTCGACGACATCGACGACGACGGGTTGCCCTTCGCCGAGGCTCGTGAGCCCAGACCGCTCAAGAGCCGAGACGTGGACAAATACGTCTTTCCCACCGTTAGACAGAGTGATGAAGCCGTAGCCCTTGTCGGCGTTGAACCATTTCACCACGCCGGTCTCCTCGACAGACGTGTCTGAAGATAGCCCGTTCGATGTCGTCGCCCGGAAACTCGATCGTCGTTGTGCCACTAGAGCAGCAGTGCTATCGACGCTAAGCACCTCGGTGACGTGCGGCCCTTTGTGTCCTGGACCGACGCGCACTTCGAGGGTTTCTCCTGGCTGCACGGCGCTGATCCCGCTCTGGGCCAGCACGCTCCCGTGAAGGAAGGCGTCGCCGGGCTCATCGGGGAGTTCGACGAAGCCAAAGCCTTTCTCGGGATTGAACCACTTGACGACACCTCGAACTGGAGGGCCGGAAGGTGCCTCGAACCGGGCTTGGCTGAACCGGGGTCGGGTTCCGAAAGAACGGGATTGTGGGTGGTAGGTAACGGCGTCGAAGTCGCGACGCCGCGAATGACGAAAATCTTGATCTCTCAACTTTGGTTCCTGGGGTGGTGCCTGATCAGTTCGGTGGGGCGATGATTAGATCTATCGCCGGATCTGATCACAGGTGTTTGTTCAATAGGTTTCGAAGGTCGTTTGTTATCGACGCTGCCGCTCGCGACAGTCTCACTCAGATGGCCTTGCGGACGGCTTGGATCAAGGGGAAGGGGCCAAGGCCAGGGTTGGCATCGTCCATGTTTTTGATGACTTGTCGAAGGTATGCGAGCGATAGGTCGGCCATCACCCCCGCTCACGGTGTCCGGTGCGGCGTGGCTCCGACCCGTGGCGTCGGCTCATCCTCCCGCACTCGGAGGACGCCCCCGCCCGTCTCGACCTGGTAACCGGCACACCATCGAGCGACGAAGGCACTCGCGAGGGTCGGATTGCCGAAGTAGATCGATAGGGCATCATTCAGCACGCCGCGTATGCCCGAGGGCGTCATCGCCCACCCGTTTGCCCCGCAGTTCTCGTCGAGCCAACTCTTGATCCGGTCGAGCCGAGAGCCGAGCCCATCTGGGGGAACGCCGATCCGAATGCGTACTGGAAAGCGCCGTTCTGCATCAGCGATCATGAAACCGGAGCTTGCGGCCATCAATATGTTCCTTCTTTGTTCTCAAGAGGGCCAGCCTCGCATATCCTGCTTGGGGAGTCCAGACCCACCGGAACCCCTACCGCCTGGCGGGCTCTGCATCGGCTCCCTGCTCAGAGCATCCCGTCTACCGTCGGTAATGTCAGTCGGCTTCGCGACCTCTGGCCTGAAGTGACGGTCCCGGTGAAAGCTCTGCAGGCAATGCTGGCTTGACGCAACTCGAACATCCCCCGCGCCAACGCTTCTAACCCCAACCGACGTTATGACTACGCGCGGAGACCTGATCGGCGTCCGGGCTCGGCGTAGCAACCGTATAGCACACTCGCGCACTAGAAGCGCCGATTACCAACGCCAAGCGCGCTCTCTTCAGGGTTGATTAGTTTTTTCAAGGGATTGTGTGTGCGCGCGGCTGCATCCCACAGCCAACAAGGCCCCGGCTGCACAGTTTTTTGGAGAACCTGAGCAGCACCGGCTTCGTGACGATACGCTAGAGCGGCCGTTGTCGAAATCAAGCAGGAGACTGATACTATGCTTAGCAGACTTGGAGTAGCATTCAGCGCGCTCGGCTTGGTGACGGGCGGCTTGGCGCTCGGAACGCCGGCACATGCACAAGACGTAAGGGTCGGGGTGATGACCTGCGATACGGCCAGCGGCTTTGGCTATGTCTTGGGCTCGTCGCGTGATCTGACTTGCACCTTCTCGCCGGCGGCGGGCCGTCCGGAACACTATGTCGGCTCGTTCTCAAAATTCGGCGTTGATATCGGGTACGTGCAAGACGCAGTGATCGTCTGGACCGTCGTCGCTCCGACCGTCGCCCTGCCACCAGGGTCGCTAACCGGCACTTATGGAGGCGCAACCGCCAGCGTGACGGTCGGGGTCGGGGTTGGCGCCAATGTGCTGGTCGGCGGCTCCAACAATACGATCTCGCTGCAACCAGTCAGTGTCGAAGGCGGCACCGGTCTTAATGTCGCCGGTGGTTTCGCATCGATGAGCCTGACTTATCAGCCCAGCTAGCATACCGGGAGAGCGCGACGGTGCGCCGAGGCTGCGCCAAGGGTTGCCACCTCGGGCACTGTTGCGATCGCTGGGGCTATCGGCGCCGAGGACGATGCCAATCGAACTTGTGAGTTGGTCCCGCATCGGCCCACCACAGCCACAACCGCTCGTACCTCTCAGCAAGCTGTGGGACCGGGCGGAGCAGCAGCCGCTAGGCAGAAACGCCCATAGGCTTCGCCGACAGGATCGCGACATCGAACTGTTGCGCGGAGGCTAAAGCGAATGTGAGCAGCAGCGCTGCGGAAAATCGAGCCAACGTGTTACCCGTTTCACATTCCGCTCACCGGACAGCTGCTATCTCTAATCCACCAGAGGTCTCCGAGGTGTCTGCCGTGTTGCGACGTTCCCTTCTAACCGCCGTTGTGGTCCTGATCACTGGAGCACTTCCGCCCGCGATTCCGGCGGCGGCTGGTACGGATCCAGCCGCGTTCATCAACAATCTCGGCAAACAACTCCAGGCGGTGAGCAGCTACACCTCCGCGCAGCAAAAACTGACAGGATTTCGCGAGTTGTTCCGCGATGATTTCGACGTCCCCGGGCTAAGTCGCTTTGTTCTCGGCCGATTTTGGCGGATTTTTACCTCATCGGAGCAGAAGGAATTCCTGGGTCTGTTCGAGAATTTCGTCGTGCTCACCTATAGTAGTACGTTGTTGGAGTACGTCGATGGCGTCGGCGGTCCAAGGGTGATCGGTAGCCGACCCGATCCGGATGGGGCCATCGTCTCTAGCGAGATCGCCCGCGGATCGGGCCCCTGGGCGGGACACGGCTCGACGCTTCGCCCGATCAGAGTCGATTGGCGACTGAGCGCACGCGACGGCATGTACAAGATCAGCGACGTCATCATCGATGGCCTCAGCATGGCGGCGAACGGGCGGTCTCGGCTCGAAGGTGTGGTGGAACGCAACGGCGGGCGGGTCCAGGCTATTCTCGCCGTGATGCGGCAACAGATCGCAAGCGCTTCTCGTCCCTAGATCACGATCGCCATCAGCCCGTGCCCTGTCGAGCATCCGCAAAGAAACTCGTCAATCAGGGCTCCATTCCGGTCGCCGTGGTGGCGGCCTCGGGCCTTTCACCGGGGTCGGCGTGGCCACGCAGCGGGCTACCTGCAACGGCAGTACAAAGCGTACTATGCGCAATGCATGGCGGCCCGGAGATATCCGCCGCCGGGATCGTCAGGCAACGCCACCAGCAATGACTTGAACCGGCAGGAGCTCAATCGTTTGAACGGCCCGCCGTCGTATCCGTGGCCACCACGCTATTGAGGCCGGCCGAGCGTCGTCGAGCCGAACGCCTAACAGGGTGCAAAAGTGTCCGCGACCCCGTTTCATGCCCTGCGGGTCGGCAACGCCAGTGGCGAACTAATTGCTCATTCCCCCATCAGGCGGACATCGACACCACGACCGCGCACCTCGGCAAGATAACCCTTAACCACGGCGAACGCGGTCTCAAACTCCATTCGCACTGGCACCATTCGATCGCCTGCGATCAACCGGGCATACCAAATCTTGCCCCGCCGATAGGTGTCCTCGTTGCGGTCCGGATTGACCACGAGATCCTCGCGCACGATCTCACAGACTTGTGACGGACCGGCAAAGTTCTGATATCCGTCAGCGGACAGCATTTCCTGCTTAACGTCAGTGAAGCGGAGATTGTAAAGCCCGCTGCCGTCGAAGATGCGAACGGTCAGGGTGCAGGTGCCGCGCTGGGCGAGTTGGCGCTCCACGATGAAATACGCAGTAAGCTGGTCGACGGTATCGCGGATCTGCTTGTCTGCAAAGAATAAAGGCTGCCCGCTTAATGGTGGCGCCGAGACATTGATCACAGCGCCGTCGCCACGATAATCGAGGCCGTAATGACGAGCGGTGCCGTTTCGGCGCAAATCGGCGCGGTAGTCAGAGGGGTGAGGCGCGTCTCTGGTGAGGCGACCGCGAACCTCCGAGTGGCTCGTAATATCGGCGAATACGCTGGCGAGGCCACGGGTATTGAGATCCGCCGTGATCGCGTATCGGTCCGCCACTTCCTCGATCGTGGTACGGGTTGTCAGTATGTGGAGCCCGGCAAAGCCGAAGATCTCGAACCGAGCGTCGACCCGCCCCTCGGCTGCCCGCGATGTTGATGCGCCAGGAAACAAGAGGAGCGCGGCGGCGATCGTCGTCAGGAGGGCCGCGCGAGCGAAAATCATGATCGCAACAATCTCAACCAATAGCTCAGGATGTTCAGAGAATTCCATCGGTACATGAAATTCTCCAGAAAATTGATAGTTAATTTGACAACATTCGAAGTTAACTTAATCGCTAATAATTCCGTCGCGTCGGCGCTTGTGGCCGGCGACCATTCGCCGCGTGCATACCCATACAGGCAATGAAATCCCCGCCCGGCCCGCCGATGAGGCTCGGCAACGCAGCTGCGGCTCGTGTCCGACTGATCGTGTGGTGCCGGGATTGCGGGGATCGGGTCGGGCCCGATCCCGCCGAGATGGCTGCTCGATATGGCGCCGAAACGCCAGTGCTCGATTGGCGCGAGCGGCTCGTCTGTTCGCAATGCGGCAGCCGACAGATCGATATGGTCGTCACCGGGACCGAGCGGCGGTAGCTGAGCGGATTAGGCCGGGACGAGCCTCGTCACGGCGGCTACGCTTTTAACTCTCGGGTAGCCGGGCTAGGGCCATTGCCGGCGCGTCCGAGGCATCAGCGACGATTAGCTCATAGCCAAGACTTCGATAATCGATTTGGTACCTCGACCCGGCGAGCACCTTGCGCAGCTGCCGCATGTGCTCTCTGATTAGCTCCGCGCTCGGGCGATCCCGGCCCTCGGAGAGTTCAGCGTGGATGCAATCGTTGTAGACGACATCGCCGCGGTGCCGGTAGACCAGCATGAATATCTGCCAATGCGTCGCGGTCAGCGCGCGAGGCTTGCCAGCAACCATCACCAGATGTCGGCGTCGATCAACGTCGCCGGCCCGGTTGAGATCGTTCGCGACGGCGATCTCCTCGCCGCATCGCTCACACAGCGCCACAGTTCCTCCGCCGCTCCCCGGCGTCAATTTCATGCCGCGATCGCCGCGCAACTGCGCCAGTGTGAAGCAGCTCACATTCGAACTGATCGCACAGATGTAAGGTTGATATCGGTTTTGGACGGAGGGAATTCCGATGCCAAGTCCCAGCGCAACGCCCACGCGGCCCCGCTCTTTCCCGGTCTATGACAACATGTTCTACCTCGGAAAGCCGGACACAAAGAAATACGGGCTCATTCCGTCGAATATCATCGATGAGGGCCATATCTGGCCGCACGGTCAGAACTATGGCGTGCTGCCGAGCCGCAGCGCGTTCGACCCGATCGTCGCCGCCCATATGGCCAACCCGGGGCCGATCGTCCTCGACATCGAAAAGCTGCCGCTAAAAGGCTCTCCCGACACCATACGTCAACACTTGAACGTGCTGGCAACCCTCGCCGATTGGACCCGTGCCGACGCGCCAGGTAAGATCGTCGGGTATTACGGCTACAACACCCTGACTGGAGTGCCGTCGGGCAATCGGTCTTACGCACAAGAGCTCGCCCGCCACGTCGACGCGTTCTTCCCATCCATGTACACCTTCGACGACAACCATGGGGCATGGGCCACGCGCGCCGCAACCGAAGCGACCGAAGACCGAGCGCTCGCCGCGGGCAAACCGGTCTTTTTCTACCTTTGGCCTCAGTACCATGACGGTACATCGAAGCAGTTTCAATACATCGACGCCGCCTATTGGCAATTCCAGCTCAGCACGGCCTATCGCGATGCGGACGGCATCGTGTTGTGGGGCCCGAGCCGTTTCCAGTGGGATGAGACGAGCGGCTGGTGGGCTGTAACCTTGGAGTTCATACGGCAGGTTGCTTCAGCCAAGCCTCTCGGTTCGGCGTCGGAATCGCGACGGGGTTGATCGTCACCAGCATGATTAGGGGCCACGCAAAGACGCATCGGAATGGCTCAGCCGGGCAATGACGACGTGCTGTTCCCGTTTCAAAAAGGGCGTCAGCCTTTACGCGGCAGCACCAAAGGAGACTGCGATGAGATTACGACTAGCGTTCACAATTGTATTTTTGGTCTCGGTCCCGGCTTTCTCACAGCCCTTCACGCTCGAGTTTACCGGAGGCACGATCATTTTTGGCTCAGCTCCCTTGAACATCGCGGTCGTTTCCCCCAATGGGGGAGGCACGAGCGGCCATCTTGCCCCAACGATACCTCCGGCAACAGTTTCTTGCAAGCCTACCGAGGCGGTGACGTTGGCTGGCTCCGGTCGTTTTAGCATCAGCGGGACCACGACGGGATTTGGCCATCTATGGGACGTTGAGTTTGCGTTTCCCGGCCCTCCTTTCGGCAACCAGGGAAACCTCAGCGCTTCGTCGACGAACTGGGAGTTAACCGGCAAATACTCAATGACGATCCGGGATACGGTTACGGGCAAGCGTTGCTCGAAGGTCGTGGGCATGTCGGGGGAGTACCAATTTGGAGGACCGGCACTGAGCGGGTGGCCTCGCTTCTGCGCAAACCCCACCAACAGCAACGGACAATCGCCCGGGCTCACCGGATCCATAACCCTTGGGGGACACGCCGGTCTCTTTCCCAAATTTGTGGCGGGTGGCGCATGCTCGTCGGCTCTTGCGGCACAGGCGAACAGCAGGATCGGGAGCATAGGCTTCGATGCAGCGATGCTCGACTACAAATTGACTTACTAGGGGGACCAATCCACTTCGGAAGGGTTGAACGCGGCGTTGAGCGGCAACCGAAATGAAGACGTGCCATTTGCCGACGGGGCATTGTCACGGAAACCCGGGTCGCGCAGGAATGGCCGGTCGGATTGGGTCTGCATGGCTCAGCTCTCGTATCGGCGACACCGCTTCCCGCCCCCGATCATCCAGCACGCAATCTGGCTCTATCTGCGCTTCACCTTGAGCTAGGGCGACGTGCAGGATCTCGTTGCCGAGCGCGGGCTCGAGGTTTCCTAACGAAACGGTCCGTCGCTGGGTGCGGAAGTTCGGAGCGACGGTGGCGCAAAGGTCGCGGAAACGGCGCCCGCGCCCGAGCGACCGATGGCATCTTGATGAGATGGTTGTGCGGATCGCGGTGGGCAGATGTACCTCTGGCGCGCAGTCGATCACGAGGGCGAGATTCCTGGACATGCTGGTGCAGCGACGGCGCGATAAGCCCCCCGCGCTAAAGCTCATGCACAAGCTGGTCAGAAAGCAGGGCTTCGCGCTCCCGGCTGGGCGGATTAGCAGCAGCGGACGCAGCGTAATTCGCGTCGATGAACAAGCGCGAGTTGGCAGACATATTGCAGCGCCACGGCTGGGAGATCGTCGGGCAGTCGCCGTTATAAGTGGGTCTAGAGCCTCAGACGTAGCCCGACGTGGGGTTGAACTGAGTTCCATCCGCCAGAACACCAGCCCCCGGCACAAAGTTCACTTCTAGCCTAATGCCGTCTGGGTCCTCGAACAGCACGTAGTAGTAGCCCGGTGCCCAAGTGCCTTCCTGCGGTCCTCGAACAATCGTCGCGTCCATCTCCTTGAGC
>Ga0209039_10003855_pt1 | contig 11422 bp, 12 predicted proteins | sample BogFormECP12_OM1_FD_188238 | JGI IMG/M metagenome (GOLD analysis project Ga0209039, IMG submission 188238) | Bog forest soil microbial communities from Calvert Island, British Columbia, Canada - ECP12_OM1 (SPAdes) (version 2) | ecosystem: Environmental > Aquatic > Freshwater > Wetlands > Bog ... | reverse complement strand
AAGGATAAAAGCTGTTGTAAACTGTCTTGGTTCGAAGAGAATGAAAGAAGAGAAAATACTCAAGCTTTTGAAAGAATTGATCCGCAACTCGCGGAGAAGCGACAGAGAACTTGCGAAAACGCTGAAAGTTTCGCAGCCAACGGTGACAAGGAACAGAAAGCTTGCTGAAGGCTTCATACGGAGCTACACGATAGTGCCAGAGTTCAGGAAGATCGGGTACGAAATCCTCGCAATAACATTCGCGAAAGCCAAGACATATGACAGAAAAGAAATAGAATCCAAACTGGAATCGGCAAAAAAATGGGTCATGCAATGTCCCAACGTCTTCTTCGCCTCCGATGGAGAAGGCCTTGGAAAAGACAATGTTATGTTCTCGCTTCACAAAGACTACTCAAAATACGCGGATTTCATAAGAGAATACACTGTCAATTTCGCGGATTTCACCAGTGACGTCCAATCATTCATCGTAAGCCTAAAGACAGGGATGATTATCAAACCATTCGACCTTAAATACTTGGCAGAAGACCTGTAGATCTCCCAAGTAATTGGCAGCTCGGCTCCGTGCAGAATTGAACCAAAAAGCAAAGACCTCAGAGATTATCCCTTCAACCGTTTAGGAGCAAATGAGACGCCGCTCCTAAACTGTTCAATATACTTCAGCTTGAAATACGGGAGAAAACAGTTTGAGACAAGCCCGAAATAGAGCAGCCAAACCCATGCCACTACCAGAAATCTGCTGTTCCAACCGTTAAATAGCAATCTAACATGGAGCACCAGCAAAAAAATCTTGGAAAATCTCAAAACAAGGCTTTCGCCTTTGCTGCCTTCAGTCCTTAATTCTGAACGAACTAAGTCCTATCAAAAGGTTTATTCACAGGCAAACAGAGTACAGTTACCGAATGCTCGCTGTGCATCTGCATTTGATAAAAAGTTGCGCGGGTCTATGTATGAATAGTCGAAAGAGGAAATCACTTTGAGTTCAAAACCTATCGAACAGAAAATGGGACAGCTTGTATTGCCCGGAGAACGGTTAGGTGTGATTGAGGAGTTCATACCTGACGCTGGCACGTACGTCAGGGACGGTGTTATTTATAGTAAGGTCATAGGCCGTGTCCTCATAGACCTTGTTCGTCGTCGTGTTGAAGTTCACCAACTCATCGGTCCTTCCAAGGTTCCGTCCTTGGGTGCTACCGTGATGGCCCAAGTTTCAAACACTCAGACTGACAGCGCGGGGGCGCGAATATTCGAAATAGGGGAAGAAGAAATCAACGGTGTTTTCACAGGAATCCTCCACGTATCTGACGTAGCCATGAGGTATGTGGACTCAATGTATGACATCTGCAAGGTGGGAGACGTCATAAGAGCTAGGGTCGTCAGCGATAAAAACCGCACGTACCACTTGTCCACGAAGGATAAGAACCTCGGCGTCGTCTATGCCTTCTGCAGTAACTGCGGAACTCTACTGGAAGTGAAGAAGCAGGGTATGCACTGTTCCAAGTGTGGACGTATAGAGAAACGCAAGATCGCAAGCGATTATGGAAAAGGCTTGTTGCCGAGCAGGAAAGAGACAGATGAAAGTTAACGTACTCAAGAAAAGCGGAAATGAACTGAAAATTGAAATCGAAGGCGCAGGACACACTGTATGCAATTTGCTACAAAAAAAAATTCTTGAAGAAAAGAGCGTAGATTTGGCTGGCTATGACGTGCCCCATCCACTGGGGAACACTGCTATCATATATGTCCGCACGAAAGGAACCGTTAAACCTGAACAAGTCCTGCGGACAGCACTGGAAAACACGCGAGACATGAACAAAGAGTTCAGCAAGGAACTCACCAGAGCCATCAAGGAAAAGTAACCTTTTCCTCAACTTTCTTCAAAACGGAAGCGTTCAGCAAGCGCAGTGCTCCAAGCAAAGCCAAGCTCTGCACCAGACTTCGGCAAGACTGGCCAGTGTGGGTTGAAAAACCGGTGGGATTTCCAAACATCAACTGTTCTAACTCGATATCTTGATCAAGTTTATAATCACTTTACGTTTATGCATCAATGAAGGCAGTTATGAGATGAATGTTTCATCGGTGAAGAAATTTCGAGTAATAAAGCCTGAAATCCGGGTTCTCGGAGTTGATGATGGACCATTTACTATGCACCATGGCTATGCTTCGGTTGTGGGCGTTGTCTTTCGCGGAGGCTACTGGATCGACGGCGTGCTCAAGACCAGAGTCAAAGTAGACGGCTTCGATTCCACAGACAGAATAGCCTCCATGACTGTTGATTCTTCCCATTACAAGCAGATAAGAGTAATCATGCTTGACGGCGTGACATTCGGCGGCTTCAACGTTGTAGACATCAAGAGACTCAACGCTTTCACACATCTACCCGTGATAGCTGTAACCCGCAGAAAACCCAACTTCAGAGACATCCACAGAGCCATTCAGAAACTACCCAAAAGCGCAGAGCGCTGGCAAGCAATTTGCAACGCTGGAGACATCGTCGAAGTAGAGACGAGAAAAAAAGAGAAGGTTTACATGGAGAAATCCGGCATACACGAAGATGACGCACGCAAAATGTTGCAGCTCACGTCGACAAGGAGCAGCGTGCCTGAAGCACTCCGGGTCGCCCATTTAATCGCGTCGGGCACACACTGAGCTGAACCACAATATTTAGCTCAACATAAAAAAGTTTAAAAGGCTCCTTGCTAAGGCTAAACAAACGACAAGACGGGGAAAAAGCCAATGGAATTTTGCCCAAAATGCGGATCTAGACTTGAACCAAAAAAGGGAAAAGCAGGAGCAGAAAAATTCCTCATCATGACATGCCCAAAATGCGGTTACAAAAAACCTGCCGCAAACAAGAAGCTAGAAGCAAAAGCGGCCAAAGTCTTTCAACACAAACCCACCCAACTCGTTGCAGTAATCGGCAAGGAAGAACAGAAACTCCGAACCTTACCAACAGTAAGAATGGAATGCCCAAAATGCGGCAACAACCTCGCCTACGTCTGGCAAGTACAAACCAGAGGCGCAGACGAATCATCAACCCAGTTCCTGCGCTGCACAAAATGCAACTACACCTTCAGAGAATACTCATAGATTATGTGCATCTTTGAGACAATTGGGATTAAGTAAAGAATATCTAAATTCTCTTACTGCAGTGTGCGCGGGACATCCACAAAGCTGATCTGCGTGAATCGTTGCAAGTTCTATGGCATCGTTTTTCGAAGCCAAGATACTTTAAAGTCAATAGAATTACATGAGTTCCTATTGAAGAGAACGAAAATGATATCAGAGCGGATATCTGAGGTCACGTTTTCAAGTCTGCCCATTTGTCTGATTTTGTGAGGGTACTATCCTGTATCCACCATCATAGCAGACATAGACGTGGTAGACGACACCAATTTTAAAACCTTCTACAGTGTTCCGGAATCCTACATAGGTGATTGTTTGGTTGCTGTATTCAAAGGTTAGTGTAACTGTAAAAACATTCATATTAGTAGTTATTGGAGTGCCCATGCTCTCAAGCCTGTCCGTGAATAAGAGTTGGGGTGCATAGTTGTTCTGAGAAAAAACAATCACTCCGATAATGACAACTGCTACTACTGCCGCAACGATTAGTCCATTCTTAAGATACTCCGTTTTACTCATCCATCTCACACTCACAACGATAGTACACCTAGCAATAGACGCTTTTCAAACTGCTACTATGTCCTGTAGTGTTTAGAGTTAAAAATGAATATTCCCAAATCGAAATGTTAGCGCGCACGATACAGAGAATCGAGAAATCTTGATCTGAATCGCAGCAAGAGATGCGCTAAGGGTTCAAAAATAAGTGAAGAAATAGATGAATCAAAACAAGCATTCGCCAGCTTCAAAAGTCTATAGCACTTGCGTTTTGCAAAGTTCCCCATGTTTTTAAGTACATGTTAGAAAGCCTCGCCAGGCATTGCAGAACAACGTTTATCTCCTCTGAACCGTTTCATGGAAACGATGGAATATGTCTCCGTGGGCTTGTCCGAACAAAACCTGTGTCTATGACAAGCAACTTGAACCTCGGCAGCATTGCCCTCTTTGTGGGGCGGAGGCAGAAGAGTTTTCGTTCACCGACCTTGGTGAAGTGTGGAAACAAAAGTGGAATCTGAAGAAATCGTTGAAGAAAACCGAGGAGGAAAAGAGACTCGTGAAAACTATAAAGTTTTGTCCAAAATGTGGATCAAGTGATGTTGACTTCTCCGTGTTTTATCAGCCCTCAATGTGGAGGTGCCACAGCTGCGGCTATCAAGGTCCTTTCATCCTCGAAGATGGCAATATTGCTGACGAAATATCAAGGAAGTATCAAAGCAAGAAGAAGCAAGAAACATCAGCATAACAAGTGCTCGGGCAGATTCTTCGCGCGCGAAGTAATGCACGTTACCGTTGGTAGGAATAGTAGGCACCACTTTTGGGCGCGTGCAGAACTGGCGTCTACATATATATGAGCATGTTAGAAACACATAAAAGTTCTGGGTATATGCTGTGCTGTTGATGATGTTTGATGTCTGAGAGATTCGGCAAGAACTGGGAAAGAAGTCGGGAAGAACAGAGTTTCCCTAATAGTATTAGAGATGCAGTCAGACCTGTTGCTCCATTGAAGCCTCGATTAGATGCTGCGATAAGAAGGATGGAGGTTCAGATTAGCAGGCTGGATCAAGCGTCTGAAAGATTTAATCAGAAAGATAAAATGTTGTTCTCGAAAATTGTGGATGCTTACCAGAAACATGACACAGCTCACGCTAATATCTACGCGAACGAATTGGCAGAGGTGCGAAAGGTGGAGAAGATTACGATGAACGCGAGGCTGGCACTTGATCAGGTTCTTCTGAGGGTGCGCACGGTCTCAGAGTTGGGAGATGTCGTATCTACGCTTGGACCGGTGATAGGGGTCTTGGGTTCCCTCAGGACAGGACTTGTAGGTGTTCTTCCAGAGGCAGAGAACGACATCGGTGAAATTGCCAACATGCTGAGCGGCGTAATGTTTGACGCTGGAACTAGTACAGGAATGAGTCTGAGCTTCAACACTATCAACGAAGACGCCACAAACATCCTCAACGAAGCAGCCACGGTCGCTGAACAAAGAATCAACCAGAAACTCCCCGATCTCCCGCCGAGCGTTGCTTCAACCCTGCGGAGCGTAAAAGAAACAGCAAAAAACACATGACAAAATCAGCCTCAACTCTCTCTGACTAACACGCGCGAACTTACCCATACTGTTGCCTTTCAAGACGTGCTAGCTTCTTCTTCTTGCGCATTTGCTCTCGCTCCTTTTTCTTCTGAGGCTTGGGTTTTTTCAGCTCCTCTCTTTTCTTCATCCTAGGATAACCCGTACGCTGCCACCTCTAAGCTAACAAAAGAGACTCTTGGCTTTGTACCTTGCGCCGAACCATCAATGTTTGGAATTCACGGTAATTCTAGGCTTCCAATGTCTTGAACATGCTTCAATTCATGGTAATTGTTGCACTTATTACAGCACATCTTTGACACTGCTTGATTTGCCCGAGACATTCAGACCGTTACAGAAAAGAAGTTGCGCGCGGGAAGACGTTTGGTCGAAGCGCGCGCCTTGAACTGCTATTTCTTCAGCAGTTCCTCGTATTCTTGCACGAGTTGTTCTGTTGATTTTTGACTTTCCCAAGCTTCACTCATGGCGAGCATTTTTTCATGCTTGAGCTTCCGATATATTCCGATCCATAATGGCGATTGCGTGGCTGCGAAATAGATTCCCATGTAAGCGACTTTCAGGGTGAAAGAGATTGGAGACAAGGCAAAAGCAAACATTGCTGGAATAACTACGAGTATGTCAATCGCGAACAGTGTCAGCGTGAAAACTTGGCCGAAGGTTTCTCGGAAACTCCACCATGCATTTCTTATACCCATACCGGTTGACCGCCGTCCCCGTTGTAGTTGACAAATTTCGCTGCCAGTGCGATCCCCAGCATTAGCAGCGAGAAACCATATCTGAACAAACAAAGCTTTACTTTTTCGTTCATTCTTTTCACCTCTTCTTTTTTTATTATTTTCTCCACAGCCTTTTGCACTTCAGGGCCTCCCGCTCTCGTAATTTGGTGGGCTACTTTTAATATCATTTATGAATCCTTAGTTCAGATTCGCGCGCGCTTGCCTGCTGTAGAAGCGCGCAGGTTCTTAAACCGTGAAAGAGTGCGCAAAAAGAATTCTTACTATTTTAGCCCGTCTTACGATGAATGTTACTTGATGCGCGCTAATGCAGTAGTTACTGATGTCAGCATGAGTGCGTGACACTCTCATCGATATGGTTATTGGGTTCAGGTCATAAATTGTTTGACGACGTTGTAGAGTACGCTTGTTCCGAAGACGAGGTTTTCTGTGGATATTCGTTCGTCTATTCCGTGAATAGTTTGTGCCATTTGCGAGTAAGTCGATCCTAGGCGAACTGGGCAGAAACCATAGCAGACGCTGCCTTTCTTCCTGAAGAAACGTGAGTCTGTTCCGCCTGTGAGCATTATGGGCGATGAAGTGCTTTGCGGGTCGAATTTTTTCAGAACTTCCTCTATAAGCTTGTAGAGTGGTGAGTCCAGGAGTGACTCGGACGGTTCGTTTGCTTGAATTGTTTCGTAACTCAATTTGTCTAAACCCGCTGTTTTTAGGAGCTCTTTGATTTTTCTGAGGGTATCTGTTGTGTTTTGCCCGGGTAGGATTCGGCAGTCGAAGACTGCTTCGCATTCTGATGGGATTATGTTCTCTTTCACACCACCGTGAATGATGGTTGGAGTTGCGGTCATTCTCACGCACGCTCGCAACTCTTCGGCTAAGTGTTTGTCTTTTTGGGCCAGTGTATCCAGCACTTGGTCGCTTTTGGAAAGGTCTCTTAGCAGAATCGATAGGTCTCGAAACTTGCTAGACTTGGCGAGGTTAGTTAGAAGTTGTTTGACTGTTGGAACGAGGGATGGTTCTGGACGATAGCTGCCGAGTTTCTCGATAACCCTGTTCATTCGGATTATAGCATTGTCTGCGGCTCCTGGTATTGAGCCGTGACCTGGAGTTCCACCCGCTTTGATTTTGAGCCAAAGTATGCCTTTTTCAGCAGTGTTTATCGTGAACATGTGTTTGCCATCAATATCCATGGAGAGTCCTCCGCCTTCGTTTAGAACATAGTCGGCTTGAACCCTGTCTGGATGATTTTGAACAAGCCAGCCTGCCCCTGCTTCTCCTCCTTTCTCCTCATCCGCTGTCGCCGCGAGTATTACATCGCCCTTGAGTTTCACGCCGTTTCTTTTCAACAACTTCAAAGCCATGACTTCGATAGCTGTCATCCCTTTCATGTCCAAAGCGCCTCTTCCCCACACAAACCCATCCTTTATAACTCCGCCGAAGGGGTCAACGCTCCATTCTTTCGGGTCTGCAGCGACAACGTCCAAGTGGGAGAGCAGCAGCAACCTGGGCTTACCGCCTGATCCTCTTAGTCGAGTTACTACACTGCCCCTTCCTGCCGAGGACTCGAACAGTTCGCATTCGAATCCGTCCCTTTTCAATGACTCAGCAACGTACTTTGCGGCCACAATTTCATTACCTGGCGGGTTCGTCGTGTTTTTGCTGATTAGTCCGCTGAGAAAACTCGAAACTTCATCTTCAACTTCTTTGAAAAGCAATCCATCCATCGCTGTCCACCTACACTGCTCAGTCTACGATATTACGTTTTAAGACTTTTCACTCATCTCGCCCTAGCCAGTAGCTATGCCCCATGAAACATTGTGTCGCGTAAATGCTTGAAACATTATTGCGATGTGCGCGCACTCGTGACAGTTACACGTGTAGCATGCAAGAATTCAAAAAATGATCGCGTATGTCTTAGGCATATGAACCACTGTGAAGCACAGGAATAAATTCTGTAGCAGTTCCAGTGAGTGATGCGCTGGCTCGATCCAAGTAACTCCCAACGGTCACGCCACCCCCAGGATAGGGGTATAGCTCGATTGAAGAAGAACCATCCGAAAGAACCATAAACGTTATGCTCAACAATGTGCCGTTCCCGCTTACATTATGATTAGTCACAGCGTCGAAACAAATAACTCTCCAAACAGGTGGTGTTGCATTCAAGTCTTGTCTAGGGTTGCAACGGAAAACAGTATTCTGCCCTGTCGATGGAAAGAACGGGCCTTCGGAAGCGTCAGTGGCGTTCAAGACATCAGGGGTGTACCGAATGTCTAACTGCATGCCGGAGACGTTTACTGCGTTTTCAATCGTTACATTAACCATAAAGGTTGAACCTACGGCAAGTTTCCCTATGCTTGAAGGCTCAATTCTGATTGTCAGTGCTGGCGGCTGAAGCAGGATGTATGCCAATATGCTCGCTGTTGCAACGATGATTATTATTGCCACTCCAGCAATGATACGAAATCTTTGTTCCTTGCGCTCGCGTTCATGGGAAGTTGCTTTTTTTTGGCTCATGAAGTGTCTCGATTGAAGTTTTCCTCATCCGGGTTTTTATTGCTTATGGAAAAAAGCCTGTCCGACACACTTAACTTAATCTGCAGTCTGATTAAGATGCACTTCTGAGAAAGACATGCCTTTGGCTATTTCTTCTTGATGATGTAGACGTTAACCAATGACTCATGCTTCTTTTTTGTATGAAAACTGAACATGTACGGGATAGTCATGGTCATTGGGTATATGGCCTTGATAGTTCCGCCATTCCTGTCAATAAACCTTTCAAGAAACGAGGATGAAGCAATTTGACGAATTTCTCTATTACTCTTCGCTTTCCTCTTGGAATCAACGGTATCCCGAACACCTTTATGGATTGAATATATAGTTTTGCCTGACTTGAGGGCTGTTTCGAGGAACTTTCGATCTGCGCCTCTTGTTTGTACGCCGAAAGGCGGATTCTCTATTACGGTATCAAACTGCGTGCGGACAATATCTATGTCCGCTGCAATCCATTGTACCTTGCCCCTCAATCCTACGTTGACGCTGTTTTCTGCAGCGACTCTGAGGGCTGTTTTGTCTATGTCCACTCCTACGGCTTCTTTTGCACCGAGAAATGCCGCTCCCAGGGCTAGTCTGCCTGTTCCGCACCCCAGGTCTAGAACAGTCTTGCCAACTATGTCGTCGTATGTGTAGGCTGCCAAGTAGAGCATTTGAGCTGCCACTTGAACTGAAACCGTGTATTGTTCAAGATTCGGGCTGGGTTTCGGGTGCGGTTTGACTTTTGAGAGGAGTATCTCTAGGTCTAGCTTTCGAGCAAGCCTTTTCTGCATAATTCTTCCCAGGATAGCCTGCCGAGGACCACGGATGACTCATTGATTGTGAGAATTGGTTTACGAAATCTGGCGGCATCATCGAGTGAGATTCTGGGACATGCTGTGTTTACGAAGGCATCTATCGAAGGGAATTCCATGAGGGTTTCAGGCGTGATTTCTTTTAGAGCGAATAATTGTGCAGTCTTGCCTTCGGCTTCAAGTCTCTCTTTTAGCTGTAAAGCTTCTCCGAGTCTTCTCTGTCCAGGTTTGGTTCCTATTAGGACGCCAAAAGTCTTTGCTTTTCTTGCTTCTTGAATGTGCGCCCACCTTTGTTTGCGAATCTTTTCGGATTCCCCATCCACCGTTGCTGCTGTGTCGTCGTAGGGATCAGCTATCACCGTTGGCTTCGAGGTTGATAGAGCCACGCCGATTGCGTGGAAACGTCCTCCGCCTATGAAGAGGAATGCGTCAACGTCTTCGGCGATGGAGACAGCATTGCTGTAGTCGCATCCGATAACTTGACCAGGGTAGCTCAGGCGTCCAGTGTCCCCTATTACAACGATTTTTCCGTTGCGGGTCAGAATCTCTCTGGCCTCGTCGAGTGTCTGCACGTGTTGAACAGTCGTCACCAAACCAATCTTGTTCCATTTCTCTATCATAGGCATAGCTTTTTTGATAGCTGATTGAACGTTCAAGGTGGCTCGGGCTTCGATGTAAATGGTTGGGACACGTTCGTACTTCACCATTTTTGAGTGGCCAAAGTGAATGACGAGTTCTACTCCGAGGTTTTCAGCGTCTCCTGTTGCCAAGTCGCACGCGCCGTAGCAGGGATCTGCAGAGATTATTGGGAGCACTCCGAGTTTTTCCAGAGACTTCCCTATTCGGGGTGCTTCAGGTTTCAGGCCTTCAGGAAACTGGAGCAGAACGCGCTTTGCTCCAAGCTTGACAATTTCTTGTTTTATTCTTTCTTCTTCAAAATCAAACTGTTTCATACTAACGCCTTCACCACTCGTTGAGGGCAAATATCAAAATGGAAAAGTGGGAGATGTAGGAATTTATTCTGTCCATTCCCAGTCTTGTTTCGGTTTCTTGAGCGGGTAGCCCAAGGCTCTTGCTTCTAGGTCGGCGAGTCTTTCGAGTATGATTTTCTGTTCAATGCTTGCAACGAGTTTCTTTGTAGCGATAACTGCGTCGTTGTTGACTGAGATACTGTCGATTCCAACTCTGACTAGAAATTCTGCGAAGTCGGGCAGGTTTGATGGTCCTTCGCCGCAAATTGAGACTGTTACGCCGTTTTCATGGGCGACCCTGATAAGGTGCGCGAGTATTCTCTTGACGGCGGGGTCTCTCTCGTCAAAGTATCCCATTAGACCTAGGCGTTCTGAGTCTCGGTCGATCATGAGGACTCCTTGGGTCATATCATTTGATCCTATCGAGAATCCGTCTGTGAGCTTTGAGAATTCATCTGCGAGTATTGCGATTGACGGAGTTTCAGCCATGAACCACACTTTGAAGTCCTTTGATCTTTCCAGCCCTTCTTGACGCATGATTTCCAGCACTGCTTTTGCTTCCCAAAGTGTGCGAACCACGGGCACCATGACGTATATGTTCTTCAGGCCCCATTCTTGCCGGCATTTGATGATGGCTTTGCATTCGAGTCTGAAGGCTTTCTCGTACCATTTGCTTATGTAGCGACTGCAGCCTCTCCATCCAAGCATCGGGTTGGCTTCAACGATTTCGTATTTTTCGCCGCCTTTCAAGTCTCTGTACTCGTTTGTCTTGAAGTCGCTGAAACGGACAACGACTGGACGAGGCATTATTCCTCGTGCGACAGTTGCTATTCCTTCCGCAAGTTTGTCGACGAACATTTGGCTCTGTCCAGTCTCAACGAACATCATCGGATGCTCGCCAATGTAGCTTGCCAGAATAAACTCGATCCGCATCAGGCCAATGCCTTCGAAGGGTAGGTCCTTGTACTCCTCGACTTTTTCGGGCACTCCTAGATTCATGTAAATCTTTGTGGCAGTGACTGGCACAGACTGGAACATTCCTGCGGAAACGGATGGACCAGCGGCTGCGCCCGCGGCTGATGATAGTTGTTGAGTTAACGTTTCCATTATTCCCTCATAAACTACGCCGCTCCGCGAGTCAACGGTGTATTGCTTGCCGTTCTTCAT
>Ga0209039_10003853_pt1 | contig 11425 bp, 13 predicted proteins | sample BogFormECP12_OM1_FD_188238 | JGI IMG/M metagenome (GOLD analysis project Ga0209039, IMG submission 188238) | Bog forest soil microbial communities from Calvert Island, British Columbia, Canada - ECP12_OM1 (SPAdes) (version 2) | ecosystem: Environmental > Aquatic > Freshwater > Wetlands > Bog ... | reverse complement strand
GTTTTTATGCGGGAGCAATCGGAATGTCAATCGTTCGCGGCTGGAGGCTGCGAAAAATCAGCACGCCTCATCTCGTCGCCTTGTGCGTTGTAGTACTGATCTCGACCGCCAGCTTGTTTATCCCGTATCCCGACATATACCCAACGAATTTCTACCTTTGGCTGGCCGTCGGAGTTCTATGGATGGAGCCGGTTGCTGCATCGCGTTGGGATCGCACCCTGCCTGATCTTCAATCATGAAGCATGTTACATGAGAACCGACATGTTGAGTCAGGGAATAAGCAGGACTAGCTCTTCAATCGACCCTGCGCTGCGTCATTTGAGAGTCGCTCTGATTCACGACTATCTGAACGGAATGCGGGGCGGCGAAAAAGTCCTTGAGGTGCTGTGCAAGCTCTTTCCGCAGGCTCCTCTGTTCACGCTGATGCACGTGGAGGGCTCGGTCAGCCCGGTCATCGAAGATCGCGCGATTACCACCAGTCCCCTGCAGCACATGCCATGGTCGGAGAAGAAATATCGGCTCTACTTTCCCCTGTTTCCGGCGTTTGCCGAGCTGACTAAGGTTCGAGACTGCGACCTGGTGATCTCGACATCCCATGCCGTCGCCAAAGGGATGGTGAACCGCAAAGGGGGCAGACCGCGGCATGTCTGCTACATCTTCAGCCCGATGCGCTATGTCTGGGATCGGTTCGACGATTACTTCGGGCCGGAGAAGGTCGGCAAGACCGCGTCTCGGTTCTTCTTCCGACCGGTTGCCGCGGGGTTGCAACGGTATGACCGGGCTACCACAGACCGTGTGGACGTCTTTGTGGCGCTGTCCAGTTTCGTTGCCGATCGCGTGAAGCGGTTTTACGACCGGGAAGCGGAAGTGCTGGCGCCGCCCGTTGATACCGATCGTTTCGCCGCGTTCGAGCGCCAGCCCGAGGATTGGTATCTGGTTGCCTCGGCCCTGGTTCCATACAAGAGGATGGATCAAGCCATCGCCGCTTGCGCGGCCCTGCGCAAGCCGCTGAAAATCGTCGGCGCCGGACCCGACGAGAGGAAGTTGCGGGCTCTGGCAACTCAGCTAGGCGGAGACGTGGAGTTTCTTGGCTTCGTCAGCGACGCCGACCTGGGCGTCTATTACAGCCGGGCGCGCGCACTGCTGTTCCCAGGCGTAGAGGACTTCGGGATCGTGCCGGTGGAGGCGATAGCCACGGGTTGTCCGGTGGTCGCCTTGGGGGAGGGAGGAATTCTGGACTCCATGACCAGCAAGACAGCGGTTCTCTATTCGGAGGGAAGCGTTGACGGGTTGAAACGTGCCATCGGCGAATTCGAGGGCCGTTCGTTCGATCCGGCCAAGTTGCGGAGTCATGCGCAAAAGTTCTCCGTGGACGCGTTTGTGAGAGGGTTTCAGGATGTCTTGGCTAGGGCGATGCAGTCGCCATGAGTTCGCTCTGCATCGATGCCCGGTGGCTTTACTCCGGCATTGGAACCTACACCTTGAACTTGGTGCGAGAACTCAGCCAACGTCGCGAACTGGAACTGCATGTCCTCACGCTTTCCCAGCACGAAGCGGCGCTGCATCGCTATTGCAAAAGTCTGAGCATTGTAAACGCACCGATCTATTCCATCAGCGAGCAGTTTGCCGTCGCGCGGGCCGCACGGCCTTTTCCGGTGCTGCATGTGCCGCACTACAACGCCCCGTTGATGCGTGAGGGAACGCTGTTGATCACGATTCACGATCTGACACACATCTTGGACGCCCGATTCCGCAACACACTGAAGAGCCGGGCTTATGCGCGTCCCATGATGCGGCTGGCCGCCCGGAAGGCAGCTCACATTTTCACCGTCTCGGAATATTCCAAACGGCGGATCGTCGAACACCTGGATGTCCCCGGCGAAAAGGTGACCGTGACCTACAACGGAGTGGGACCACAATTCTTTCCCGAGCCGCGGGAAAAGGCCAAGCAAACCGTGCAGCGCGAGTGTGGAGTGGCTCGGCCCTATGTTCTCTATGTCGGGAACCTCAAGCCGCACAAGAACGTCGAGGGTCTACTGCAAGCCTTCGCGCTGACTTGGCGCAGAAGCGCGGGTGCCTTCGAGCTCCTGATCGTCGGCGATGACACGTCAGGTGGCCCGGTGCTGAGAGATCTGGCGGCAAAACTTGGGATCACCGCCGCCACCAGGTTTGCCGGACGGGTTAGCGATGAAGTGCTTCGCTGCGCATACTCCGCCGCGGAGCTTACGGTGCTGCCCTCATTTGAAGAGGGCTTTGGGTTGCCGGTTCTTGAGTCGATGGCGTGTGGCACGCCGGTGGCCTGTTCCCGGGTGGCGTCGCTTCCTGAAGTGGGAGGCGCCGCCGCGGAATACTTTGATCCACATGATATCGAATCGATTGCCGGAACAATCGAACGACTCCTGCAATCAAAGGACGAACGTGCATGCCTGCGGCAGTCAGGTTTCTCGAATGCACGACGTTTTACCTGGGCAGCTTGTGCCGACCGCCATTTGCAGGTCTATCGCCAACACTGCACATCCCCAGACTAGATGCGCAGCTGGGCACAGTCCAACAAGTAAGTACGCATCCCACTTCCACACTCCTGCATAGCGCCCCCTGCAGGAGACCGCCATTTAGTTCGCAAGCGGCAGTCCCCAACAGTCTCCTCAAACACAACAAAGAACCACGGAGCAGCAAGCAAGAATTGGGAGGAAATGACCATGATGGATTCCAAGTTGACTACCAGCCACATTTATTTGAAGGAACTCGCCAACGCCTTGGCGAAGTTTGAGGGCACCACCGTGGAATGTATCGTCGACGTCCTTTTTGAGGCGTATATCAATGGGACTGATGTCTATATTTTCGGAAACGGCGGCAGCGCAGCCTTGGCCTCGCACTTCGCTTGTGACCTAGCCAAAAACGTAACCTTCGCCAACGGCCCACGCCGCCTGCGTGCACTTTCCCTAACGGACAACTTCTCGCTCATGAGCGCATGGTCCAACGATGTCGGCTACGAAGCGGTGTTCGTTGAGCAGTTACGGAACTTCGTCCGGCCGTCCGATTTGGTGATCGCCATCAGCGGAAGTGGAAACTCGCCGAATGTGTTGCGTGCACTGGAACTGGCACGCGACAGGGGCGCAAAGACGGTGGGTATCACGGGAAGAGATGGGGGCAAGATGGATGCCCTATGTGATCCGTGTCTGATTGTGCCCTCGCACAATATGCAGATCATCGAGGACCTTCACACGATTACTGTTCACGCTGTATCGACCGCGCTCTACAACCGGATCAGCGCACTGCACTTCCAGACTGCCGAAGGGGTGGTTGGTATTGCGAGCGCCAGAAGTTCGACCGACTACACGGTCTTGGGGCAGGTTCGTAGTGCCTAGGCTGCTTTTGTGGTGCAAACGTCTGATGGATCTGGTGGGCGCCAGCTTGGTCCTGATCCTGCTGTCGCCGGTCCTGATTGTGGCTGCGCTTGCTGTGAAGATCCAGGACGGCGGGCCGATCCTTTATCGACGACGATGTGTAGGATGCCATGGTGAGTATGACGCCTTCAAGTTGCGCTCAATGCGCGTCGATGCCGATCGTTACCTTGAGGATCATCCTGAATTGAAGGCGGAATTTCAACAAAACTACAAACTCAATGATGATCCTCGGACAACGCCGGTCGGAGCATTTCTTCGCAAGACCAGCATCGACGAACTCCCCCAGTTGATCAATGTGCTGCGCGGCGAAATGAGCCTGGTGGGGCCACGGATGATCACCCGTCCTGAGCTCGAGAAATATGGTGACAAAAGTGGCGCCTTACTCACCGTGAAGCCGGGAATGACAGGGTATTGGCAGGTAGCGGGCAGGCAGGAAGTGGGCTACGGTGACCGCGTAGAAATGGATATGTACTACATCAAGCATTGGTCCCTTGGATTGGATTTCCAGATTCTCTTTAAGACGCCCTGGAAAGTCCTCAAGCGGGAAGGAGCGCTCTAGATCAAATGGCGAGAATTCTGGTTACCGGCGGGGCTGGCTATGTGGGATCAGTTTGTAGTGCCGAGTTGATCAAACAAGGTCACGACGTGATTGTTATCGACGATTTGTCGGCGGGACATCGCGAATGCGTGCCTTCTGGAGCGGAATTCCATGTGATGGACATCGCTGATGCTGATGGATTCCGCCGGTTGATCCGTGAACGGCCAGTCGAAGCAGCGTTTCATTTTGCAGCTAAGGCGCTGATCCCGGAGTCGGTAACGGACCCGGCGGTCTTCTTCAAGGTCAATGTGTCGTCGGCTTTGACCATGCTCGACGTGCTGCGTGAAGAAGGCGTCAGAAAGATCGTGTTCTCGTCGACCGCCGCAGTGTATGGCGATCCGGTGGAGATTCCAATTCCGGAGGACCACCCCAAGCGGCCTGTGAATTCCTATGGCGAGACCAAACTGTGCTTTGAACGGGCACTTGCCTGGTACGCCAAAGCGTATGGCATGAGCACGGTGGCGTTCCGCTATTTCAATGCGTCAGGAGCGTCTGCGGAGCAGGGCGAAAACCATTGCCCTGAGACCCACATCATTCCGTTGCTGTTCGAGGCTGCGCTAGGCGAACGCAAGCATTTCGTCGTCTACGGGCAGGACTGGCCGACCATAGACGGCACTTGTTTGCGCGACTATGTGCATGTGCTGGATATCGCCCATGCACATATTGCCGCCCTTGAGAGAATGCAAGACCCTGGGTTTGAAGCCTATAACATCGGCACTGGGCAGAGCTTCTCGGTGCACGAGGTCTGCCAGGCAGTGGAACGAGTTATCGGGATGAGAGTCCCGGTAGTGGCGGGAGACCGGAGACCTGGCGACCCGGCTGTACTGGAAGCCAAATCAGACAAGTTAATGAAGGATCTGGGCTGGGCGCCAAAGCACTCCGATCTCGAAAACATCATTGCAACTGCGTGGGCTTGGAAGACCCGCATGGTGGGCGCTTCTTCTCGCCAATAGCCTCCGTCTCACCTGTTTCATACCACACAAGGATTCATGAACCGTCGCCACGTTCGCTTCTTGCTCCTGGGGTGCGACCTGATATGGATTGTGGTTGCGCTAGGCCTGGCAGTCCTAAGCCGTTTCCTGCAGGGCCGCTTGCTGCCCGGAGAGTTGGCTAACTTCGTCCCGGTTCTTGCGGCGAGTCTGGCGGCATGGCCGGTTTTGTCTGCGTGGTTACGGTTGGACGGATTTCGATGGGGTGCAGACATCCCGGCCATCACTGCGAACGTCCTCGTCGCAGTCACTTCGTTGTTGGTAGTGATTTCTACGGTCCAGTTTGGACTGCGACGGCCTGTGCCTCGCGGAACCGTCGCCATATTCGGGTTCCTGCTCGTCGTTGGATTCATCCTGGTCCGCAGAGGAATGCTGGCCGCTCTTAGGCATGGACGCAGACTGGGGGCGAGTCAAAGAGTGCTGATTGTTGGCGACGGTCCCCTCTCCCAAGAGGTCAACGAAAAGATTGGTCGTCATCCGGAGTTCTTGTACGAAATCGCTGGATTCCTTCATTCGGACTTGGACTCTGATTTTGGTGACTTATGCTCGAAAGGCGGCACCATCCGGTCGGGAGGTCTCAAGAAACTGCTGCAGGAGCAGCAAGTGGGCGAAGTATTTGTTGTTGAACGCCGGATGCCGGCACGCGAAATGAACCAGTTTTTCGAGATCTGCACCGAACTTGGGATCGGACTCTCGTTCATTCCACAAACTTACGAAATGTATGTGTTTCGACCGGAAATGCTGGATATCGGCGGACTGCCCTTCATTCGGCTTAAACCAGTTGCACTATCTTTTGCGGCCAGGGTGAGCAAGCGATGTTTGGACATCCTCCTGAGTCTGGTGTTGGTCTTGTTGGTGGTTCCGATCATGGCGCTGGTGGCCTTGTATGCCCGGGTCACGACCGGCACGGCCATGTGCACGGTGCCACGCGTTGGGCTGGAAGGCAGGTCTTTCTCCATGTTGCGCTTCAATGTTAATTCTGGTCAGGATGCGTCGAGATTCGCCGCCTTGTGCCATCGCTGGAGCCTCACCGAACTCCCACAACTCATCAATGTCTTGCGAGGTGAGATGTCGCTGGTAGGTCCTCGGCCCGAACCCCCGGATCGCGTCACGCACTATTCAGACTGGCAGCGCCTGCGTTTGAGAGTTTTGCCGGGCATTACAGGTTTGGCGCAGGTCCACGGAATTAGAACTGCCAACTCCTCGGAGTCCAAGACAAAATTTGATTTGCAGTACATCCAATCGTGGTCTCCTCTGCTGGATATTTCGCTGGCTCTGCAGACGTTCAGCACAATTCTGTCCCGCGGACCTCTGCCGCCACATAACCCCAGCACTGTGACCCGATTGTCTGAGGTCAAACCCCCGTGCTAATTGTGCGGAGTCCAGTGCGAATCAGTTTCGGAGGCGGCGGAACCGACCTGCCAGCCTACTTCAAGGCTTTTGGCGGAGGAGTACTCAGTGCTGCCATCAATAAATATTTCTACACGTTGGTGTCACGGCGCACCGACGGAAAAATCCAGGTCATTTCCTCTGACCTAAAGGTGACCGAGACGTGGGAAGGTATCCGCAACACTCACGTGGACACCACACGACTCGGCATCGTGCTCTCTGCTTTAAAGTATCTGGATCGGGACTTTGGAGCCGACCTGTTCCTGGCTTCCGAGATCCCGCCCGGCAGTGGACTGGGTTCGTCAGCCAGCGTGTGCGTCAACATCCTGAAGGCCATCTCGGAGATATGCCATCTCCCGCTGTCGCGCTACGATCTCGCCGCAACCGCTTATACGATCGCTCACGATGTTCTGAAAAAGCCCGTAGGTAAGCAGGATGAGTACGCGGCTGCCTTCGGGGGCCTGAACTATATTCATTTTCGCCAGGATGACAGTGTTATGGTTGACCCCTTGGATGCCGAGCCTGACATCATTCAACTCTTGCAGGATAACCTGATGCTCTTCTTTACGGGTGTTTCTCACGACTCTTGGAGCATCCTGGAGCGGCAGGACAAAGACACTCGGACGCCGGGCAGTAAATCACTTGAGGCCCTTCATAACATCAAGCAGTATGGAATCAAGATGCGATCCGCGCTCGAGCGGGGCAATCTACAAGATTTTGGCATGATGCTGGACGAGGCCTGGCAACAGAAGAAGCGTGTGACCCGGGGAATTTCGAGCGAGCGGATCGACCACCTCTATGGCATAGCCAGGGAAAACGGTGCTTTGGGAGGCAAGATCACTGGTGCGGGCGGCGGGGGCTTTCTGTTGCTTTATTGTGAAACAGAACACCAGCAACGACTGCGGGCTACTCTCGCTGTCGAGGGCATCAGCGAAATGATGTTCAAGTTTGAATTCGCCGGAGCCCAACTGCTGGTGGACGATCCGTTCCTCGATGCCGACGAGCATGGAGGCCGGATGTGGCGCTTCATTCCGGCCAAGGCAAGCTAAATTTCCATGAAGGCATTCCTACTCGCCGCCGGACAGGGTACCCGTCTTAAGCCGCTCACGGATAATTTGCCGAAATGCCTGGTCCCAATTGCGGGCAAGCCGATGCTGCAAATCTGGTTTGAGATTTGCAGGTCTGCAGGCATCACCGAGGTGCTGATCAACCTTCATGCACACGCCGAGCAGGTCCGGGACTTCGTGGCAAGAAATGCCCACGACCTGAAGGTTACGCTTTCCGAGGAGCCTGAACTGCTAGGCAGCGCGGGCACGCTGCAAGCAAATCGCCAGTGGTTGGGCGAAGATCCCGAATTTTGGGTGCTATACAGCGACGTTTTGACAAGCTTGAGCTTCCGTAACATGCTTGCGCAGCACCGGCAAAAGGGGAGCAAGGCTACGTTGGGTGTGTATCATGTCGATCAGCCGAACCGCTGCGGAATTGTTACGACAAACGGTGATCGTCGTATTACTGCGTTTGTGGAGAAGCCCCAAAACCCGATCAGCAATCTAGCTTTCGCAGGGATTATGGTGGCTTCCGCAGAGATCTGCGGCCTTATCCCTTGCGACAAGACAGCGCCGGACATTGGCTACGATCTGCTGCCTCGACTTGTGGGTCAGATGCACGCATACCCAATCGGCGAATTCTTGATCGACATCGGGACTCGCCAGACTTATGAACGTGCGCAAAGAGAGTGGCCGGGAATTGCATGACGGATGAGCTAATCGCGCCGAGGGGGCATCTGGCCAGTTTTTCAAATGTTGGGTTCGTCTTCCTCGATCGTGATGGAGTTATTAACCGCAAAGCCCCTGATGGTTGCTACGTCACCTCGTGGCACGACATTGAGATACTTCCCGGTGTACAGCGAGCCATTGCTTTACTGAACCAGACATCCCGTAAGGTAATCGTTGTTACCAATCAACGGGGAATTGCTTTGGCACGCTTTTCAGAGCCGGAATTGCAATCCATCCATGAAGACTTGCAGAAGCATCTCAGCTCTTTCGGGGCACACATTGATTCGATCTACTACTGTCCGCATGATGTGGGCCAGTGCGAGTGCCGAAAGCCGGGAACTGGTTTGTTTGAGCGGGCCTTTGGTGATTTTCCCGAGGCTCGCCCTGAGACTTCTGTGATGATTGGAGACTCGGATTCCGATGTACTCGCCGGCGCAAACATGGGGATGAAGACGATTCTCATTACCGAAACGCCCTATCCCAGTTGTGGTGAAGTTGGTCGGGCGACCGCTTCAGCTCGATCACTTCTTGAGGCTGTTGAAACGTATCTGGGCTAATAGACTGACGGAGGAAGGGACGGTAGTCCCCGGGAACCAGAGGAGAAACCAGGAAGGGAAGTTCACGCTCACAACTACGAGGAAATCGTGAGGGGAACGTCGTACTCACCTCGCAATAGCAAAATTCTGCTCAGCTTCCTTATCAACGGCCCGCGCTCACGATGAGCTCGGGCCGATCTATTTCTGGCGGACTCTTTCAGCCGAGGATCGGCAAGGTCGAAATCGAGGAGCCATCCTGTTCGCAAGTTGCAGTAGCGATTTCAGCCGGTGTATATGCGGACTTCCGCGCAAGCTTCGCCCATACTGCTATAGAACCAGCTGGCCCCGCACCGCCTTCGCTACGTGTGGCCAATAGGCGAAGCGCACAACGAGGAGTGACGCCTATCACCGACGATTCACTTCCCATTGCTTACTTTGAATCCAACGATGGCGAAAAACCCTCAGGGTTCGGAGGAGTTTATGTCTGAAACAGAGAATGCCAATTCGCAGACCAGGTTCATCCGCCGATCCGATACGGAGAGCACTTGCACAATCTGTTCTCGTTCGATCACAACGGAGCGATCAACAGTGCTAGAAGTAGCAGAAGATATTCACGCAGACGTTTGCCTGGCAAGGCCAGATTCTCAGCTGAATTACATCCTTTCGTGAAGGCCCGCAACGGCATTGAAGTGGCTTGACGGTATGCAGATGAGCGTCCTCTTGTGCCGCTCCTTCCCGCTGAGGATCAATCTCGCAGCGATTCAAAGCGTATTGCACCTCATCCCGCTTCCGTATAACTCCGCAGGCCAATCTGCCCAGGCCTCTTTCTGCGAGGTGAGGCGGCGGGGATGGGATATGGAGTGCCAGGCCCTCTCACGCTGACCACCACTTCCGACTCGCGTCGCACGATCATATGCGTTGTATCGCACCCCGGGCAGAGCCAATAACAATAATCGGACAGTCTTTCAACTCTCGCCGTCGAACCAGAGTAGTCACAAACAGTCGGCGGCAGCAGGAATAGTCGACCCTTACTGAGCTCGCGAAACTCTCGATTGCATGCGGGGTTGGCGCACTTGGCCACCATCGGAACCTCCTCAAAAACAGCTCGATCGCACAAGGTACCACCTGACATAAGCCTGGCGCACTAGTTTGGATGTCTGATGACAGCGCCATCCTCGTCGCAGAATGTGGCGTATGGCAATTCTTACGTTCGCCGTGATCGAGAGTCGATAACAAAACGCAAGTCCAAGTTACAAAGGTAACCAAAAGACTCCGGCGAGACCCGTTTGGCTCGTATGGAGGATCCCAAATGGGTGTCACGACTAATCAACTCTGGAATCCCCCGAGGCGGCACTGTCCTAATTCCGTGTTGAAGGCGAGTGGTGCAGAAGAAAGCCGCCTCTCCTCCCCCAGAAGAGGTGGCTTCTCGACCCTTAACCCACAGCGGAGGTGGGGTACTCGCAGGAGCCCAGGGTCGCACACATTACATCGGCTCTCCGGTCATGGCGCATTACACAACAAAACAGGCGGTGGATCTCCGAAAGCTCACTGGAAATGGTAATTGCGGGCCACCACGGTTCGGCCGCCGGCATGCCTACGCTTTGTATCCCATTCCAGCCAGCACGCCGCGCATATAAGCGAAGCTCTTAATCATGCCCGGAATCGGATTGTCTTCGTTGATCTCGTATTCCAGGTCCACATATCCCGGATATTTGATCGAAACGAGGGCAGCAAATATCTTCTCGACCGGCAAGGTTCCGTCACCAACGGCGACTTGGCTCTCCTTGCTTGTGGCGACCCCTAGGTCTTTCATGTGAATGTCGTAGAGCCTCGGTCCAACCTCGTGGATGGCGTTCGCCGCATCCGTTCCGGCTCTGGTCGCATGGCCAACATCGATACACACGCCCATCCGGGGATCCATGTTCTTCACCATCCTTAGTGCGTCTAGCGGAGACGGAAAGTATTTGTCCTCTGGGCCGTGGTTGTGGATGGCAATTTTCATATCGTATTCCTTCGCAAATCGTTCCAACCGCGGAAGCGTTTCCGGGGTGGGCCCGGCAATGATCAGCGGTATGCCGGCAATCTTGCAGTATTCGAACTTGCGCCGCATGTCGTCATTCTTGTCCTCGGTGAAGTAAATCGTGCCGGCTGCCGTCAGCTTTATGCCAGCCGCGGCGTATTCATTGGCCGCCTGCTTTATTTCCGCCGGCGTAGTCATCGGCAGATGAAAGTCCTTCACGTTTAGATAAGGAGTGTTCAACAGCTTCATGAACTCTATGACATCAGCACGGCCAAACTTCCGGAAGGAGTAGCTGGCGACGCCCAGGCGAACTGGGCAAGTTGGGGTGTTATCTGCGAGAGTCCCTAGGCTCCACGCAGGCCTTGCATGCAGAGCGGCAGCACCAGTAATCGCGGCGCCTCCGCGCAGGAAATCTCTCCGGCCTATCTTCAAGCTCACGTTTACGTACCCCTTTCGCGCTGAACAGATCGACAATTGTACGCAAGTTCGCGCTTTTGCTGGAACGCAGCCAGGTTGCTCGCCACCACTTAAGATCTATGCCCGGAGGATATGACCCTCCTTCGGGAAGGCTCACGGATTCTTGGGACGGTTACTGACTCAACCCACTGACCAGCCGACAGAATCCAACGCGCCGTGGTTCGAGAAAGAATTTAACGTCTCAAACCGGTCTGCCATGCCGGTATGCCATGCAAGTGCTATGCAAAAGATACC
>Ga0209039_10003852_pt1 | contig 11426 bp, 9 predicted proteins | sample BogFormECP12_OM1_FD_188238 | JGI IMG/M metagenome (GOLD analysis project Ga0209039, IMG submission 188238) | Bog forest soil microbial communities from Calvert Island, British Columbia, Canada - ECP12_OM1 (SPAdes) (version 2) | ecosystem: Environmental > Aquatic > Freshwater > Wetlands > Bog ... | reverse complement strand
GAATTCCGCGCCCTCGCCACAGCCGCGCACGCCAACCTGGAACTGGACTTGCTCCCGGAATATTCCGCGGTGTCTGAATTCGCGGAGACCGCTCCTACCTTTGCCGAAAATGCCGCGGGCAAAGCGCTCTATTATTCACGGACCTGCTCACACATGGTGTTTTCCGACGATTCGGGGCTGGTTGTGCCCGCGCTTGGCGGCGAGCCCGGCGTCCATTCGGCTCGCTTTGCCGGAGTTGGAGCCACCAACGATCAGAAGATCGCGAAATTGCTGGCAGCCTTGCGCGGCAAACAAGGTGCGGCGCGCGCTGCTTACTTTGTGTGCGTGATTGCCGTGGCGCAATTCGGGCGCGCGCTTGCCGTCGTTTCCGGCAAAGTGGACGGCGAAATCCTGGAAGCCCCTCGCGGTTCCGGTGGATTTGGTTACGATCCCGTGTTCTACTTTCCAGCGTTGGGCAAGAGCTTTGCCGAATTGCCCGCGGACGAAAAGAACGCCCGCAGTCACCGCGGCAATGCCTTCCGCCGCTTGCTCGAAGCCCTGGCATCGTAGCAGTTTGCGCAAGAACCATCACCCCGTCATTCCGAACGGAGTCTTCGGAGTGAGGGACGGTTTTGCATCGCACGCTTTATGTGCGATGAATCTCTCTTTATGGGGTATGTTTTAGATGCTGTAAAGAGCTCGCGAGAGAGGTCGAAATGGCCACCAGAAAAAAGCAAAGCAAGAAAAAACCACCAAAGCCCGCCAAAAGAGTCGCAAGAAAAGCACCACACAAGTCCGGCTCCGCCGCTGGCACAAACCCCCAGCGTGTCACGGCCATTCTCGCTAAGCTCGACGAGGCCTACCCAAACGCCACCTGCGAGCTCAACCACGAAAACGCTTTTCAATTGCTGATCTCCACGATTCTCTCCGCGCAATGCACCGACGTCCGCGTCAATCAGGTCACGCAGGAACTCTACAAGAGATATACGAAGCCGGAAGACTTCGCCTACGCCAATCCCGCGGACCTTGAAAAAGAGATTCGCCCGACCGGCTTCTTCCGCAACAAAACCAAGTCCATCATGGGCGCGAGCAAGGTCATCGTCGAGCAATTCGGCGGACAAGTGCCGCGCACCATGGAAGAGATTCTCACGCTTCCCGGCGTGGCGCGCAAAACGGGCAACGTTGTCCTGGGCACGGCCTATGGAATCGCCAGCGGCATCGTCGTGGATACCCACGTGATCCGGCTCTCCGCCCGCCTGGACCTGACGCGCAACGAAGACCCCAAGAAAATCGAGCAGGACCTGATGGCCATCATCCCTCAGAATAAGTGGATCCAGTTTTCCCATCAATTGATCTGGCATGGCCGCCGCGTTTGCGCCGCACGCAAACCCAAATGCGCCGAGTGCAACCTCGAAAAGCTCTGCTACGCGAAAGACAAAACGGTTTGAACTCTCGTTCCCGACGCAGATCGGGGCGTTTGTCCAGTCGCAAAATCGTTGCATCTTTGACTTACAAAATTGCCTGTGCGATAAGTGAAGTTAATGGCAGTTCCCGCGAAGCCGGGATTTGTTCCTTCCAAAGAAAGCTACATCGCCGCTCTCACGCTTGTTGCAATACTTTTGCATGTCGTCCTCAAGTACGCCCTGCACTTCCCTGCTCTCCCCTCCAACGTTCCTCTCTTTGTCGCGCTGCTGATCGGCGGCTTGCCCCTCGTCTGGACCTTGCTGAAGAAGCTCTACCGCCGCGAATTCGGCTCCGATCTCCTCGCCGGCGTTTCCATCCTTACGGCGCTGGCGCTACGCGAATATCTCGTCGCCACCATCGTGGTGCTGATGCTTTCCGGCGGCGAAGCTCTCGAGGAATTCGCCACCGCTCGCGCCTCTTCCGTCCTCGATGCCCTGGCGCGCCGCATGCCCAGCGTCGCCCACCGCAAGGAACCCGGCGGCCTCGTGGACGTAGCGCTGGCCGACATCCGCATCGGCGACGAACTCACCGTTCTTCCCCTCGAGATTTGCCCCGTGGACGGCACCGTCCTCGAAGGCCACGGCATCATGGACGAGGCCTACCTCACCGGCGAGCCCTACGAAATCTCCAAGACGCCCGGCTCGATGGTGATTTCCGGCGCCATCAACGGCGAGCAAGCCTTGCTGATACGCGCGGAGAAGTTGACGGAGGATTCGCGCTACGCCCGCATCATGCAGGTGATGCACCAGACCGAGCAGGAGCGCCCCAAGTTGCGCCGCCTCGGCGATCAGCTTGGCGCGTGGTACACGCCGCTGGCCCTCGCCGTTGCCGCCGCAGCCGCTCTGCTCAGCCATCAGCCACAGCGATTCCTCGCCGTCGTGGTGATCGCCACGCCCTGCCCGTTGCTTCTGGCCATTCCCACCGCGATTATCGGCGCCATTTCCCTGGCCGCGCGCCGCGCCATCATCATCAAGAATCCCGCAGTCCTCGAGCAGATCGAGAATTGCCGCACGCTCATCTTCGATAAGACCGGCACGCTGACTTACGGCAGGCCGAAGCTGACTGACGTGCTTTGCGCGGAGGGATTTGATCGCATTGCTGTTCTGCGTTTCGCCGCCAGCGCGGAGCAATACTCCAAGCATCCGCTGGCCAGCGCCATCGTCGCCGCGGCCAAGCAGGAACAGATCGCCGTGTTGCCCGTCGCGCGCATCAGCGAGCGGCCTGGCCAGGGCTTGCTCGCCAACGTCGAAGGCCACAGCGTGCAAATCACCGGGCGCAACAAGGTGAACGCACAATCGCTGCCCTTGCCGGAACTCGCCAGCGGCCTCGAATGCCTTATCTTCGTTGACCGGAAATACGCCGCGGCCATTCGCTTCCACGATGCGCCCCGGAAGGAAAGCGCCTCCTTTATCCAGCACCTGGAACCGAAACACGGTGTCGCCAAAGTAATGCTGCTTTCCGGTGATCGCGAGTCCGAAGTGAAATACCTGGCGGAAAGCGTGGGCATCACGGAAGTCCACGCCGGAAAGAGTCCCGAGGAGAAAGTGGCCATCGTAAAGGCGGAAACCGCCAAAGCGCGCACGCTGTTTGTGGGCGACGGCATCAACGACGCTCCCGCGCTGATGGCGGCGACGGTTGGCGTGGCGTTCGGCACGCAGAACGACATCACCACGGAAGCGGCAGACGCCGTTGTGCTGGAAACGGCGCTGGGGAAGATTGATGAGTTGATGCACATTGGCCAGCGCATGCGGCGCATCGCCCTGCAAAGCGCACTCGGAGGAATGGCTGCGAGCATGATTGGCATGATCGCCGCGGCGTTCGGCTTCTTGCCGCCGATCTGGGGCGCGATTGGCCAGGAATTGATTGATCTGTTAGCGGTGCTGAATGCCGTGCGCGTGGCGCTTCCGACCGACGATTTACAGGATTATGAAAGACAGTGACCAGCGACCAGTTATCAGTAGTCCGTTATCAGTTATCAGTGATCAGGAACCAAGAGAATTTGAATTCAGAGCTCGTTCTCGAGTTCACATTCTCAGTCGAAGAAAAAATTGGTGAGTGCAGTGAATCCACAAGCAGCCTTACTGCGTCTTGGCGACTCATTCCTGATCGCTGGTCGCCAATTCCTGATTCTTGATTCCTGGTCGCCGGTCGCTGATCTCCGATTCCTGATCGCTGATCTCTGATAACTGATATCCGCGTCCGCGCCTACGGCTTACTGGTTCCCGTCGAGGACGAAGATGACGCCGCGGGCGCCTGCGACGCCGGCGGTTGCGCCGACTTCAGAATGTCGTCGAAGCTCGGATGCCCGGCAGGAGCTTGTCCCGTCGAGCCCTTCACGTTGGGATGCCCTGGAGGCATGCCGCCCGTTGGCATTTCTCCCGGCGCGGGATGCTGCAGCGTGCCCCCGGCCGGTTGGCTCTTGACCACAGCCCATTCATCGCCGCGCTTCTCCAGATTGTAGGTAAGCTTCATGCTCGCGCCATCCGGCGGGCTGTTCTTCAGCCGGATTTCCACCTGCGCCTGCGCCTGATTGCCGTTCACGGTGGCTTGCGTGACGTTGATGTCCATCGCGCTCACGTTCAACGTCTTCAGCGACGCCAGATAGTTGATGACCCCAGAGCGGATCGCTTCCTTATCATCCGGCTTGGACTTGCAGGCTCCGGCAAAAAGCAAGGTTGCGCCCAGCAGAACGGCGAGAAATGCGCGTTTCATCAAAATTTCCTTTCCAGCATGAGGGGCGCCTGGAGCATCGCCTCGTCCTACTATGGTAGCGAATCACAAACGGATTGCAACGCGCCCCCCGCGCCTGTCGCCGCATGTGCAATCCGCCTCGGGCGTAGCAAGGGGCTCCTCTCCCCGCCGTCATCCTGCTCTTGGGTTCTCGTGCCTGTGTAGGGGCCGCCTTCTGAGGCGGGCCGTTCTTGGGTCTCTGTAGTGGCCGACCTTCTCCCACTCTTTAGGGGGTCGGACATTCATCTCCGACATAACCGCCCCAAACCAAAACTCTCCGAACTCTTTCTCCTCCCGGCTTGCCCCGCCTGCCCTGCTCGCCACTCGCCACTGCTCTTCCCAACCGGCCTGGACAACTCTCTCTGCCTTTCTCTTATCGAACGTCACTCACCTCTCCGTCTTTTGTAATTCTCAAGTTATTTTATCTAGTGGTATACTGCGCATGGGAAGCCCGTGCTTAGGATAGGTGATGCACCTTTCAACTTCGAGATTCGAGGATGGCGCCCTAGCGAAGTCGGAAACCTAGAGAACCAACCTCAGCAGCATAGGGCCACGCGCAGACGGCCCCTTCTAAGCAAGCGACGAATAGAGGATAATAGGCCAACCGAATGCATGTAGCCGCCAAACGCAAGTTTCTAGACGACGAGCCAGCGTGTGAATCTGCTGACCTCACCCGTTATGTCCCGCACGAGTTCGCGAAGCTGGATGACCCACAGACTGCTATTCCCCGCATTGCAAAGGACGCCGAAGCGATCAGTCTAATTGAAAGGGCAATTCGTCAGATTCCTACGTCGCACTCAATTCATCGCGGGGATGCCCGCGCCATGTCGGGTTTAACACCTCAAAGTGTCCACCTCGTTCTGACGTCCCCACCTTACTGGACGCTCAAGGAGTATCGGGACTCCGAGGGCCAACTCGGTCACGTCGAGGACTACGACCAGTTTCTTCAAGAACTAGATAAGGTTTGGAAGCAGTGCTTTCAACTACTGGTCCCCGGCGGCAGACTGATCTGTGTCGTTGGCGATGTGTGTCTATCAAGAAGAGAAAATGGCGGACGACACACAGTTGTCCCTCTGCATTCGTCGATTCAGGAACATTGCCGAAAGCTGGGATTTGACAACCTTGCACCCATTATCTGGCACAAGATTTCCAATGCGGCTTACGAGGTCGAGGGCGGATCTACGTTTCTCGGCAAACCTTACGAACCAAACTCGGTCATAAAAAATGACATTGAATTCATCCTGATGGAGCGAAAACCGGGAGGGTACCGTTCTCCCGATATCTCCACGAAGGTTCTCAGCGTCATTTCGGCGGAGAACCATAAGAAATGGTTCCAGCAGATATGGAGTGGCGTTACTGGCGCGTCCACAAAGCAACATCCTGCACCCTATCCGATCGAGCTCGCCGAGCGGCTTGTGCGAATGTTCAGTTTTGTAGGTGATACGGTCCTCGATCCCTTCATGGGAACTGGCACGACCACTGTCGCGGCCGCGAAGTGCGGAAGAAACAGCATTGGTTTTGAAATCGACCGCCACTATTACAAGCTGGCCCAAAAGCGAATCTCAGAGGAAACATCCTCCTTATTCAGCACGGCTACCATCAACTCGATTGACTCGCTTTAGCAGAACACATGGCTCTTCATCCCGAAATTGACAAGAATCTGCGCCGGGCCATAAAGCATTTCTGGTCGACTCGCAAATCGCAAGCCAAAAAACAAGGCTCCAAATCAGGCACGAGAGACGCTGGTTCAAGGACTGCCGTGACCGGTGGGCATCAGATGGACGGGTTCGTCAACCTGGTCCGCGACCATTTATGCGCCAATGGCCTTCCCAGGACCCAGGTTTTCTGCAACAAAAGAGTCGAGTTGCCGGGTTGGTATCGCGCGGAAAAACAGTGGGATTTGCTGCTCGTAGCAGAACGCGAGTTACTGGCAGGGATCGAGTTTAAATCGCAGGTCGGGTCCTTCGGTAACAACTTCAATAACCGCACCGAGGAAGCAATCGGGAGCGCGACCGATATCTGGGCCGCCTACCGCGAAGGAGCCTTCAAGCCGTCTTCTCGGCCATGGCTAGGCTATATGATGCTTCTGGAAGAGGCTCCAGGCTCGATGCGCCCCGTCAAAACGAGCGAACCTCACTTCCAGGTTTTCCCTGAGTTCAAGGATGCGTCCTACGAGAAACGCTACGAGATTCTCCTCACCAAATTGGTAAGGGAGCGCTTATACGATTCGGCTTGTTTTCTGCTTTCCGATCCGAAGCACGGCGCCAAGGGTGAATATCGCGAGCCAGCTCCCGAACTTACGTTCGAGAAGTTCCTCGCCTCTCTCCTGGCACGCGCCACCGCAATTGCAGGAACTCGAAGGTCGAGCTAGACATTTGGCACAGCTGTAAATTTGAATTGCTAGATATGCCACAGCCCAAACCAAAGAAAGTTGTGTACCTGTTCGGTGCGGGGGCAACTCACGCCGAACTTGCCAACCTTGACGCAACTCTAATCGAGAAGGGACGGGGGCTCCTAATCAGGCATGTCTCCTCTAGGGTCATCGAAAAGGCCGGACGCTCCCCGGCATACCGTGAGGGCGTGGAATTGGTTTCAGGAACTTCAGGGTCGCTCAACATAGAATTGCTGATAAGCCTAATCGAAAACAGTAAGATCCACGGATGGGAGTTCAAGACCACGCGATCAAAAGAAGAGATCAGTTTCTCGAAAGAGCGTTTCAGCATTACCTTAGCCCAAGAACAAAGGGCAAAATCATTGGCAACAATTAGTCGGGGGGGTGACACCCCTGACTGAGGGCGTTGGATTTGATTCCCTCCTCGTACCAGTTTCGAAACTAGTACCCTATAAATAATACTTTACATTTGGTAAATAATGTGCTAAGCTCTACTTGTTATGCTGTGGGGACGCTGCTCTTGTGCCATTTCGGAACGCCCCACCCCCTCACCCACCTCCAAGAATCCCCTAAGTCCAATCATTCCCGTACATACGCAAAAACAGGGGGGTGGGGCCCATTTTTCAGCGCTTTCCCCCCACTCTTCCTCGGTGCTCTCGGTGTCCTCCGTGGTGAATCAACTTTCCACCGCCGGCGATTCCAACCGACTGGAGATCTCCGCCGCAAACTGTGAGCTGTCAACTGTAAACTGTGCACTCGCTCCTCAAAAACCTCCATTTACCGGGGAATTAATTGAAAATGTCGGCGCGCCGACATTTTCTTATCGAAGCGAGAACACACTGATCCGAGTAGATTTTGTAGATGCGGGGCTTCAGCCCCGCCAGCTTGGCATGACTGAAGTCATGCACCTACATAATCTGTCGCACGATGGTTCACGCCTATGCACGAGAATTCAACTGCCAACTGTCGACTGTGGACTGCTTCTCTCCGCTAACTCCAATCATTCCCGCACATCCACGAGTGTCGCCCGTAAGTCCAATCATTCCCGCACTTGCGCAAAACAGGGGGGTGGGGGGTGTCTCCGCGTGACTCGTTCTCCCCTAACTCCTTTGTTTTCTCTCGCTATAGTAACTATATGGTTATCTATATGAATAATTATATTGTCGGCGCGCCGACATTTGTGACATCGCTCACAAATAGCGACAAAACCAGGAACCGGTCTAAAGACCGGCCACTACAACGGCGAGAGAAAAGCAGGTTCCTCGCTGCGCTCGGGATGACAAGCTTAGGAATTGCCAAAGTACGGGCTGGCTGGGCTAAAGCCCAGCACCTACATGGGCGGCGAATTGGGTGGGGCGAGGACGGCGCGGATGTCGTCCCAGATCAGCCAGCTTGGGTTCATATCTTGCGCGCCGTTGTGCATGTAGAAGCGCCGCGCGGTGGTGTTTTCCGGATCAACGTCCACACAGATCCGGAAAGCGTTTTGCGCGACGAACCACGCCGCCAGCAGGCGAAGCAATTCCGATGCAACGGCGCCGCCGCGATGCTCGGGAATCACATTGATCCACTGCAGTTCCCCTTCGCAGCCGTGACGGCGCGTGAGGTGCCCGGCAATAAAGCCCACAACCGCATCCTCTTCCACCGCGACGTAAATGGCGCGCGGCGCGAGCGCCTGCCGCGGATGGTGTTCGTAGTTCAGGTAACGCGAAATGCGCACGCGCCAGAGCTCCACGATGCCCCAGTCGGCGGCGCGAATGCGCGCCATCGCGGGGATGTCCGATTCTTCAGCCTGTCTGTAAAGTAGAGTGCGCACCGGAGCGGCTGATTATAGTACCTGGCAACGAGAATGGCGCGGGAGATTCCGATGTTCTTCAACGCGCCAATCGGGAGATTGGCGTTCCCGGGAGGGGGACCCCCTGAAGAGAAAAGATGCGCCGCACTATAAGGGCGTGGATAGCTGGTTGAGGCTGCGGATCGCGGTTGCACCCGGCGCGCCTGCTTGTTAGGGTGAAGAGTCAACGCGCCGCAGCAGCCCGATGATGGAACGGCTGAGGTGACTCAGCGTGGCGCGCGCGGATCTAGAAGGCTGCTCTGCGTATCGCGGGCGCCACCACAGTTCCGCTGACCCAGGAGCCTCAATCACAATGTTCACAACTCGAAATATTCTGCTGCCAGCCGTGATGGCGATGTTGCTCTGCTGCTGCGCGGCCAGCGCCGCCACTCCGGAAACTCTGCGAGTGGGGAGCGCGCGCGTGGACATTACCTCGCCCGCCGATCCCGCGAACCCGCCAACGGACAAGTATGCGCACGAGCGGCTCTACGTGCGCGCGATTGTGCTGGACAATGGTTCGACGCGAGCAGCTTTAATCGGCGCCGACCAGGGCGGGTTCCCTGACGGGATATGGACGGCCGCGTCGAAGCAGATCGCCGCGGAGTTGAACTGCCCCGTTGAGAATATCGTGATTTCGGCCACGCACACGCACAGCGGATGGGGGCCGGGCGGCTTCCCGGGACGCGGCGGAATGCCCGGCGCTGGCGCCGACCAACCGCCTCCGCCGATCGTGGGCCAGATCATGGATGCGGTGCGCCAGGCGAAGGCCAAGCTGCAGCCGGCGCGCCTCGGATTCGGGACGGGATTGTCTTATTTGAACGTGAACCGGGACAACATCGATACGGAAACGCACCGCTGGACGCAGGCTCCCAACCTGAATGGCGCGTCTGACAAAACGGTCGCGGTCCTGAAATTCGACGCGCCGAATGGCGAGTTGATCGCCGTGTACTTCACCTACGCCATGCACCCGGTGAACGGCTGGCTGGCCGGGTTCACCAGCGCGGACTTCGCCGGCGCCGCTTCGCGCTACATCGAACAGGCTTACGGCGACAAAGTGGTAGCGGTATTCGCGCAGGGCGCGTCTGGCGATCAGAACCCGCTCTATCTCCGCGCCGGGACCAATGCGATGGCTTCGCGCAGCGGCGTGAAAATCACCGGCAACGTCCTGACGCGCGAGAAGGTGGAAGCGCCGCTTCGCGACGGCAAGGTTACCGCAGTGCCGATCGATGCTAATGTCCGCGACGTTTTGGAACGTGTGATGGACGCCGAGGGCGTACTGCTGGGCGAGGAAGTCATTCGCGTGATGAGCAACACGTCGCGCATGGACTCCAATCCCCGCATCGTGGCGGCGCAAAGCACGGCCACTTGCCCGGGCCGCAAGCGCCTCGACACCGCGCGTGAAGGCACGCCCGGCAGTTACGAGGATGGCGATCCGGTGCACATGCGGCTTGGCGTGCTGCGCATTGGCAACGTGGCGTTGGCCTCGGTGAATGCGGAGATTTACAGTGCAATCGCGCAACGTTTGAAGGAACGCTCGCCGCTGGCCGATACCGTGATGGTCACACTGGCGAACGGCGCAGCCAACTCCGGCTACGTCCCGGACGATGCTTCTTTTGGCGCGTACACATTCCAGGTGCTCAGCTCGCGCTTGAAACCGGGTTGCGCGGAAGAGGCAATCGTCGGCGGCTTCCTGGACATGATCCAGGCCAGCGGGCAGTAGACACGCAGGGGCCTGTGATGGCGGTGACATTCGCTGCAGGGTGGCAAGCCTGGTTTTACAGCATCGAGTAGAAGTTATCTCCGTTCCGTTCTCTCGATGGCGTTACGGTTTTTCAAACGTTTTCGGGCGTTTTCTCGCACAAATTGCCGTGACCAGTCGCTCGCATCGGCTGGGTTTTGGCACGGTTGTGGCATGGCGCTTGGAGCAAAGTAGGAGCAAATTTGGAAAGTACGTTAGAATAATGGCTTAGATCTGTCGGGGCGTAGCGCAGCCTGGTAGCGCGCCTGCCTTGGGCGCAGGAGGTCCCGAGTTCAAATCTCGGCGCCCCGACCAAAACATCTCGCGTGTTTTCTTTAGCTTATTGAGAGTTCTCTTCACTCAAATTCTAGCTGTGGAAATCCCCCAGACAGAAGGTCTGGATTCTCAAGTCGTTTAGTTTCCGAGAGTTCGCCGCCTGACGAATTTGCAAAAATACGGGGAGGCAGGCGTGCTATTCAGAAACCATTGAACGGGAGCAACTTAAGCGCACGCCAACTGGTAAGGATGGGGGAAATTCAGGGGACCCTGTGCATTTCTGGTCCCATCAATCTTCGAAAATGCAAATCAGGTGATCACGCACTCAGCCCAGCCCACACGTAACAGCGTCTCTCAATTTGCGTTTTTAATCGTCCAGTGAAAAGTGGGCAGGTGAATTCAACCCTTCGGTTAACAACACTTAGTGTTCCTCTATAATAATTGCCGGAGCGGGAGTTTTCCGAGAAGAATCGGCCAGTTGCGAGATAGCCTGGCACCCAGTCTCCAATGAGTATTCACCTTTTGTTCGCGGTTTTTCAACTCATTTCCGCGACTACCGTGACAGCCACCCTTCGGGTTCTCACGACATCAACTAGCCGCACGAGAGTTTTCGCAACGGCTTAGCAAATTCCCCGTTTCACAGCCTGGTGTTCGGAATCAATAAGTTACGTTCGGATGACATGCCCTATTTTGGTGCAAAAGACCCCTGTTCGGCAGCATTTGTGCAACTATTGTGCAACCAGAATTTCATCGGTTTACCATACCGTTGTTCGGAGATTAGGAGCGCCGGACGCCCAACCCTTCGGTTAACAGCCGAGAGGATCAAAAATCTAAGTGCCCTATCTGGTGTCGCTTACGAGAAATTGGGAGCCATTTTTTCTTCTTTAGTTGCACCCACACCTGCACCCACGCCTATGACTCCCGAATGCAGGGCAATCGGAGCGCATTTTTGTTGAGGTAGCCGATCCGCTGTCGCTTCCTCCAACGGGACTTCTGGCTCGTTTCGCCTAATTCAT